>ERZ779842.2427-NODE-2427-length-12617-cov-2.552062_pt1 | contig 12617 bp, 9 predicted proteins | sample MGYA00511095_ERZ779842 | MGnify/ENA primary metagenome ERZ779842 (study PRJEB29588, sample SAMEA2154036) | human gut metagenome | biome: human gut; feature: human-associated habitat; material: faeces | place: Denmark | collected 2008/2010 ... | reverse complement strand
CTCTTTGGCTGCGATCGCATCAAGTGCTTCCTGCGCTGCCTGAACTGCTGTCACTTCACCTGATTTAATTTTTCTGCCAAGCTCAGCCGCTGTCAAACTCATTAAAGACATGCTTTTTCCTCCATTTCTGTTTTATACTAATCGCCCAAAATAGTTTTCGGCACTACGAAACTGTCTCCATTGCGTTCCGGTGCATTTGCCAATGTGTTTTCTCGTCCATCGTGTTCATTCACTTCATCCTCGCGAAATACATTATGAACCGGGAATACATGTGACAACGGCTCTACACTGGATGTGTCAAGCTCACCGAGTTTGTCAATATAATCCAACATCTCTTCCATATCTTTTTTGGCATTTTCCTTCTCTTCCTCGGAAAGCTCTAATTTTGCCAAAATACCAACGTACTCTATTGTTTCATCCGAGATTACATTTGCCATCGTTTTACCTCCATTTCTGCATACATTTCTTATCCAAATAATCCAGAGAAGAAACGTACGATCGCTTCAAATATATTTGCAAAGAAATCGCCTATCTTTTGTGCAAGACCCTTTGTATCCACATTTGACAGATCGATTCCTGCATCTTTCAATTTATTATAAATCTCACCCGCCTGTTTCTTCAATGCATCCACATTAACATCCACTTTAGATACTTTTTGCATCATAGTAACAAGCTTGTCTACCTCGTCTTCCGGAACCTCAATACCCAGTTCCTTAGCAGAGGATTCAATTGCTTTTTTTATATCTTCACGCTTCGTCAACCGCTGGGATAATACTTTTTCCTTGGCGGCTGCGATCAACTGTTCTGCCTTATCACTATCACCAACCGCTTCTGCAAGATTAGCAGTAGCCACCAGCTCATTCGTTGCCGCATCCATCGTATCTTCTGAAATTTCTTTACCGGTCATAACAGAATATGCCTTCATAGCACCAACCAGTGCAGATGTTCCGGAAATCTTAAACGGTCCGGTAACTTTGACCTCTGCATCTTCCAATCCCGCGGTTACAAGCGCATTGGTATACATACCAGACGTACAATAACTGATATTATCCGTTGTTACATGTACTCCGCTGCCCTTCTCGGTCTTTACGACCATTACAGAAGACAGAGCACGCTTTCCGATCACGGAAGATGCAATATAATCACCAAGATATTCATGTTCTTCTTTATTCGTGATCTCAATCACTTTATAATCTGACAGATCGGCATTTGTAATACCGAATTCTTTCATAACAGCTGCTTTTTCTTTTACTGTCAGATCTGCACCGAACGCAATATAACGGTCATATGTTGTATCTTCATCTTTTACAACAGCATCCGCAGATGCCGACCGGTATTGCATTCCGGAAAACAGAAGCAAAACAGCAAACAAAAAGGCTTTCTTCCATATTTTCTTCATAAACCAATCCTCATTTCTACATACTCTTACTGATTCTTCTTTATTATATATCCTAAAATAATATGAATGTAGCCAGAATTTTTCGAAACATCCAAAGAATTCTGACTACACATTATACTATTTTACTATAATTATTCTGCTTTTCCTGCTTTAATACGTTTCATTGCCTTAACTGTATTCTCAGCACTGCCAAAAGCTGTCAGGCGGAAGTATCCTTCTCCGCTAGGACCAAATCCGGAACCAGGTGTTCCAACAATATTTAACTCTTCTAACAGATAATCAAAGAAATCCCATGATTTCATATTATCCGGTGTTTTTAACCAGATATAAGGAGCATCGATACCACCATAGACTTCATATCCTGCACCAACAAGACCTTCACGGATCACTTTTGCGTTGTTCATATAATAAGCGATCTGCTCTTTTGTCTCTTTCTTGCCTTCTTCAGAATACACAGCAGCACCGGCAGCCTGAATAATATATGGTGCACCGTTAAATTTTGTTCCATGACGACGTGCCCAAAGTGAATGTAATGTAACATCACCGCTCTTTAATTCCTTTGGAACAACTGTAAAACCAAGACGTGTACCTGTAAATCCTGCATTCTTTGAAAAACTGCGGATCTCAATTGCACATCCCTTTGCTCCATCACATTCATAGATCGAATGCGGTACGTTTTCTGATGAGATATATGCTTCATAAGCTGCATCGTAAATGATCACGGCACCGACTTTTAATGCATAATCTACCCATACCTGAAGCTGATCTTTTGTGATCGTCGTACCTGTAGGATTATTCGGGAAACAAAGATAAATGATATCCGGTGTTTCTTTTGGAAGTTCCGGTACAAAGTTGTTCTCTTTTGTACACGGCATATAAATGACATTAGACCATTTTTCGGTTGCCGGATCATAGACACCGGTACGTCCTGCCATTGCATTCGAATCTACATAAACAGGATAGACCGGATCGCAAACGGCAATCGTATTATCCTGTGAAAAGATATCTCCGATATTTCCTGAATCACTCTTTGCACCATCGCTGACAAAGATCTCATCAGCCGCAATATCGCATCCTCTTGCTTTATAATCATTCTCTACGATCGTAGTACGAAGAAATTCATAACCAAGATCCGGTGCATAACCTTTAAATGTACTCTGATCTGCCATCTCATCTACCGCACTGTGCAGTCTTTTGATAACAGCCGGTGCCAAAGGGAGTGTTACATCACCGATTCCCAGACGGATAATGTCTTTTGTCGGATTCGCCTCTGTATATGCTGCTACCTTCTTTGCAATCGTTGAAAAAAGATAACTTCCCGGAAGTTTCAAATAATTATCATTGATCTTAAACATGTTGTTTCCACCTTTCCTAGCTGTATTTCTTATTAGTCAATTCATGAATACTTTTTATTTTACATGAAAGTGCCTTTTATTGCAATAGACAGCTTCACAGACTTCTGATACATTTTCTCATGCTCTACTTGCTTTCTTCAACTTTTTCATTGATCCGGCTGTATAATTTGTCTTTGAGATCTTTAATGTAGTCAAATGCATCATCAACTGCGATCATCTCTTTGACAGATTTATCTCTGGTCGTGATCTCGACACTGTTTTCCTTTAAGTTACGCGGGCTTACTACAACACGAACCGGTACACCTAAAAGATCGGCATCACTAAACATCGCACCAGGACGTACACCGGTACGATCATCATAAATCACTTCGATTCCGGCATCCTGTAACTTTTTGTATAATGTATCTGCAACGACTTTTGTCTCTTCATCATCAGCACGCAGACAGCAGATATGCACTTCCCAAGGAGCAATAGAGATTGGCCAGATCGGACCGTATTCATCATGGTGTGCCTCGCAGATTGAAGCTGCCATTCTTCCGACACCGATTCCGTAACATCCCATGATCGGATATTGTGGTCTGCCGTTCTCATCGGTATAGGTCATATTCATGCTCTTTGTATATTTTGTACCAAGCTGGAAAATGTTACCAACTTCGATACCACGCTTGATCGTAATCGTTTTCTTACCGCAACAAGGGCATACATTTCCTTCCTGCACCTTTGAAATATCCACAAACTCCGGATTTTCCAAATCTCTTTCGAGATTTAATCCTGTATAATGATAGCCTTCTCTGTTTGCTCCGGCTACAACATTGTTTAAGCCTTTTAAGCTGACATCCAGATAAACTTCTGCTTCTTTTGCGATCTGATATGGTCCGATATATCCGGCTACTAAGCAGTCGTCTTCCGTGATCTCAGCAGTGTGGATCTCTTCTCCTACCAGATTACGAAGTTTCGTCTCATTGACTTCATAATCACCACGTACAAATGCAACCACAAAGGTATCATCGGAATTCTTCTGATATACAACTGCTTTGCAAGAAGACGTTACATCACTCTTTAAGAATGCACAGACATCGTCGATCGTCTTGCAATCCGGTGTCTCGATGCATTGTAATTCCTGTGTTGTTCCAGTCTCTTCATTGACCATCTTATTTTCAGCAGCTTCCATGTTAGCACTGTAGTCGCATTCTGTACAAAGTACGATCGAGTCTTCTCCAACCGGAGTTAAAAGCATATATTCATGTGAAAGATTTCCACCCATCATGCCTGAATCAGAAGCTACAGTAACCACCTCAGGGATACCGGCTCTCTGGAAAATACGGTTGTATGCAACATAGCATTTATCATAATAGTTCTCTAAATCTTCCTGTGAAGTATGGAAAGAATAGGCATCTTTCATTGTAAATTCACGAACACGGATCATACCGGCTCTAGGTCTTGCCTCATCACGGAATTTTCTCTGGATCTGATAGATCATGAACGGATACTTTGTATAAGACTGTGCATATTCTCTGACAAGCTGAACAGCAGCTTCCTCATGTGTCATCGCAAGTACCATGCGTGCTTTATTACGGTCTGTAAAGCGAAGAAGCTCACTTCCTACTGATTCATATCTGCCGGATTCATCCCAGAGATCTGCCGGAAGGACAACAGGGAAAAGCACTTCCTGTCCGTCGATCGCATCCATCTCCTCGCGGATGATATTTTCAATCTTTGCTGTGATCCTTTTTAGTACAGGGAATTCGGAATAAATACCATTACCAACATTTTTCATGTAACCGCCACGGATCATCAAAGCATGGCTGTCGATCACGCAGTCTGCCGGTCTTTCTTTGAATCTTGAACCAATTAACTTGTCTAACTTCATTCTAATTTTCCTCCTATTTTTCAATAAAAAGTGTAAAATATAAAAGCCCCAAACAGAATACACTGTTTAGGGCGAATCTACTTATCCGTGTTACCACCTAATTTCAGGAAAAACCTGCTCTTATCATAAGCTTTTTACTTACGTGCCTCTGATAACGGAGACTGCCGGTAAGATTTCTCTTCGCATCTGTAACCATCATTCCTTCACAATATACAAACTTTTTCATCTTACTGCTCCCAGGCTGGTTCCATACTTTCCGGTCAAAGCCTTGCACCATCCGGCTTCTCTCTATCGACCTGTCGGTATTTACTATTCCTGATCCACGCATTTCTCATTTAATTTAGCACTTTTATTTTAAAATGTCAACTTTGCATGATTTTTCCATTATTTTCCATGTATGTGTTATATTTTATGCATGATTTTTTCCATCATTTTAATCGCGCGCACATTCTTCTTAACATCATGCACACGAACCATATTCCAATGCTCTTTTGCTGCTAAAACAGTCGTAACCAGCGTGCCTTCTTCTCTTTGATCAACCGGCAGATCTAATGTCAGACCAATCACGGACTTTCTCGATGTTGCAAGCAAAAGCGGCATATTAAGAGCATGAAACTCTTTTAAATGCCGAAGTACTTCCAGATTATCTTCATAGCTTTTTGCAAATCCGACACCGGGATCTAAGATCATATTTTCTTTCGGAATGCCTGCCGACACACCGATTGCTACACTCTCTTTTAAATCTGCTAAAACATCCGGGATAAAATCCTGATACACTGCTTTTGGTCTGTTATGCATGATGCATACCGGAACATTTTCTTTTGCGATCACTTCTGCCATCGTTTTGCAATCCCATACCGAAGTTTCACCTTCTTTTGCATAAAAATGATCGTAACGCAGTCCCCAGATATCATTTGCCATATCTGCTCCGGCTTTTAATGCTTCTTTCATTACCGGTGCCTTATAGGTATCGATCGAAACCGGAATATCAAAACGTGCCTTGATTGCTTCTAACATACCGGTTACTCTTGCAATCTCTTCTTCGATTGAAATCTTCTGGTATCCCGGTCTTGTCGATTCTCCACCGACATCGATGATATCAGCACCTTCGTTGATCATCTGTTCTACATGATACAGTGCTTTGTCTTTTTCGTTGAATTTACCTCCGTCAGAAAAAGAATCCGGTGTCACATTTAAAATGCCCATTACATAAGTATGGTCTTTGGTAAAATCAAATACTTTATTTCCTATCTTCATTTCTCTTGTATCCCTTCTTTTTATAAATTCTACAATACTTCCTGATAGATCTCGTGGATCAAAGATAATGTACCAAACAGGATGATCTTATCTTTGTTTTTGTTCTTGTCTGCCTCTTTTTTTGCTTCTCTGACTGCCTGCTGTATACTGTCACAGGATTGTATCGAAAGATCCTGATTTAGCGCAGCCGCATGACTTGCAAGCTCTTTTGCATCCAGCTTTCTTTTTCCTTTCGTAGATACGGTATATAAACGTTTAGCATACGGAAGCATAATTTCTAATACTTTGTCATATGCTTTATCACGAAACATCCCCACGATAAAGATACATTTTTCCTCCGGAAAATACATTTCTAATGATTCCTTTAATCGCAATGCTCCATCTTCATTATGTGCTCCATCTACAATCATACATGGCTTTTTTAAAAGCAGTTCAAACCTGCCATACCAAAAACTTTCTTCTAATGCTTTTTGAATCGAAGGTATCGTGATCCGATGCATTCCTTTTTTTTCTAATATTTTTGCCGCATGAATTGCAAGAGCTGCATTTTCTGTCTGATATACTCCGTTTTGTTCTAACACATACTTTTCTCCCAAATAAGAAAATGTATTGTGATTCAGACAAAATACTTTGTTTATAATCTGCTTCGTATCACAAAGATACAGTTTTGCATCCTGCTCTTTGCATGTTTGTTCTAACAGTTTCAAGCTAAAATCCTGCTTTAATGATACAACGGTTGTATTCTTCTTTATGATCCCGAATTTTTCTTTTGCAATCTCTTCTTTTGTATTTCCCAGTATTCCCATATGATCTTTACTGATTGAAGTAAACAGACATAAATAAGGATTGATAAGAAAATTAGTTGCATCCATTCTTCCACCCAGTCCGCATTCTACGATTGCAATATCAACATTCCATTTTTCAAAAAGCATAAATGCCATGACTGTTTCGATCTCAAATGCGGTTGGCTGCCCAAATCCATCCTGCACCATCTGTTTGCAAATGCTTCTAAGTACGGTCAGACAGTCTGCGACCTCTTCCTCTTTTGCAAAAGTGCTTTGCATTTGTTCCAGCAAGGCAGCTTTTTTTTCTTCGCAATTTATGTCTGTTGTGTTTGCTTTTCTTTCTTCACAATTTATATCTGCTGTGTTTGCTTTTTCTTTCCGTTCTATCTTTTGGATTCGTTCCCGATAATCTAAAATCGTCGGTGACAGATATCTGCCTACCCTATAGCCCGATTCCATTAAGATATTCGCAAGATACGTTCCGACAGAACCTTTTCCATTTGTTCCGGCTATATGGATCACTTTGATCTTACGATCCGGCCTGCCAACACGTTTGCAAAGCTCTGTAACATCTCTTAGCGAATAGTCACTGCCTAAATTCACTTCAATATTTTTAATATATTCTAACGCTTCTTCGTATTGCATTTTATTTTTCTTCCATTCTATAAAAAAGTGTAAAGCCAGCGCTTTATCAAAAGTTTAATGTTCCATTAAACTTTGCAAGAATTGCTATCGCAATTCTTGTTGCTATACCACTACCATATGAGAATTTTCCTAACTCATAAAAATGTCCGCAGCAAGAAAACCTGCTGCGGACTAAATTCAATTACAATGACAGAATGGGATGTCCACGAAAACATATCCTGCCTATGTATTCTGTTTTATTTGATAACACGCACTTTTAATACACCATCGATCGCATTTAATTTATCTGCGATCTCCTGTGTGGAATCTGCATCAATATCAAATACACAATAAGAATAATCCCCTCGGCTCTTATTTGTCATATGATCGATGTTGATTCCTTCATCAGACAATACTTCCGTAAATCTGTTTAACATCTTAGGAATGTTTCTATGCGCTACGGTAATACGTCCTTTTGTATTACATACACCTGCATCACAATTTGGATAGTTTACAGAATTGATAATGTTACCATTTTCCATAAACTCACTAATCTCATGTGCAGCCATAACAGCACAGTTATCTTCAGACTCTGCCGTAGAAGCACCAAGATGTGGTGTTGCGATTACATGAGGCATTTGCATAACAGCAGGATTTGGGAAATCAGTTACATATCTTGCAACCTTTCCTGACTCTAATGCTGCTTTCATATCTTCATCATTTACAAGAAGATCTCTTGCATAATTCAGGATAACTACGCCATCTTTCATCTTTGCAAAAGCTTCTTTGTTTAACATACCCTTTGTATCAGGGATATATGGCACATGAACTGTAATATAATCACATATTTCATATAATTCATCATATGATTTTACAACTGTAATATCTCTTGAAAGAGAAAGTGCGTTCTTAACAGATAAGAATGGATCAACACCATATACATCCATACCAAGATGTCTTGCTACATTGGCTACAAGAACACCGATCGCACCAAGTCCAATAACACCGAATTTCTTTCCCTTTAATTCGGTTCCGGCAAACTGCTTTTTCGCTTTCTCCATTGCCTTACCAATATTTTCATCGGAAGCATTTTCTTTAACCCATTCCATACCGCCTGCAATATCTCTGGCAGCAAGAAGCATACCACATAATACAAGCTCTTTTACGCCATTTGCATTTGCACCCGGTGTATTAAAAACGACAATACCCTGATCGGCACATTTATCTAATGGAATGTTATTGACTCCGGCACCGGCTCTGGCAATTGCACAAAGCTTATCAGAAAATTCCATATCATGCATGGCAGCACTGCGGACTAAGACCGCATCTGCATCGTTGATATCTTCCACTTTCTGATACTGATCTGATAATTCATCAAGTCCTACCTGAGCGATCGGATTTAAACATGTATAATTAAACATTATGCATTCTCCTCCTCAAATTTCTTCATAAATTCTACAAGCTTTTCTACCCCTTCTTTTGGCATTGCATTGTAGATACTTGCACGCATACCACCAACGGTACGGTGTCCTTTTAAGTTGACAAATCCAGCTTCTGTAGCTTCTTTGACAAACTTCGCATCCATATCAGCATCTCCTGTAACGAACGGAACATTCATTAAAGAACGATCCTTTGGTACAACAGTACCTTTAAAGAGTTTACTCTGATCAAGGAAATCATATAAGATCTTTGCTTTTTCTTCGTTTCTCTTCTTCATAGCCTCTAAGCCGCCCATTTTCTTAAGCCACTTAAATACTTTACCACAGATATAGATACCATATGCCGGTGGTGTGTTATAAAGAGAATCGGCATCAGCATGTGTCTTATATTTTAACATCGTTGGTGTTCCTTCTAACACATCATCTGTGATCAGGTCTTCACGCATGATCACGATAACAACACCTGCCGGTCCGATATTCTTTTGAACACCGCCATAGATCACACCATATTTTGTAACATCTACAGGTTCTGACAGAAAGCATGATGATACATCTGCTACTAAAGTCTTGCCTTTTGTGTTTGGAAGTTCTTTAAACTTTGTACCATAAATTGTGTTGTTTTCACAAATATATACATAATCAGCATCTTCAGAAATAGGCAGATCGGAACAGTCCGGAATGTACGAGAATGTTTTGTCCTCAGAGGATGCGATCTTGTTTGCCTTACCATATTTTGTAGCTTCCATCCATGCTTTCTTTGCCCACTGACCGGTTACAATGTAATCTGCTACTTTGTTCTTCATCAAATTCATAGGAATCATTGCAAACTGCTGCGAGGCACCACCCTGAAGGAACATTACCTTGTAATTGTCAGGAATGTTCATCAACTCTCTTAAATCTTTCTCTGCTGTCTTGATAATGTCATCATATACTTTGGAACGGTGGCTCATCTCCATAACGGACATGCCTGAACCCTGATAATCTAACATTTCATCTGCAGCTTCTTTTAAAACTTCTTCCGGTAATACCGCCGGACCGGCTGAAAAATTATACACTCTGCTCATTTTCCAAATTGCCTCCTTCTGTAAATTTAGATGATCGTTCATCTAATCTTGCTTATTTATGTAAAATGATATCGCTTTTCATCTTTTGGATTCAAGTTGTATATCATCTGACATCAAGTTGTCTGACAACAATTCCGTGTCACACTAGACTATTGTACCACAATTTATACAAAATGTGTGAATTTTTTTCTATTTTCTCTTATTTTTGATTTAACAAATCCTGTTCATCAAAAGCATCATCGAGATTTTTGCCCGGAGCAACCATAGGAAATACCTTGTCATCGCTGTCAATGATGCAGTCGATCACAACCGGTTCCCCCAATGCGATCGCTTCTTTTAATACCGGCTCCACTTCTTCTTTCTTCGTGATACGGTATGCTTTTGCTCCCATTGCCTCGGCAAGCTTTACAAAATCAACTTTATCATTTAATACCGTATGCGAATAACGCTCTCCATAAAACAAAGTCTGCCATTGTCTTACCATGCCAAGTACATGGTTATTAAAGACCAGTTCGATCACAGGAATGTTGCTTCTTGTCGCAGTCGCGATCTCATTCATATTCATACGAAAGCAACCATCTCCTGCAATATTGACTACAACTTTGTCAGGATATGCAGTCTTTGCTCCGATCGCAGCACCGAGTCCGTATCCCATCGTGCCAAGTCCGCCGGATGTCAAAAGAGTACGTGGGTGTTTGTATTTATAATACTGCGCAGCCCACATCTGATGCTGTCCTACTTCTGTTGCAATGATTGCTTCGCCATTTGTGATCTCATCGAGTTTCTCAATGATATATGGTCCGGTCAATACATCATGATTGTAATTAAGTGGTACTTCAACTTTGCGCTCAGCTACTTCCTGCATCCAGTCAGTATGCGAAAGCGAATCCAGTCTTTGATTTAATACCGTAAGAACCTTTCTGACATCACCGATCAGACTGATATCAACAGCTACATTTTTATTGATCTCTGCTTCATCAATATCGATCTGGATAATCTTTGCATTTTGTGCAAAGGTCTTTGGATTTGCTGCCACACGGTCTGAGAAACGCGAGCCGACTACAATTAACAGATCGCTTTCCATCAGACTTAAATTTGCAGTCTTTGTTCCATGCATACCAAGCATTCCGACATAACGTTCATCGGTTCCGTCAAATGCACCTTTTCCCATTAAGGAATCCGTAACCGGTGCATCTACTTTCTTTGCAAACTCCTTTAACTCTTCCTGTGCCCCGGAGATCACGGCTCCGCCACCGACAAAGATCATCGGTTTCTTTGCAGTCTGAATCAGTTCTATTGCCTTTTGTACATTTTCTTCTGATAATCTGTCATTCGAAGACTCTTCAATGACCGGATTTTCTTTGGTATATTCTGTCACATCACTTGTTGCACTCTTTACAATATCCACAAGAACAGGTCCCGGACGACCGGAACGTGCAATAGAAAATGCTCTGCGCAATGTCGGTGCAAGATCTTTTACATCTTTTACAATAAAACTATATTTTGTGATCGGCATTGCTACTCCTGCAATGTCAATCTCCTGAAAGGAATCTTTTCCAAGCAGAGAAATTCCCACATTACAGGTAATGGCTACCATCGGTACGGAATCCATATAGGCAGTAGCGATTCCGGTAACAAGATTGGTTGCTCCCGGACCGCTTGTTGCCATACATACACCGACTTTTCCTGTTGCTCTTGCATATCCGTCTGCTGCATGAGATGCTCCCTGCTCATGGGAAGTCAGAATATGTCTGATCTCGTCCTGATGACGATATAATTCATCATAAATATTTAAAATTGCGCCCCCCGGATACCCGAATACGGTATCTACACCTTGTTCTTTTAAGCATTCTATTACAATTTGCGAACCATTTAATTGCATTCTTACTAACCATGCCTTTCTATGTATCTTTTTTATTTAATCTGTAAAATAGCACCCTTATCGGCAGAAGTAACCATAGATGCATATCTGGCAAGATATCCTGTCTTAACTTTTGGCTCTTTTGGTGCCCAATTTGCTTTTCTCTTCGCCAGTTCTTCGTCTGAAACTTTTACATTGATCGTATTTTCAGGGATATTGATTGAAATGATATCGCCTTCTTCTACTAATGCGATCGGACCTCCAACGGCTGCTTCCGGTGAAACATGGCCAATTGACGCACCACGGGATGCACCTGAGAAACGGCCATCTGTAATCAATGCAACACTGGAGCCAAGACCCATTCCTGCAATCGCAGAAGTTGGATTTAACATCTCACGCATACCCGGACCACCTTTTGGACCTTCATAGCGGATCACTACAACATCTCCTTCTACAATCTGACCACCTGTAATTGCTTTGATCGCATCTTCTTCGCAGTCAAAGACACGGGCAGGTCCTTCATGTACCATCATCTCCGGTACAACAGCGGAACGTTTTACCACACAGCTGTCCGGCGCGATATTACCACGTAATACGGCAATTCCGCCTGTCTGGCTGTATGCATTTTCTACCGGGCGGATGATCTCTGTATCTTTTACAGTGCAGCCTTTGATATTTTCACCGACAGTCTTACCGGTTGCCGTAATCAGATCTGTATGAAGAAGACCAAGTTCTGCTAATTCATTCATAACAGCATAGATACCACCGGCTTCATTTAATTCTTCCATATAATGATGTCCGGCAGGTGCTAAATGACATAAGTTTGGTGTCTTTTCACTGATCTGGTTTGCAATGTCGAGATTGATCTCCACACCTGCTTCATGTGCGATTGCAGGCAGATGAAGCATTGTATTCGTTGAACAGCCAAGTGCCATATCTACTGTCAAAGCATTTTCAAATGCT
>ERZ779842.2423-NODE-2423-length-12635-cov-3.732353_pt1 | contig 12635 bp, 10 predicted proteins | sample MGYA00511095_ERZ779842 | MGnify/ENA primary metagenome ERZ779842 (study PRJEB29588, sample SAMEA2154036) | human gut metagenome | biome: human gut; feature: human-associated habitat; material: faeces | place: Denmark | collected 2008/2010 ... | reverse complement strand
AGAGTCTTTTCGTTGTATAATGTCTTTGTCGTACAGGGTCACTTTCCTTTGTAATTTTTTTGTACAAATTCATTATACAGCAGAAAGCCCTGTACGATTTCTTTTTTATGAAAAAAGTTGTAAAGTGGTGTAGAGAAAAAGGGATAGAGAAAATTGACAAGCAAGACATATGAAATTGGTTCATTACAACAATATAAATATGTTGTTGTTTTATCAGAATATGAAGGTAATATTTTGCTGAGTAGGCATAAAAAGAGGACAACATGGGAGACACAGGGAGGGCATATTGAATTTGGAGAAGAACCGTTGGAAGCAGCAAAGAGAGAACTATATGAAGAATCTGGTGCGATTGATTTTGAGATAGAACCTTTGTGTGATTATTGGGCAGGAGTTGAAGGTACTGATGACTGGGCTAATGGAATGGTGTTTCATGCTATAATTCGTAAGTTAGGAGATATTCCGAAAAGTGAAATGGCTGAAATAAAGCAATTCGATGAGCTTCCACAGAATTTAACATATCCTGATATAACACCAGTGTTATTTCAATATTTGTTTGAGAACAGAAAATAATGAGGATTCAGAGGTGAATGCGGAAATGGATATTTCTTTCAAGGTTAATAACGAGAAGTTTAATTATAGAGTTTGTGCGATGATAATATCTGATAACAAAATTTTAGCTATGCATGATGAACGTTCTCCTTATTTTTATTTGCCAGGTGGTAGAGTTGAATTGGGAGAAACAGCGGAACATGCTGTGGTTAGAGAAGTACAAGAGGAGCTTTGTGTAACCACAAAAGTTATAAGACCATTATGGTTGAATCAAGCATTTTTTACGGAAGATGTTGATAAATTGAATTACCATGAGTTATGCTTATATTTTTTGATGGATATTTCTGAAACAGATATTCTTTCAAGGGGAAACAAATTTTCTTTGCAAGAAGGTAATCATACACATGATTTTGAATGGTTGGAGTTTGAACGTCTTGAAAAAGAATACTTCTATCCGTTGTTTTTGAAGAAGGAAATTTTTCATTTGCCGGAGAAGTTTACAATTCGTACAGAATGTGAGTAGAAGTTTTGGAGTTAGGATATATTGCTTGATAAGTTGAGTGGCACTCAACTAATGCGCCATTGAGTATAAGAATGCTTGTGCTATAATTATATTAAACGATGTTGGGGTCAAAAGCCTTGGGCTAAAATCTTTGCAGATGAGCTCTTTCCGGCAATCGATGAAAAACGATTTTCTGTATTATACAGCGAGCAGGAATCAAGACCAAATACACCTGTGAATGTAATTGTAGGTGCTCTTATCATCAAAGAAATGTTCGATTATGCAAATGTAAAAATTTAAAGATGAAAGGCAGAGTATTATGATTTCAAGAAATGAATATCGCGGCTGTGTAAAAGCAAATGTTTTAAAGGAAGACTGGGAGACCGCACTCGCCCAGACAAAGACACTTGTGCAGGAGCAAAAGGAGCAGAACAAGGTACTGACTGTATGCCTGTATCAGCATAAAAATATGCTGTTTTTATACATGGAAACCTTACAGGATGGCATCTGTCCGCAGACACTTCTCGCACCACTTGTACCTTATATGGAACAGTGGCCGGAGGAAAACGGATTAACACCATGGGCACCTATGTATCATATTTATCATCACAGTATTCCAGGTGATGTTTCTGAGTGGGTAAAAGAGCGCGCTTCAAATGAGAACCGCATTGGTCGTATTGCATTTTTAAAACCAGAAAAGCTGTTTTCTTATACTTATTGGCATTATGCAATTGTTCAGGAAGGATTGCTTAAGGGAGATAAATATCAGTATATATCACTGCATGAAAATGTTCTGTTTTCGTATTTTGAGGAGCCGCGTCACAACGTAAATATTACAGGAAAAGAGGAAGAATCAAAAGTAATAGATGGTTGGATGGCAGTCGACCCGGAGAGTCATTTTGATCGTGAAAAAGCTTGCGGAAATAACTTCCTTGTGATTGATCCAATCTTGCTGGTTTGACGTATTCCCTTAGTTAAAAGTGTGGGTTTTCCTACCCAGTTTTTGTAAATAAAAGGAAATTAGAACTTTCTTTCTCACTCTTGACGTTTCTTTCTCACTTTTATATAATAAGAGAAAGAAGCGGAAAGAGGAAAAACAAGAAAGGACGGTATAAATATGATTTCTTTTGAAAACCAAAATATTGAGTTTAAGCAGGAATATGTTTCGGATATTCGAAAAGAAGTAATTGGATTTGCCAATGCAGATGGTGGAGTTGTATATGTCGGTATCCGTAAAGACGGAGTTGTAATTGGCATGGAAGATCCTGATTCTGCAATGCTTCAAATTGTAAATTCATTAAAAGATTCTATTGCACCAGATATAATGCCATTTGTTAAAGTACAGGCAGAACAAATGGAAGGGAAACATGTTGTTGAAATTCATGTAACAACAGGAACAAACCGTCCATATTATCTTAGAGAAAAGGGCTTGAAGCCAAGTGGCGTATATGTGCGCAAAGGAAGTTCAACTCAACCGATGACAGAAGAAGGGATTCGTGAAATGATTATTGAGAATAGCGGAAGATCTTTTGAATCGTGCAGGAGTATGAATCAGGAATTAACATTTAAAGAATTTACAGCACAAATGGAGGCACGATCAATTGCGATAGGTTCTGCTCAAATGAAAACATTAAAATTAATAGGAGAAGACGGTTTATATACCAATTTGGCATTATTGCTTTCCGATCAGTGTGAAACAACAATAAAAGTGGCATTGTTTCAAGGAATTGATAAAGAAATTTTTCGAGATCGGAAAGAATTTTCAGGATCAATTTTGAAACAGTTGGGAGATGTATATGAATTTATAGATCTTGTTAATAGGACAAAAGCCAGTTTTTCAGGACTTAATCGAACTGATAAGAGGGATTATCCAGAAGAAGCGGTAAGAGAAGCGCTATTAAATAGTGTTGTACATCGGGATTATTCGTTTAGTGCAAGTAATTTGATCAACATTTATGAAGATCGGATGGAATTTGTTTCGCTAGGAGGATTGGTTTCTGGCCTTGAATTAGAATCAATTTTTCTTGGCGTTTCGCAGTCAAGAAATCCAAATTTGGCAGCTTGTTTTTATAGAATGAGATTGATTGAAAGCTATGGAACAGGAATTGGAAAGATCCAAAGAGCATATAAAAGCGAGCCACTGCAGCCAGAATTTGAAACTGCTAAAGGTGTCTTCCGTGTAACTCTTCCAAATCGAAATGAGACAGAAAAGTCGGGTAGAGAGTTTACTCAGGCAGAGTCTTCGAAGACGAAAAAAAATTCAGGAAAACAGCAACAAAAGGTGCTTGAATTTGTCAGTAAGAATGGAAAAATAACTAGAAAGCAAGTTGAGGAACTAATTGGTTCTGGTTCAACAAAAGCATTTAAATTGATTAAAGAGCTATGCGAAAAAGGACAAATGAAGGCTCAGGGAGCTGGAAAACATAGCTATTATGTGTTAGCATAAGAATTAGTAATGATAGTTTGAAATAGTGATAACAAAAACAGTGATAATTTCAATAGCTGATAGAAAGGAAAACATAGCATTATGAGTAATAGCAGTAAATATGAACTTCTTGCACAGCAGCTTCAGGCATTAATCGAAGGAGAACCGGATCTGATAGCAAATCTGTCTAATGCGTCCGCTGCAATTAACGAAGCACTGGGCAACATTAACTGGGCTGGATTTTATCTAGTGAAAGATGGAATGCTCGTATTAGGACCATTTCAGGGAAAGCCTGCCTGCATCCGCATCCCGTTTGGAAAAGGGGTATGCGGAACCGCAGCACAGAAGAACCAGACGCAGCTTGTCAAAGATGTGCATGAATTTCCAGGGCATATTGCGTGTGACAGTGCATCGCGCTCAGAGATTGTCATTCCGATTCATGACAAAAATGGTGCAGTAGCGGCAGTAATTGATATCGACAGTCCATATCAGGCCCGCTTTGATGAGGCGGACCAGAGAGGACTGGAACTATGTGCGAATGTACTTGAAACGTATTTGCGTTTCTAATTTTTGTGAGTCAATTACTCCCGACCCTAAAGGGATCGGGGCTTGCTAAGGGCTCCGTTACCCGATAGGTATGATATGACGCGGGGTCACATCAGAAGTTTGTATCTCGCCCATCTGGTCCTTGCGTCATCCAATGGATGCTCCCAGACTGCGCTTTTGCTCACGTTCTCAGGTACATGAGATTGCGGATACATCACCGGGCGATTGACAACGCCCGCTTTTTTCTTCTGCCAGAATGTATCCGGCAGAAACATGTTTAGTTCACTTTTCTTACTCCAAATCGCGGATTGCTGTCACCAGACACATACATCGTTCCGAGTATCTGGATATTCATTGCTCCTACACGATCATCATTCGAACGATATCCACAGCAGTCACAGATATACTCATGAATGTCATGATGACGATTTCCTTTCTGAATTCGCCCACATTTCGGACATCTCTGAGAAGTATAATCCGGTTTTACTTTTAAAACCTGTGATCCTATTGCCTGTGCCTTGTACGTTAAATCCTGTTCAAACTGGTAGAATGTCCATGTTCGTAGTTCCTGTCTGTCTTTTGCACTGCGTTTTCCGAGAAGGTCATCGCTGAAGCTGACTCCTTTCAGATCTTCCAGTACAAACAGCGTTCCAGCTTTGTATTTCGTAACGAGTGTCTTTGATATCTGATGATTTACATCCGACATCCAACGGTTCTCTCGTCCTGAGATACGCTTTAATGCACGTTTTGCTGATTTTGTGCCCTTTGACTGCAGATCTGAACGTACCTGCTGAAAGTGTTCTCGCTTTTTTTGAATCTCTTTTCCGCTTACAAAGGTTACTTTTCCTTTTTCATCATAGGAAGTAATCATAAAACGAATTCCTCTGTCAATTCCTACTACATGTTTTACATGATCCATAGAAAATTCTTCAGATACATTCTTTGTCATCGGGATATGAAAATACCAGTTTCCATTCATAGACACAATCTTACCACTTCCAAACGACCAGGTGCCATCAAAGTATTCTTTAAATTTCTTTGGCAGATCAAACGTAACTTTAATCCGCTTTTTCAGTGTATTCAAAGAAAGCAGCTTTTGACCATCATCTGCTGTCACAAAACTGTAATCCCGGCCTCTTACAAGATCAGCCTGAGGGCGATGAAACACGATTGGCTTTTGAAGCCATTCTAGTGTCCTACTGATGAAATGGTTTTCCCCTTTTTCATCTTCGTAGCGATACGGGTTCTGAAACAGCTGTTCCTTTACCGTTTTATAACGGGCGATGACTGTCTTAAATGCAGAAATTGTAAACTGTGATTTTAGTCCAAATTCGGCTCTAATTGTCTGATACAATGTTTCCTGCAATTTCATAAAATTTAAGATAGAGCCACGATCAAATACATACTTTGAAATAAATGTACATGCCTGTGCATAACAGGCAGTCAGTTCTTCCAGGCTTTTTGCTTCTGTTTCATTGACATGAATGTGCAGTTTCATTGTTTTGACAATTTCGGACATTGCATTTTTCTCCTTTCTATTGTATAATACGTAATATACAGACTATCAAATAAGAGATAATCAAAAAAAGTATATGTGTAAAGAATTTGCACAAGATCGGAGATGCGTATGAATATCAGAGATTTTATGGACTTACAAAAAATGCAAAAAGTACAGGATGAGTTTTCCAATGCAACCGGACTTGCTGCCATTGCAATTGACAACGATGGACAATATCTGACAGAGGGAAGTAATTTTACAGACTTTTGTATGAAGTATACAAGAGGTTCTCTAGAGGGTAACAAGCGTTGTATAAAATGTGATTCCGAATGTAGCGGCACTTATTTTTGCCATGCCGGCTTAATGGACTTCTCAATTGATCTTATGATCAATGATAAAAAGCTTGGTTCGATCATTGGCGGACAAGTTTTACCAAAAGAACCTGATGAAGAAGAATTCCGTGCTGTTGCAAGAGAATTAAACATTGATCCTGATGCATATATTCAGGCATTAAATAAGGTTCCAAGAAGTACCGAAGCAAAGATCAGAGCTTCTGCGGACTTACTGGGGCTGATCATGAACCAGTTGATCAATCTGGAATATGTAAAAGCAAAAACTGTTGGCAAATTAGATGAATTAAGTGTAGAAATTAAGAATGCAACAGATCTGATCGAAACAATCAATAACAATACCCATTCCTTACAGTCTATTGCAAACAAACAGAAAATGCTTTCTTTGAATGCTTCTATTGAAGCAGCCAGAAGTGGAGAAGCCGGTGTCGGCTTTGCCGTTGTAGCAAAAAGCATGGGAGATCTTTCTTCACAATCTGCTACGATTTATGGAGATATTGATAACTCTGTTGCACAGATCACAAAATCAATCAACCACCTATCTTCACTATTTGAAGAAGAAGGACAATAAAGGAGCAAAGCCCGATAACTTTATCATAAAGTGTAATGATCAGTCATTACACTTTACAGCAATTGTGAAAGCATCTTTTACATAGTGTTGATTTATTTCATGATCATTATATATTACAGGATAATCATAGAGCCGTAGGTAACACAATATTATTATGTTGCTTACGGCTCTTTTCATAGTCTGTATTCTTCTTTAGCAGGAATCACAAAAATTGATGCTTTTCATTTTTACAAAATAACTCACGTTTTCCTATATTATCTTGCTGCTTCTATCAGTTTACTGTATTTTATCTTGCTTTTTTAACATCTATTTCTTTATTGTGTCGAAACATCGCTGCTATTTTGTTTCCTATTATAATATCAGAAACGGAAATCTCTTTTTCCTCCATTTAATTCCTTCAGATATTCCATTGCTTTTTCTCTGACTTTCTCATTAGGAACATTTAAGATCTCTTTTTCGATCAGCTTTTCACCAATCTCTTTTGTTTCCGGTGATGCGTAATCTTCAAGGTATTCTTTTAATGTCATCAATGCATTTGGTTGACAGCAATTGACGATCTGACCTGACTTGAGTAATGACATAAAGCGGTCACCGGTTCTGCCGGCACGATAACAGGCAGTGCAAAAGCTCGGAATATATCCTAATTTCATCAGCCAGTTGACCACTTCATCTAAGCTTCTGGTATCACTGACATCAAACTGGGCAGAACTGTCGTCACGAACCGGTACCGTATAACCGCCTACGCTGGTACGCGAACCACCGCTGATCTGCGAGATACCAAGCTGTAACACTTCTTCACGCGTCTTTTGTGATTCTCTGGTTGATACGATCATTCCGGTATATGGAACAGCAATACGAATGATCGCAACGATCTTTTCAAAAATCTCATCCGGTACCGCATTGGAAAAGTCAGCAGTATCGATATCATCAGCAGGACAGATACGTGGCACACTGATCGTATGCGGGCCGACACCATGTACTGCCTCTAAATGCTCTGCATGCATTAAGATACCAACCAATTCATAACGATACATTTCAAGTCCAAACAAAACACCAAGTCCTACATCATCAATGCCACCCTGCATCGCACGATCCATGGCTTCTGTATGATAGGCATAGTTGTGTTTTGGTCCGGTTGGATGTAATTCTTCATATGCTTTCTTATTATATGTTTCCTGGAAAAGAATATATGTGCCGATTCCGGCATCTTTTAATTTTGCATAATCTTCCACAGTCGTTGCGGCAATATTAACATTGACACGACGGATCGCACCGTTTTTATGCTTAATGCTGTAAATCGTTTCTATACTTTCCAGGATATATTCCAATGGGTTGTTGACCGGATCTTCTCCGGCTTCCAACGCCAGACGCTTATGTCCCATATCCTGCAGGGCAATAACCTCTTTACGGATATCTTCCTGTGATAACTTCTTACGTGCAATATGTTTATTCTTATAATGATATGGGCAATAAGTACATCCATTGACACAATAGTTTGACAGATACAATGGTGCAAACATGACAATACGATTGCCATAAAACTTCTGCTTGATCTCTTTTGCCAGTTCTTTGATCTGCTCATTGACTTCCGGAATATCACATTCCATCAAAACAGCAGCTTCTTTATGGGAAATTCCCTTTGCTTTTTTTGCCTTTTCCAAAATTTCATTGATCAGACTTTGGTTGTCTTTATTTTTTTTTGCATAGGCAAGGCTTTCTAAAATCTCTTCATCATTGATAAATTCCTCTGCCTTCATGGACTTCATATTATATCCCATTTGTTTTCCTCCATTTTCTATTTTCACATTTCTGTCGGTTTTGTTTACTTTTTTCTTTTCGCTTTTCTATCAGCTTTGTATACTGTTTTTTCTTTTGGTTTTTCTGTCAACTTTGTATGCTGCTTTTTTTCGCTTTTCTGTCAATTTTGTATGTTGCTTTTTTCTTTTTGCATTTCTATTTTTTAGAATAGACGGCTTTGGCACTGACACCCTCTAACATCCCCAGTTTCCCGGACAATGCACTGATTACATCATTCGGTGCATCCATTACAATGCTGATCACAGATATGTTTTTTTCTTTATAGGGCATACCCATTCTGCCGATAATATACTCTCGCTGCCGGTGTAAAAGTTCATTGACCTTCGAAACCACTTCCGTATCTTCTATGATGATCCCTAAGATTGCAATGCGTTTCTCCATTCTGCTTTCACCTCATTTCATGTGATTTACACACTACCGTTCATAAAGCAATTTTCCTGATTCGAACCTTTATGACTGTACGAGCAGTTTCCTATTCCATAAAAAAAGACATATCCCGTTATGCTTGGCTGCATTAGAATATGTCTTCTTATAACGCAAAGATAACGCATACCTATTATTTTCATAAAAGATATGCGATATCTCCCATTACATTATAACAGCCTTAACATCAGGACGAACCTTTTGCTTTAGAACGTTTTTTGTAGTACTTTTATTTTGATTTTTGATCCGCTTGGTCTTACATTACCATTCTTACTTCTGTAACCGGTGTGAGTTTTGAAGCCGGAATGTAGTTGTCATCCTGCTTCTCTCCATTGATGTAAAATTCTTTGAATCCTGCTTCTGCGCCATTTGGATTCTCGACTGTAATCTTAACAGTGCTTCCACGGAATGTCTTCTCCATTGTGAACTCTTTCCAGTCACTTGGAATCGTTGGAGCAACGCGAAGACCATCTAAGTCAGGACGCATACCACAGATACCTTCTACACAGCCTACCATACAGGTAGATGCTGTACCGGTCAGCCAGTGTACATGAGAACGTCCATGGAACGGACTTTCGTCACCTTCTGTGTACTGACCATGTACATATGGCTCTAATTTACGGATCTCTGCTTTATCATTCTGTGATGATGGAGAACTCTCTTCAAAATACTCGAATGCTTTGTTTCCATGTCCCATTAAAGCTTCTGCAAGAATGATCCATCCCTGTGTCTGAGAGAAGATACCACCATTTTCTTTTGTAGATGGTGGGAATAATCCTGCCAATGCACCATCAAAGTAATGATCTACATAAGAAGGTGCCATTACTTTTGCACCATATGCTGTATTTAATTCTCTGTCTACAGACTCTAATGCTTTCTCAGCCTGCTCTTTTGTAGCAAGACCGGAAATAACAGCCCATGACTGTGGGTTTAACCACATACTTGCTTCCGGATCTTTCTTAGAACCGATCAATTCTCCTGTGTCCTTGAAACCACGGTTAAAGCGGTCATCTTCCCACCAGTATTTGTTGATCTTTTCACCGATCTCTTTCTGTGTCTTATCTAAATATGCGATATACTCTGTATCATTCTTCTTCTCGGCAAATTTACGCATGATCGTAAATGCATAGTATAACTGAAGTGCTACGAAAGAAGACTCACCCTGTGCACCGAGACGGAGACAGTCGTTCCAGTCTGCATGAAGACCTGCCGGAAGACCATGTGGTCCTAAATGGTTCATTGAGAATGCAATCGCTCTCTTTAAATGCTCATATACTGTTGCTTTTTCTTCAATGTTAGACCATGTGATCTCTTCATCGATGAAGTCAAGCTGTCCTGTCTCAGCAATGTATTTGTAAACTGTTGGGAATAACCATAACGCATCATCCGCACGATATGCAGGATGTCCTGTCTCACGTACATAATCAGGATCATCCGGTGTACCTTCATGACCGGCACGTTCCGCATGATCGAAACGAACCAATGGAAGTCCTCCACCATTATCAACCTGAGCAGATAACATAAAACGGATCTTTTCTAAAGCTGCTTCCGGATCAGTATGGATCACACCCTGAATATCCTGAACCGTATCACGGTATCCGTAACCATTACGCTCTCCGCAGTAAATGAAAGAAGCTGCTCTTGACCATGTAAATGTTAAGAAACACTGGTATGCATTCCATGTATTAACCATGCTGTTGAATGCAGGACTTGGTGTATTGATCTTGAAGTTATCTAACTTCGCATGCCAGTAATTTTTTAACTCTTCAATCTCTTTGTCACATACAGATACATCTTCATAAGAAGCGATGATCTCATCTGCAACAGATTCTTTATGTCTTCCTAAGATAAATGCCATTGTCTTAGTCTCACCAGGAGCAAGCTCTAATGCTGTATGTAATGCACCACAACTGTTCTCATTGTAGTTGCATACGCCATCACACTCGCCACGCTCTACAGCGACCGGATTACCATAATCATGATACATTCCGATAAATGCTTCTTTGTCACCGTTATAAGATGTTACAGGCTGTCCTGCCAAACCAAAGAAACGTTCTTTTCCGTTACTTCCATCAGGACCTTTGTACCAGTTTAAGTTGATCTGCTGATAGATTTTATTCTTACGGAAGCTTGTATTTGTTGTACAAAGTGAATACTGAAGGTTGACCTGATCCTGGTTGTAGTTATCATCATTTGAAAGTTCTGCATAACCGAATGCTGAGATCTTTCTAGGCTTATCAGATGCATTTGTTACCTTTAAGCACCATACTTCATATACTTTGTTCAAAGGAACATAATACATAGCCTCTGATTTGATTCCGGCATATTCCGCAAACATCTTTGTATAAGCGGTACCATGATGTACTTCACTCTTATATTCATTTAAGTCTTTACCAACCGGCTGCCATGAAGCTGACCAGAAATCTCCGTTCTCATCATCTCTTAAATAGATATAACGTCCCGGTGTATCATCACTGTTGAAGTGATAACGAAGAATACGTCCGTTCGCACCACTTTTTACGAAACTGTATCCGCCTGCGTTGTTTGAAATGATTGCACCGTATTCCGGTGAACCTAAATAATTACACCATGGAGCAGGTGTATTTGGTTTTGTAATGACATATTCTCTTTTTTCTTCATCGAAATAGCCAAAATTCATTAATCTTTCCTCCTTGTCATTCATTGATCTGTTATGATTTCTTTTTTATGCAATATTGACTTTTGAGTACAATATCACGTATGCTCTTTTTTCTGATGCAATCCGCCCAAAAGCAAATTTGCATACTAAATTTATTATACGATAGCATGACTTGATACGCAAGAAATATTATCGCATTTTCTAACACTATTTTGATGTTTGAATCTTTTTCCAAATAAAAAAGTGCAAAGCCAGCGCTTTGCACTCCAAGAATTGCTAAAGCAATTCTTGTTGGTATTCCGCTATTGTATGAGCAATTTCCTATTTCATAAAAAAGTCTTTCTGTATCTTATGTCATCCATAAAATACAGAAAGACTTCCACATTACATCATGCGTTCAATTATTATTTTTCCAATGCTTTTAATTGCTCTTGTACTTTAGCCATCATGCTTTCGTACTTCGCAAGCTTTTCTTTCTCCTCGGCAATCTTTGCTTCAGGAGCTTTACTCATGAATTTTTCGTTATTTAACATGCCATGAACACGTTTTAACTCGCCCTCTAAACGTTTTTGCTCTTTTGCAAGACGTTCTTTTTCCTTCTCAAAGTCGATCAGGTCAGCAAGCGGCATATAAACTGTTGCTTTGTCGATCACTACGGATACCGCATTTTCATCAATACCTGTCTTGTCCATCTGTACAAATACTTCCGAAGCCGAGATCATATGCTGGTATGTTCCCACCAATTCTTTTAAGCTGTCACAAATCTTTGTGTCATCAGCAACAATGTAAACCTGCGCTTTTCGTGATGGTGCAACATTCATCTCTGTACGGATATTACGGATACCACGGATCAGGTTTTTCATCATTTCTGCTTTGTTTTCAGCATCTTTGTTCTCCCAGGCAGCATCAAACTCCGGCCATTTTGAGATCATGATCGACTCTTCTTCTGACTGTAATGTACAGAAGATCTCTTCTGTAATAAATGGCATATATGGATGTAACAGTTTCAAAGAATCAATTAAAACTGTCTTTAATGTCCAGAAAGCAGCATTTGCAGATACCGGATCTTCTTCTTTGTTAAAGAGTCTTGGCTTAACAAGCTCAATATACCAGTCACAAAATTCTGTCCAGATAAAGTCATAGATCTTTTGTACCGCAATACCTAGTTCGTATTTTTCCATATTCTCAGTCACATCTTTTGCCAAGGTGTTCACGGCAGATAAGATCCACTGATCGATGACTTCCAGATCTTCTTTTGCCGGTTTCGTGATCTTTGCGTCACCCAGATGCATCATGATAAAGCGGGATGCATTCC
>ERZ779842.2415-NODE-2415-length-12658-cov-4.082599_pt1 | contig 12658 bp, 4 predicted proteins | sample MGYA00511095_ERZ779842 | MGnify/ENA primary metagenome ERZ779842 (study PRJEB29588, sample SAMEA2154036) | human gut metagenome | biome: human gut; feature: human-associated habitat; material: faeces | place: Denmark | collected 2008/2010 ... | reverse complement strand
GCGGCGTGACGCTGGATGTGGAGCCGGTTCACGAGATGGAAAAGGTGCTGTTTGCTGCAGATGAACTTACGGGTCTGATCTGGGCGGCTGCACTGATGCGTCCGTCAAAAAGTACAAAGGACATGGAATTAAAATCTCTGAAGAAAAAATATAAAAGTAAAGGATTTGCTGCAGGATGTTCAAGAGAAGTCATTGAAAGAGGTGCAAATCAACTGGGCTGGGAACTTGAAAAGCTTCTTACCATGACCCTGCAGGCAATGGCAGCATCCGAAGATACAATTCGGTCTGAAATGGAAGAAATAGTTTGAAATAGAGAGAATATTCTAAAGCGGAAGAAATAGTCTGAAATAGAAAAAATTTCATAAAAGAAGGGGCGGAAATGACCAACATCATTTATACCGTTGTCGCCTGGCAAGAATAACAAATCGTATTTTTGCCAATGCTAAGCGGTAAAGAATGTCTCATTTCTGCCCTTTATGTGTGTGCATTTTTGACGGTTGCCAATGCCCTATTCAAATCTTAAGCACTCTTTGCGTTCCCGCTGACCAGGGTTTCATATTCACGCAGTTTCTCTTTCGCCTGTGGAGTTAAGTGCCTTGGAACTTCAATCTGAACCGTTACATACTGGTCACCGTGAACCGAAGGGTTCTTCATGGAAACAATTCCCTTTCCTTTCAAACGGATTTTAGAACCGGACTGTGTACCCTCGCGGATCTTACAAAGCACATTGCCATATAAAGTCTGAACCAGTGCTTCACCACCAAAGACAGCCGTCGTGAAAGGTACAGTAACTGTCGTATAGACATCCATTCCCTTTCGCTCGTATCCCGGTTTGTCAGCGACCTTGACCTTCAACATCAGATCCCCGGCATCTCCGCCATTTGTACCGGGCATTCCCTTGCCACGGAGACGGATCGTCTTACCGGTGTCGATTCCTGCAGGAATATGAACCTTCAGTGACTGGGAAGAATTTCCCGGAGCATTTGGATCCTGTAATGTAATGACCTTGTCACAGCCAAAAGCAGCTTCATCAAAGCCAACGGTTACTTCTGCATTCAGATCGGATCCCTTTGACTGAAAACCACCGGACTGGAACCCACCATGGAAGCCGTTCCCAAAACCGGAAGAAGTCTTGCGGGATGTTCCTCCGTGGAACATATTTCCGAAAATATCTCCGAACATATCATCCATATTACCACCCTCAAAGTGGTATTCCTGATACCCACCGTTTCCGGTAAAACCGCCACCACTGAAACCACCACTGCCAAAACCATTGCTGCCAAATCCGGCTCCACCAAAGCCACTTCCATAGAATCCACCATGGAAACCACTGGTGCCGGCTCCACCGGCAGCACCGCTCTGGTCAAATGCAGCGTGACCAAATTGATCATAAAGTTTCTTTTTCTCAGGATCACTCAGGATATTATAAGCTTCAGTGATCTCTTTAAATTTCTTTTCAGCTTCTTTATCACCGGGATTCGTATCCGGGTGATACTTTTTAGCAAGCTTTCTGTAGGCTTTTTTTATTGCTGACGGATCAGCACCTTTCGCCAGTCCGAGCAGTTCATAGTAATCTCTTTTCATAGACTCACCCTCATATCTTTCCGTTACGTTTGTATCATCTGATCTGCATTACTTTTTACACTATTGTATGCAAAGAAACAGTATCATTCATACTGTTCTATATGTAATATAGCAAAGAGAATAAAAGCCGTCAAGGGAGAATCAAAAAGAATGTTCCGAATTAGACAAAATAAGCGTGGGAATCAACCGAAAAGAACGAGCCGAAAAATTCTGCTGTTGTTATAATAGTATTAAGTCAGAGTGGGTAAGCTCGTGCGTAGACAGAACAAGATTTCAGAACAGGAGGGGATGCGGAGTATGAAGAATCGAAAAAAGCAGTTCCTGAAGATCGGAATTGCAGTATTGGTGATCGCGGTTGCGGGAATTGTTGCCGGGGTTGTCCGATACAGAATGGATAATCGATTCGATTTAACTGTTGGGGGGCATACAATCAGCAAAGATGAATATGTGAACTGCATGAAATCAGTAGAATATGATACAAAAATGCAGATTCAACAGGACTATGATGCCGTTTATGAAGATGGCTTCTGGGGAAAAAAGTATGATGGAAAATACGGCTACGAAATTCTGACGGAAAATACAGTAGAACAGTTGAAATACGTTCATGCGGTCTATGATCTCGCAAAAGAATGCGGTGATGTATCAGACAGCAGCTATAAGGCTTTGGAAAAACGTTGGAAAGACGAGAATGCAAAGCGGAGTGAGAAAGTTGAAAAAGGTGAGGTAGTCTACGGACTGAAAGAATATACCTTTCAGCTTTATCTTCAATATGAAGTGAGTACGCTCAAAGAAAAATACTGCAATGATGATACCCGTGAGGGAATGGAATTGACAGAGGACGAAGTACTGGAATACTACAACAGCCGCGAATGGATCTTTGGGGACAGCGAAGAGAATGCTGATCTGGAGACAGCAAGAATTGCGGTGGAACGTGAGCTGCGTGAAAAGAAATATGATGATATCATCACACAGCGTGAAACTGATTCTCAGGTGGACGGGAACATGGCGGATGTAAACCGGTTTACCTTGAAGAATATAGAATGATGGAAGGAGCAATGTTATGAAGAAGAAATGGATGAGCGGTGCTCTGGCTCTTCTGCTTGCAGGAACAACGGTTGCATCAATGGTGCCGGCAGTTGCTGTTAATGCTGAAGGACAGGATACTGCGACAGGAACAACATATTATGTTGATTCCAAAAGCGGAAGTGACAGCAATGACGGAACTTCCGAAAGCAAGGCATTCAAGACACTTGATAAAGTGAATGCCCTTGATCTTGAGCCGGGAGATACAGTTCTCCTGAAAAAGGGATCTGTGTTTGAAGATCAGGCTCTGCAGTTTACAAAAGAAGACAGTGGTACTGCTGAAGCACCGGTTAAGATCTCTACTTATGGAGAGGGAGACAAACCACAGATCAATACAAATGGTCATGGTCAGTGGGATCTGAATTACGGAACACCTCTTGATAACCAGAATCATAAATGGAAAGGTAAGGTATCTTCCAGTATTCTGATCAAAGATACAGAGTACATCGAGATCAAAGGCCTGGAACTGACAAATGACAGAAAAAGTGCCACAGATACAGAAAAAGATAAGAATTATAATGATGCTTATGCAATGGACAGAACCGGAGTTGCCGGAGTTGCCAAGGATAACGGAACAGTAGATCATATCGTACTGGACGATCTTTACATCCATAATGTAACAGGTAACGTTTATAACAAGCATATGACAAATGGAGGTATCTACTTTATCGTAGAAAAGCCGACAAATGAAGCAACAACAGGAATTGCAAGATACAACGATGTTCAGATCAAGAACTGCTATCTTGATACAGTAAACCGTTGGGGAATCGCAGTTGGATATACCTATCAGTGGAGCCAGTTCACAACAGGTGCATTGTCAGATGCAACAATGGCAAAATATGGTTCCTCCAATGTAGTCATCGAGAACAACTACCTGAACCATGTGGGTGGAGATGCCATCACAACCATGTATCTGGACAGACCGATGGTTCAATACAATGTGTCAGAGAACGCAGCTGAACAGATTAATACAACAGACTACTCACAGAAGCAGCCAAGTCTGGATGCAAATGGAAATGAGACTGGTAAACAGAACGTTGGAGCAGGACGTGTGGCAGCAGGTATCTGGCCATGGAAATGTAAAAATGCGATTTTCCAGTATAACGAATGTTTTGCAACATTAAATGCATCCAAGGGTAATGGAGATGGACAGCCTTGGGATGCTGACTATGGCGATGGAACAAACTATCAGTACAACTACAGCCATGGTAATACAGCAAGTACGATCATGTTCTGTGGACCGGAGTCCATCAACAATACATTCCGTTACAACATCAGCCAGAATGAAGATATGGGACCTCTCGATCCTGCTGGAAATACAGGAAACTGCCAGGTTTACAACAATACTTTCTATATTAAGAAAGGACTTACACATATCTGGTCTACAGCACATATGAATAACGGACCGACAACGATTGAGAACAACATCTTCTATTTTGAAGGAGATACACCGGTTAATACAACAAACTGGAATCCATCAGGAAATAAGACATACAGCAACAACCTGTACTACAATGTATCCAATTACCCAACTGATGCAAATGCAGTAAAGGTATCCGCAGGAACAGCAGTACTTGTTGATGCAGGTTCAGGTCCGGTTGCAGCAGCAGAGGACAAGCAGGCAAGACTGCATGAAGATCCGACAGCTACTACAAAATTTGATGGATACAAACTGGCAGCAAACTCACCGGCTATCAATGCTGGTAAAGTAATTGTTGACAGAAATGGTTATTCTATCGATCATGACTTCTTCGGACATGCAATCACAGCAGTACCGGAAATCGGAGCAGCAGAAAGTGATGCAGTTACAGCACTTGTACTTCGTTCCAATACATACACAATTTCAGGAACAAATGTAAGTGATCTTCCGAAGAATACAACAGTAGAGCAGTTCCGCAACAACATCATCGTTGATACAGGCGTTACAGTTACTGTAAAAAATGGTGATAAAGTTCTTGGCGATGCAGATATCGTGAAAGGTGGAGCAACCGTCGTTCTTTCTTATGAAGGAATGGAGGATGTAACTTATACAGTAGTTGCAAGTTCTGATAAAGAACTGAAATCTTCTTACTACATGGTAAGCGGAAAGACACTGAGTGTTCCTTATACAACAGCAAATGCTACAACAGTCAGCGAGCTGAAGAAGAACATCACAGTAGCTGATACAGCAACAGTTTCCGTACTGAACAATGGAACAGCATTAGCTGACGGAGATGCAGTAACAGCAGGAATGACAGTACGCATCACGGCTGAAGACGGAACAACAAATGACTATACGGTAGCTCAGAAGAATACATACAACTGGACACTGGACTATGCAGGACAGCAGCAGGGAAATGTATGGTTTGCACAGCAGAAGAACGGTAATGGTGACTGGGCTGATATGACAGCTTATGATAATACTTATCCGAACTGGGTACTGAATACATACTATGGTGTTGGTGTAGATGCTCCAAATCACAGTACAGTAATGAGCGATTCCATTCATGGACTGATCTCTGCTCCACCGCAGACTTCTTATTCGACAGCAATGGTATTCAGAGCACCGAAGAGCGGTACAGTATCCTTCAATGTAAAAGATGGTGAGCCGTATCTGCGTCAGGCTGGAAACTCAGGCGGAACAGTTACATTAAGCCTTCTTGTAAATGATACAGTAAAACAGAGTGTAACACTTTCAACAAGTAATCAGAAAGCAGCAGACTGGGCAAATTTTGATGAGATTGAACTGAACAAGGGCGATGTGATCCGCGTAACAGCAAGCTGCAACAGCAATCCAAGCAAGCCGTCTGTTCATGTTACTCCAATCATCACATACGTTGACAAGGCAGTAGTTGATACAGAAGCACCGGATGCTCCGACAGCAGTAAGAACAGCAGATGTTACAGAGACAACAGCTCATGTTGCATGGGAAGCAGCTCTGGATAACGTTGCAACAACTGGATACAACGTATATGTAAACGGAGAAAAGGTAAACACAGAACTGGTAACAGCTACAGAGTATGATCTGACAGGTCTTACACCAGCTACAGATTACAGCGTAGAGATTGAAGCAGTAGATGCAGCAGAAAATGTATCTGAGAAATCAGAGGCAGCTACATTTACAACAGCAAAGGCAGTCGATACAGAAGCACCAAGCGTTCCGACAGACGTAAAAGCATCTGATGTTACAAAGACAGGTGCAACTGTTACATGGACAGCTTCTACAGATAATGAAGGAGTTGCCGGATACAATGTATATGTAAACGGAACTCAGGTAAATGATACACTGGTAGCAACAACAGAATATGTTCTGACAGGCCTTACAGCAGGTACAGAATATACAGTAAAGGTTGAAGCAGTTGATACAAATAATAATGTATCAGAGAAAGCAGCAGTTACATTTACAACAGAAAAAGATGCTGTAAATCCTGACCCGACAGTTGTTGACAAGACAGAACTCAAGGCAACTACAGCAAAGGCCGATACAGCACTTGCAGCAACAGACAAGTACACAGCAGAATCACTGAAAGCCCTGCAGGCAGTTTACGATCAGTACGCATCCGTTCTGAATGACGAAAATGCAACGCAGGCTCAGGTTGACGAAGCAAATAAAGCCATCGCAAAAGCCCTCAATGCTCTTGTAGAAAAGAAGACAGATGACGGAAAGAAAGACGACGGCAACAAGGGTGACAATAAGAAGGATGATACAAAGGTTGACGACAACAAGAACAACAATTCTTCTAATACATCCAAGTCTGACAATAAGACTACAACAAAGGTAGACAATACTAAGAAAGCAGCTAAGACAGGCGATACAACAAACGTGGCAGTTTGGGCATTCGCACTGGCAGCATCCGCAGCGGCAGCAGGCGTTGTAGTAAAGCGTAAAAAAGAGAACTAAAAGTTTCTCGGTTTTGCAAATCTGAAACTCAGAAAAAAAGCGGGGGAGGGGAGTTATGAAAAATGCTGATCTCCTCCGCTTTGATAACATAATGGGAGGAAAGAAATGAAGAAAAAGACCCTTTCAATGGTTATGGGACTTATTCTCGGAGTGACAACTGTATTTGGTTCCATCGGGACTACAGCAGTAACGGTATCTGCAGCTTCCGGTGAAGTGACAGACGCTGACTGTGCAGACAATAATACAGATGCACCGGCTGCTGATAAAGTTGTACCGGATGCCAACCAGTACAAGTATCAGAAAGATGAACTTGCAGCATTCTGTCACTTCGGACCAAATACCTTCAATGAGGTAGAGTGGGGCGAACATTACGGAGACAGATCACCGGCAGATATCTTTACCCTGTCAAATGATTTTGATGCAGATACACTGGTAAGTACTCTGAAAAATGCAGGGTTCAAGAAAATTATTGTAACTGCAAAGCATCATGATGGTTTCTGTATCTGGAACAGTGCCTATACAGATTACTGTGTAAAGAATACAAATTATAAGAATGGTGAAGGAGATGTCCTTGCTGAAATCTCCGCAGCCTGCACAAAGTATGGTCTGGACATGGGACTCTATCTGTCACCATGGGATATCCATGAACCATCTTACGGATATTATGATGCAAATAGAAATCCAACAACAAAAGAGAATGATGTGCTTGACTACAATGATTACTACAATAATCAGTTAACAGAAATTCTCAGCAATGACAAGTACGGTAACAACGGACATTTCGTAGAAGTATGGATGGACGGAGCAAAGGGAAGTGGTGCGAATGCACAGGAATACGACTTCACAAGATGGTTCAATACCATTCAGAAATACGAAGGAAAAGCAGCTAAGTATGATGCAGACTGTATGCTGTTCGGAGCTGGTGCCTATACAACAGTTCGCTGGATCGGAAATGAAGATGGTGTAGCTCATGAAAATACCTGGTCAAAATCAAACGTAAATGTTAATGCAAATACGATTGACAGCAACGGAAGCACACCGTATACAAAGGGATACGAGAATGGTAACAAATGGACTGTACCGGAGTGTGACGGACGTATCACATCCGGATGGTTCTGGGGAACAAATAAGTGTACTCCGAAGACGATTTCTCAGCTTGCAACAATGTATTTTGATTCAGTAGGACATAATGCAACCATGCTTCTGAATGTGCCTCCGAACAATCAGGGTACAGTAGACCAGGCAATTCGGGACAGAGTAACTGAATTTGGAAATAATATAGAAGAAACATTCCGCACAAACCTTGCGAAAGCAACAGGAACAACGATCACAGCATCCAATGTCCGTGGAAATGATGTTGATTTCAAACCGGGCAATGTAGTAGATGGTGATGATGCAACATACTGGACAACAGATGACGGCACAAAGAGCGGAAGTCTGACGATCAAATGGGATACTGCAAAGAAATTTGATGTAGTTTCTATTGAAGAGGCAATCCAGAAAGGACAGCACATTAACAGCTATACAGTTGAGTATAAGACATCCGACAGTGCAAACTGGCAGACACTCAAGACCGGTGTTACGATCGGAGCAAAGAGACTGATCAGAACCTCTCCTGTATCAGCAACCCAGGTAAGAATCACTGTAGGAACATCTGAAGGAAAAGTTCCGATGTTAAGTGAAGTGGGTGTATACAAGGCAAGTGAAGGATTCCAGTTAGCAGGTTCTGCACCGGAGGGAATGGAGACAACAAGTGTCAATGATACAACAAAGTTTACATTCAGTTCTACAGGATGGAATCCGCAGACAGGAAGCCAGTACATCAATGGACAGAATACATGGTCCAATAAAGCAGATGCATCCTTTACTTATACGTTTAAAGGAACAAAAGTCTATCTGATGGGAACAAAAGACCCGAGTCATGGTCAAGCGGATGTTTATATTGATGATGTAAAGGTAGAAACGATCAATACAAATGCAACAAGCAGATCCACAGGAACAAAGATTTTTGAATCCGCAGATCTGACAGACGGTCAGCATACACTGAAAGTTGTTGCGAAGACAAGTGCAGCAATCGGTGTAGAGGCAGCTTACGTGATCAATAACGGTGGCGTAGGAATGATTGAACTTGAAAATTCAGCATATACAATGAACGAAAACTCCTCACTGGATGTCAAAGTGAAACGTGTTGGTGGAACAAAGGGAACGATCACAGCAAAGATCCAGCCAAATCCGGGAAGTGCAATCCAGGATGACTTCGATACAGAAAATGCACCAACAGTAACGCTGAATGAGGGAGAATCAGAAGTAACTGTTCCGAGTGCAGCGATTACAAGTCGTAATACCAATACGACAGGTGACCGTGTATTCTCAATCGAACTGACAGAGCAGAAACCGAATAACGCAATCATCGGTTTCAACGGTTCTGCAAGAATCACGATCAAAGATGCAGATGCAATCAACAGTGAGAAACTTCAGACGCTGGTTAATCAGTCAGCAGAACTGAAAGAAAATCTGTATTCAGGCGGCTGGGATACATTTGCAGCAGCACTGAAAGCAGCACAGGAAGCACTGGCAAATGAGAGTGCAACAGATGCAACGATCAGAAATGCATATACAGCACTTGAAACTGCAAAGAATGCTCTTGTAGCACGTACAAAATATACAACAGATGACAGATTCCAGTTCCCATGGAAGACAGGAACAAGTGCAACCCTGGAAGCAGAGTTTGCTACAACCATTACAGAAGCCTGCGGAGCAACTCAGTGGAGATGTGAAATTGGAACAGGTGACTGGGCAAGTAACGGTAAGTTTATCAATTCATTGAATAAAACAAATACAGGTACAGATAAAGTTGAGTATGCATACAATGCAAAAAAACCAGGTACATATCACGTGGTTGCAACTTATCGTAGTGGAGACACCAATAATGGAAATAAACTTGCATGGTCAGAAGCAAACAATAAGATTACGGCAGGAAATATAACAACTCCACATACAAAAGTAAATAATGTGCTTTCTGTTGGTACAGTTGAGTTTGATATTGTTGTAACAAAAGCAGGAGAAGGAACTCTGATCCTTCAGCCGGTAGACAACAGCGGTGCACCGCAGCTTGATAAACTTGAAATTACACCAAAGAACGTTGCAGTTGAGTCTTATGATATCACAGCAACAGCAGGTGAAGGCGGTACGATCACAGCAGAAGGTCTTGCAGACGGCAAGGTATCTGTTACAGAAGGTGAAAGTGCAACATTCACGATCACGGCAAATGATGGATATGAAGTCAGCGATGTTAAAGTTGACGGAACATCCGTAGGAAAGAGAACTTCCTATACATTTGAAAATGTAACTGCAGCTCATACAATTGAGGCAACATTTGCATTTACAAATTATACAGCAGCAAATCCATTTGAATTCCCGACAACAAAGGGAACAACAAAGACTCTGGAGGCAGAGTACGCAACAGAACTGATCAACAGCAATGATTCCGATTCTGATCCGAGCTGGCCGCTTAGTCTTGCAGATGGCGACTGGGCAAGCAATGGAAAATTCCTGAACTGTATGGCATACAAAGATTATGCAAAATATGCATATGTTGCAACAGTTCCGGGAACATACACTGTAACGGGTACCTACCGTGCCGGAGCAGCAAACAAACTTGCATTCTCAGAAGAAAATGGAAAGATCACAGCTACTCAGGTTGACTGCCCGTCAACAAGTGAGAACAGTTCACTGACAGTAAAGACATTTACTCTTACGATCGAAGTAACAGAAGCCGGAGCAGGAACACTTGTTCTTACAGCACCGGATACAAGTAAAGGTCCACAGCTCGACAAACTTGCTATTGTACTTACAAAGACAGCAGACGAAGCTGACCTTACAGAACTTCAGACAGCGATCACAAATGCAGAGGCAATCCTCAATGCAGCAGATAAAGATAAATATTCTGCAGCGGCACTTGTAGAGCTTCAGGAACTTGTAAATGCAGGAAAGCAGTTGACAACAGCAAGCTCTCAGGCAGATGTAGATGCGAAGAAAGCTGAGATCACAGCAAAGATTGCTGACATCCAGACTCAGTTCACAATTACAGCAACAGCAGGTAATGGTGGAAAGATCGCACCGACAGGAGCAACAAATGTTTACAAAGGAACATCCAAAGCATTCACGATCACACCGAATGACGGATATCATGTAGACAGCCTTACAGTAGATGGAACTGCAGTTGACGTTGTAACAGAATATACATTCTCAGACGTAACAGCAAACCATACGATTGCAGTAACATTTGCAAAAGATGCAATGACAGTTGCAAAGGAAAATCTGCTTGCAGCAATCAATACAGCAAATGAGAAGCTCGCACAGACAGACGCTTATACACCGGCTTCTCTGGAAGCACTTCAGAATGCTGTAGATGAAGCTCAGACAGTTTACAACAAAGCAGATGCAACTCAGACAGAAGTTGACAATGCAAAAGCAAATGTAGAAGCTAAGATTGCAGCACTGAAAGAGAAGGCAGACAAATCTGCACTGAGACTTGCAGTGAAAGCAGCAGAGGGTGAAGCAGCCCTGACAGATAAGTATACAGAAGAATCCATCGCAGCTCTTCAGACAGCAATTGATGCAGCCAATAGAGTTCTGGCTGATGACAACGCAACCCAGGCAGAGGTAGATGCACAGGTTGAAGCTGTAAATGCAGCAAAGGCAGCACTCGAAGAGAAGAAAGCACCGGTTGTAAAAGAGGAGCTTGAAAAGGCGGTTGCAGATGCAACAGAAGTTGTCGGAGCAACAGACAAGTATACAGAAGCATCACTTGCAGCTCTTCAGTCAGCAATCGATGCGGCAAATGCAGTTCTTCAGAATTCAGATGCAACTCAGGATGAGATTGATGCAGCAGTACAGGCTGTAAAAGAAGCAAGAGCAGCCCTGAAAGCAAAAGATGATGATAAGAAGGACGACAGCAATAAGGATGATGACAAGAAAGACGATAATAACGGATCCGATAATAATGGCGGAAATAACAACGGCAATGCGAATAACGGATCAAATAATAATGGTTCTTTCAACAATGGATCATCCAATAACGGTACTGCAAATGGTACATCAAATGTAGCGAAAGCAGCCAAGACTGGTGATACATCAAATGTAGCAGGAATGGCAATGCTTTGCCTGGCAGCAGGACTCGTTGCAGTAATGGCAAGGAGAAGAAGAACAAACTAATCTGAAGTGAGTTCCGAATTTTCAATGCAATAAAAGAATAAAAAATTCCTTCCGGGGGTTTCCTGGAAGGAATTTTTTTGTGGTTTTTATTTCAAAATCGCTTTTCTGTAATGGGATGGTGTTGCATTGATTACATTCATAAAGACCTTAGAATAATGCTGGGAATCTTTGAATCCGACCTGCAGAGCGATTTCTGTCAGCGTTAGACTTGTATTCTGCATTAACTCGATGGAACGGTTGATCCGGTAAATGTTAATGTAATTAGAAAGGGTTACCCCCATATAATTTTTGAAGATCTTACTCAGATAGCGGACAGAGATATGCAGCTGCAAGGCGATATCCTCCTGACGGATCTTCTGGGTAAAATTTTCCCGAATGTAATTCAGTGTATAAGCAACATAGCTGTTCTGAAGCTGTGGTTCGGAAAATCCATGCTCTGTCTCTGTATGGTCAAGGATATACAACATCAGGTTCATCAGTGCAACGTTAATATTTGCAGCAGAGAACAGACTGTTGGATGAAGCATAGAGAGTAATGAGCTTCTGAAGATGTTCGTCGATGACTGGATCAGATTCCATCCGGTAATAGAACTGGGCAGAAAAGAGGATCGCATGCATCAGGGTGATAGGAAAAACTCCCTCATCTTCAAGAACAATCGTGGAAAACATCTCAGGGTTAAAGTGAATATGCTGAAATTCACAGTCAGATGTGTCATTCAGATAAAAAGAATGAACTACATCGGGGAGTAACATGATAAATTCGCCCGCTGTACAGTGGATCGTTTCCGACTGAATATCCATATAACATTCACCGGAAAGAATCCGATAAATCTCAATATTTGTATGTAAGTGCCGGGCAAAACTATAACCGGCTTTACGATATTCAACAACAGCA
>ERZ779842.2404-NODE-2404-length-12699-cov-17.495650_pt1 | contig 12699 bp, 10 predicted proteins | sample MGYA00511095_ERZ779842 | MGnify/ENA primary metagenome ERZ779842 (study PRJEB29588, sample SAMEA2154036) | human gut metagenome | biome: human gut; feature: human-associated habitat; material: faeces | place: Denmark | collected 2008/2010 ... | reverse complement strand
GGCGGCGGCGGCGGTGCCCGCCGCGGTGCCGGTGAGACCAAGCTGGAGCTGGATCGTCGTCATGTGCACGCCCGTATTGACGCGCTGGCTGAAAAGCTGGCTGAGATGGAAAAGCGCCGGGGCGAGAGCCGCAAGGCCCGCGCCAAGACCGGAATGCCGGTGGTAAGCCTTGTGGGCTACACCAACGTGGGAAAATCCAGCCTGATGAACGCCCTGTGCGGCCCCAGCGTAGCCGAAGCCGATATGCTGTTTGCCACACTGGACCCCACCAGCCGCAAGCTGGTGCTGCCCAGCGGCATGGCGGTGCTGCTGGTGGACACGGTCGGCTTTGTGTCCCGCCTGCCCCACAATCTGGTGGAAGCCTTCAAATCTACCTTGGAGGAAGCCGCATGGTCGGATGTGATCGTCCGAGTGGCAGACGCCGGGGACGAGCAGCGCGAGGAGCAGCTGTCTGTGACCGATGAGGTGCTGGACGGGCTGGACTGTGCCGACATTCCCCGCCTGACCGTGTACAACAAGTGCGACAAGCCCAACACCCTGAGCTTTGACCCCGATATCCTGCTGACCAGCGCCAAGACCGGCTACGGGCTGGACAAGCTGCTGCAAAAGCTGGACGAGGTGCTCAGCGACCGGGTGCACACCATCCGGGTGCTGCTGCCCTACGACAAGCTGGGACTTGCCGCCCCCATGCGGGAGCGCGGCAGCGTGCAGGCAGAGGAATACCGGGAGAATGGGCTGTATCTGGAAGGCATCGTCAAGACCGAGGACCTGCACTGCTTTGAGGGCTATCTGGTCTGAGCGTCAGGCAGTTGCTGATCATCTCACATTATAGCAATTCAACTTTTTAATGCAACAGCAACAGCGTTGAATTGCATATCGCAAATATGCTGTTTGAATGTTGCACTAATTTCTTGTCTTGCGATAAAACAGGCGGCTGCGCAAAGTGCTGTGCAGCCGCCTGTTTTTTCATTTAACCAACATTGATATGCCCCACCGGCATGATCTTGCGCTTGTTGTCGTCCGGTTTGGCGGTCAGGCTCATGGCAAAGGCCACCGGGCCCACACGACCCATGAACATGACCAGCATATACAGGATCTTTGCCCCGTTATTCAGCTGGCTGGTCACACCTACGGAAAGTCCCACCGTGCCAAAGGCCGAGCAGGACTCGAAGATGGCATCCACCACCGACACCGCGTCCGAGGTGTTGTAGTACACCACGATGGCCGAGCCGATTGCTGCCGCCGCGCCCAGCACGATAATGGTCAGCGCACGGTAGACCGTCTTAGACTCGATATGATGGTCGGCGATCACGCAGTCGTCGCGCCCCTGCGCCACGCTGCGGATGGTCAGGATGATGACTGCGAAGGTGGTCACCTTCACACCGCCGCCGGTAGAGCCGGGCGCTGCGCCGATGAATTGCAGCACGCTCATCAGCAGCTTGCTCAAGGTACCGCAGGAAGCCAAGTCCACGGTGTTCATGCCGGCGGTACGGGTGGATACCGACTGGAACAGCGAAGCCATCACCTTGCCGGGCACCGACAGCCCGCCCAGCGTGGCGGGGTTGTTCCACTCCATCAGTCCCAGCCCCAGCGCACCGCCCAGCCATAAGATCACCGAGAAGGACAGCACCACCTTGGCGTGCAGGGACAGGCGGCGTTTTTTGTACCACTGGCACAGTTCCACCCAGACCATAAAGCCCAGACCGCCGGAGATGATCATGAATATGATCACCGCCTGCACATAGTAGTTGTTGACATAGGGCACCAGCGAGGAGTACGCCCCGAACCGTCCGAACAGGTCAAAGCCCGCATTGCAGAAGGCCGAAATGGCGGTGAACACGCTGATCCAGACACCCTCCGGCCCGAACTGCGGCACAAAGGCGAACATCAGCAGCAGAATGCCGATGCCTTCAAACATCGCTGCCAGCCCCACCACGATCTTCAGCACGCTTTTGGCCTGATCGTAGCCGTCTGCCGAGACGCTCTCGCCCAGTAAGCGCAGATCCCGGAAGCCCATGCGCCGGCGCATGGCCAGCGCAAAAAAGCTGGTAAGGGTAACAAGGCCAAGGCCGCCCACCTGAATGAGCAGCAGCACCACCGCCTGCCCGAACCACGTGAACTGCGTCCATGTATCCCGCACCACCAGACCGGTGACGCAGGTGGCACTGGTGGCTGTGAACATGGCATTGAGCACATCCAGCCGTCCGTGCCTGCTGGCAATGGGCAGGGTGAGCAGCAGCGTGCCCAGCGCGATCACGATAATAAAGCTGACGCAGATGATCTGGGTCGGGGTGCTCAGTCCCAGCTTTCTCCGCCGAACCGACCTCTGGTGCCGCAGCTTTTTGCGGATATTTTTTATCTTTTCCATAGCATCCTCCCTGCGCAGCACACAGCCGCCTTGCATTCCTTTATAGCATACACCATTTTGCCCGCAGGTTCAACTTGATTTTACACCCCGGTTGCGGTATTATAATATGGTACTGTATTTTGGGCGGCTGTCCTGTGCCCCCAAGGATGCAGGCTCCTGTCTCCGTAGCTCAGCTGGATAGAGCGTCCGCCTCCTAAGCGGAAGGCCGTGTGTTCGAATCACATCGGGGACGCCACTTAAAAATGCGAAGATCATTTTTCCATGGGAAAGACGATCTTCGCATTTTTCATTTTAAACCTATCACCAAAATCAGCCAGCGAATACCATTAGCAGAATTTTCAGTTCCGGCTAATCAAGCTCCATAGAGCACCTTATGCCCAATTCATCCGGCCGTAGCGGGTGGTCAACTGGCAGATCTCTTTCTGGAGCTTCTTGGTCAGCTGGGTCTTTTTCAGCCGCCAGCGCCAGTTTTGGCCTACGGTGGAGGGCTTATTGATGCGGGCGGCATTATCCAGCCCCAGCCAGTCCTGCATGGGAATGATGCACCTTGCCGCTGCACTGCGCAAAATCAGTGCGATCATGCTTTTATAAAGCTGCTCGTCCGGGGTGGCGTAGTCGTACAGGTAATCCCGCACCATGGCGCGCTCGGCGTCCGAGATGGTCTGGTACCAGGAGACCAGCGTCTCGTTGTCGTGGGTGCCGGTATACGCCACACTGTTCACCGGGTAGTTGTGGGGCAGATAGTCGCTGGCGCTGCCGGTATCGCGGGAGTCAAAGGCAAATTCCAGCACCTTCATGCCGGGGAAGCCGCTGTCCCGCACCAGCTGCCGCACGGTGTCGCTCATGTAGCCAAGATCCTCGGCAATGATCTCCCGCTTGCCCAGCGCCTGCTCCACCGCGCGGAACAGCTCGATGCCGGGGCCTTTTTCCCAGTGGCCGTCCACCGCCGTCTCGCTGCCGTAAGGGATGGAGAAATACTCATCAAAGCCGCGGAAGTGGTCGATGCGCACCACATCGTACAGCTCAAAGCAGTACCACAGCCGGGTGATCCACCATTGATAGCCGGTCGCACGGTGGGTTTCCCAGCAGTAGAGCGGGTTGCCCCACAGCTGACCGGTAGGCGAAAAGCCATCCGGGGGAACGCCCGCCACTGCCGCGGGAATGTTGTCCTTGTCCAGCTGGAACAGACCCGGGTTTGCCCAAGCGTCCGCAGAATCCAGCGCCACATAGATGGGGATGTCGCCGATGATCTGGATGCCCTTGCTGTTGGCGTAGGCTTTCAGCTTGCGCCACTGCTCGTCAAACTTGAACTGAAGATACTTGTTGTATTCCACCTCAAAGTACAGCTCCCGGCGGTAGTAGTCCATGGCGGGCTGCCAGCGCAGACGGATATCCTCTGCCCACTCGATCCACGGCTTGCCCTCAAAGCGGCCCTTCACCGCCATAAACAGGGCAAAATCGTCCAGCCACCACTTGTTTTTCTCTCAGAATGCCGTAAACACTTCGTTGTGGCCGATGTCGCTGCGGGAGTACGCCAGCCGCAGCAGGCGGCCGCGCTCGGTATACAGGCGGCTGTAATCAATGTCGTCCGCCTTGCGGCCGAAGTTTGCCTTTTTGCACTCGGCGGCGGTCAGCACCCCTTCCTCCACCAGTGCGTCCAGACTGATGAAATAAGGGTTGCCCGCAAAGGCGGAAAAGCTCTGATACGGGCTGTCGCCGTAGCTGGTCACACCCAGCGGCAAGATCTGCCAATAGGTCTGTCCGGCTTCCTTGAGCCAGTCCACAAAGTCGTATGCTTCCTGCGAAAAGCAGCCGATGCCGTAAGGGGACGGCAGACTGCTGATGGGCAGCAAAATGCCTGCACTTCTCTGCATCTTCTTTTCCCTTCCTTTATAACTCGATCATAACACCGGCATGGTCAGACACCTGCGGCTCCTGCAGACCGCCAAACACCACCCGGCTGCTCTTGACTGCCACCGCCTTGGAGCACCAGATCTGGTCGATGCGCTTTTTTGCCGCTGCATCCGGGGCGTCCCGCCAGCCGTCAATGGCTTCCACCACCGTGTAGCCCGCGTCCCGCTGCTGTGCCAAGCGGTAGGTATCCTGCCAGCCGCTGCCCAGCACAAGGTCGTAGCCCTCGCCCCGCACGTCGGCTTCGCTGTTGAAGTCGCCCAGCAGAAAGGCGGTCTTTTTTGCGCCCGCCGCCTTTGAAAGCTTTTCCCACTGGGGAGCGAAAGGTTCTACTTCGTCCTTCCACCAGCCCAGATGCACCGTATAGTACCAGACATCTCCTGCACAGATGCCCAGCGTGCGGCGGGTCTTCCAGTTGTTGTAATCATTGATCTGGCTCAGCAGCAGATTTTCGGCGTCGGTGATGGGCGCACGGCTGAACACCGCCGCGCCCTCATCGTAAATGTCGTAGCCCACCTTTGCCGGGAGCCAGCTCCAATCGTAGTGCACACCCCGCGCTTCCAGCATTTTTGCCACGGCTGCGGCGTGGTTGTCCGCTTTCAGCAGCACCATATTGCCGGGGCAGGGGTAGTACCCCGCCGGGACATCTGCCAGCAGCGGCGCAGCGGCGGTCTGGTTCACCTCCTGCAGGGCGAACACATCCGGCTGTTCCTTTCGGATAAACTCCACAAAAGCATCCCGCTTGGCCTCATATGCCGGTTCGATGAGACTGTGGGTATTCAATGTCAGCAGTTTCATAGTTTTTTACAGAATATCGTTAATATCAGATTTCAGAACGTCTGCCTTGGGGCCGTACACCGCCTGGATGCCGTCTCCCTTGACCAGCAGGCTCAGGGCACCCTCGGCCTTCCATGCGGCGAGGTCGGCCACCTTGGCGGGGTCCTTGACGGTGACGCGCAGACGGGTCATGCAGGCGTCCACCAGCACGATGTTCTCCCGGCCGCCCAGCAGGGCGATGATGCGCTCGGCCTGACCGTTGTCCGCCTTTTTGTCGGCCTTCTTCTCGGTCTTGGTGTCAGCTGCGGCATCGTTTGCGTTGTCATCGGTGTAGTTGCCCAGACGGCCCGGGGTAGCCAAATTGAGTTTGCCGATCATGAAGTAGGCCACGAAATAGCCGATGAGGAAGAACGCCACCACGCAGAGCACAAAGTTGATGATATCACCGCCCAGACCGGCCTGCAGGGACATGGGGATGCGGGTGATGAATTCCAGATTGCCGAAGGAGTGCAGGCGCAGATGGATGATACCGGCCATGGCAAAGGCACAGCCCTGCAGGATGGCGTATACAATGTACAGCGGCATGGCGCAGAACATGAACATGAACTCCAGCGGCTCGGTCACACCGGTGAGGAACACAGCCAGCGCGGTGGAAATGAACATGGATTTGTAATTCTTGCGCTTGTCGGCATCCACGCGGCGGTACATGGCCAGGGCGATGCCCAGCAGCAGACCGGTGGCGCCGATCATCTGACCAACCTTGAAGCGGGCGGGAGTGACGGTAGCCAGCAGATTATTATAGGCGGCCATGTCACCTGCCTTCTTGAAGTTGATCAGGTCGTTGGCCCAAGCCAGCCACAGGGGGTCCTGACCAAACACCTGACTGCCTGCGTTCACGCCGGTGGCGATGGTGTAGGTGCCGCCGAAGGAGGTATAGTTCATGGGGATGGTCAGCATATGGTGCAGACCAAAGGGCAGCAGCAGACGTTCCAGCGTACCATAGATGAACGGAGCCAGAACCGGAGAAGTCTCGGAAGAGTTGGCGATCCAGATGCCAAAGTTGTTGATGCCGGTCTGCACCACAGGCCAGAACAGCGCCAGCACCATGGAGATGACCACCGAGTAGGCAATGACCACCATGGGCACGAAGCGCTTGCCGTTGAAGAAAGCCAGCGCATCCGGCAGCTTGCGGAAGTTGTAGTATTTATTGTAAGCTACGCCGCCCACAAAACCGGCAATGATGCCCACAAACACGCCCATGTTCAGCGCAGGGGCGCCCAGCACAGAGGTGAAGTAGCCGTTGACGGCGATCTCCTGCCCGAACAGGGTGTGGGTCACGGCGTTGGGGTCTGCCAGCATGGCGCTGGTAACACCGAAGATGTTGCCGGTGATCACGTTGATGAGCGCAAAGGCCAGCACAGCCGCAAAGGCACCGCCTGCGCGTTCTTTTGCCCAGCTGCCGCCGATGGCGACAGCGAACAGGATATGCAGGTTGTTGATGACGGCCCAGCCGATGTTCTCCATCGTAGTGCCGATGGTCATGACGGCGGCAATATCACCGCCGCTCATCTGCACTAGCTTGCCCAGACTGATCATCAGACCCGCCGCAGGCATGACGGCGATGACGGTCATCAGAACTTTGCCCAGTTTTTGCAAAAAGTCGAAATTGATGAGCCCCTTCTTCTTGGGAGCTGTCTGTGTGGTTGCCATGATGTTCCTCCTTGTTCTTTTGCATTTGATTATGCAAGCATTGCATTACGCTTGCATTAGATTGCGCAATAAGAATAGCTCATTTTCGCAAATTTTACAAGAGTTTTTTGAGTTGCAGAGTGTTTTTCCGCATCTTGTACATTGTCGAAAGCAATTTTTGTTGAAAATGTCGAACCTTTGCAGCAACACCGTTGCGCAATTTACGCAAACGAGCACGCAAACGTTGACTTTGCGTGCAAAGCCCTTTACAATAGAGATATCAGAAAGGAGATTCAGAGCATGGCAGTCACGATCAAAGATATTGCGGCCGCTGCGGGCGTTTCGCCGTCCACAGTCTCCCGCACCTGCAAGGACAGCCCATCCATCAGCCGGGACACAAAAGAACGCATCCGCCGCATCATGGCGCAGATGGGCTATGAACCAAATTTTGAGGCTGAACCGTCCGAAGCATTTTCCAAGACCATCGGCATCATCCTGCCTTCCTCCCAGCGGGACGTATATGAAAATGCCTTTCATCTGGAGATCATCCGGGGCATCGGGCAGTTCTGCAACCAGCGGCGGTATGTGAACACCGTTATCACCGGGCAGGACGACGCCGAGGTGCTGGATGCGATCCAGAGCATGGTAGCCAACACGCAGGCCGATGGATTCATCCTGCTCTACTCCAAAAAAGATTGTCCGGTGGCTGCCTATCTGCGCAGCGAGGGTCTGATTCACGTTATCGTGGGCAAGGCAGCGCAGTCGGCCAACCAGACCATCTATATCGACAATGACAACGCACTGGCGGGCGAGGAAGCCACCGACTATCTCTACGAGATGGGACATCGCCGCATCGCCTATTTTGGGGTCAGCAATGCCATGCTGTTTTCTGCCGAACGGAAACGCGGCTATCAGATGTCTCTGCTCAAGCACGACATCACCCCGCGGGAAGGGGACTGTGTGGAGATCGATACCCTGAATGATTCCTATGAACCTGCCCTGAAAGCGCTGCTTACCGCTCCTGACCGCCCTACAGCGGTTCTGGTCAGCGATGACATTCTTGCGGTGGTACTGGAACAGTTCTGCAGCAAGCTGGGCCTGCGCATCCCGAAAGATCTGTCCATCGTATCCTTTAACAACTCGCTGTTCTCCCGCATCACCAACCCGCCGCTGACGACCGTGGACGTCAATCCCTATCAGCTTGGCATTGAGGCGGCAAGCCAGACCATCAACCACATCGAGAACCCCAACCTGCTGGCCACCAAGATCATCGTGCCGCATCAGCTCATCGTACGGGAAAGCTGCTGCCCACCGCCGGAAAATCGCACGGCTGCCTTGCCCGGCGGGGCACTGTGACCCCGCAGTACACCGCGCTCCATTGTCCATGAACTGAAAGGAATGCCCTATGACCCTCCAGCCCGCTGGCACAAAAAGATGCCCTGACGCTGGAAGATCTTGCTCCTTATCCGCGCCTGTCCTACGAGCAGGGCGAACACAACTCGTTCTACTTTTCGGCGGAGATCCTCAGCACGCTGGACAGCAAAGCAGAGGGTGGTCTTGCCGGAGCTGGACGGGCCGACGATGGCCGTGGAGGTCTTTTCCGGGATGGTGAAGCTGACGTCGTGCAGAACCTGACCCTCGGCGTCTGATCGCCGTCCGTACTCTCACACCCGGACCGAAAAGCATCCCCTCCGTGCAGACCCGATCTCAACGATTCGGGCACACGCACGGAGGGGAAGTTTTTCCAACAGCCAATTACTGCTGTTCTACCTTATTTTTCAGTTCTTTCCGAGCCGCCCACAAGCTGTAGACGCAGGCAAGGATCTCCGAGACCCAGAACGCAAACCACGCGTAGTCCACACCAAAGAATCGGATGAGCAGCCACAGGCAGGGCACCAGAACCACCAGCTGCCGCAGGGCACCGCCGATCATGTTGACTACGCCATTGCCAAGACCGGAGGCAAAGTAGCCGCACAAAATGGTGATGACCGCAAACAGGAAGGTCACCGAGATGATGCGCAGGGCGGGCACCCCAAAGGCCAGCATTTCCTCACTGGCCGAGAACAGCCCCAGCAGCTGCCGCGGAAAGAGCAGGAACACCGCCGTCCCGCACAGGGCAAACACGATGCCGGTGGGCAACAGCACCTTCCATGCCTGCTTCACGCGGTCGGACTGCTTGCTGCCGTAATTGTAGCCAACCACCGGTTCCGTGCAAACAAAAAAGCGCGAAATCGTTGAGGAACAGCACTTCCTCAGGATTTCACGCTTTGTAAGCCGGCTTGTGTTTTGATTCTTGACGATGTGTATTATACTCGAAACCGCCCGGATTTTTAAGATGGATTTTATCCAGATCTGACGCAAAAAGCCCCTGCGGGCAACCAGCTCGCAGGGGCTTCGCTATGCAATGACTTGATGCTCCTCGCACCAGCACACGGCAGTTATTCAATTTCAATCAGATTGGGGTTTGCAGGCAGAGCCTTCTGCTGCTGGGGTGCAGGCAGCTGGATGTGCAGGATGCCATCCTCGAACTTTGCGTGGATATCCTCTTTCTTTACGGTATCGCCCACATAGAAGCTGCGGGCGCAGGTGCCGGAGAAGGTCTCGCGGCGGATGTAATGGCCCTTCTCATCCTTCTCATCATTGCTGTGATTACGGACGGCCTGAATGGTCAGGTAACCGTCGTTCAGTTCCATCTGAACGTCTTCCTTCTTGCAGCCCGGCAGGTCCACGGCCACATCGTAGCCGTTCTCGGTCTGCTTCACATCGGTCTTCATCATGTTTGCACCGCGCTTACCGAAGGTCTCACGCTCTTCACGGTTCATCGCACGCTCCAGCGCACCATCGTTCCAGAACGGATTAAAGAAATCATCGAACAGATTCTCATGGAAAACAGCAGGCATAAACATAAATCATTCCTCCAATCCCGGCGTTCGGGTCGGGTCAAAAATCTTTATGTTGTTCACTCGGAAGGGCCTTCCTGGGAGCCTCGCGGCTCTCTCTTTTACCCTTCCTCCTGAGCACGCCATAGTTATAGCATCGTTTGTTAGCAGTGTCAAGTACAGAGTGCTAAAATTCACGGAAAGATAATTCTTTGATAATCTTTCATGCAATCTTTCATCTCTTATAGCGATTCCAAGAAATAAAGTGACGCCTTTTGTCAAGTTGTCACTTTATTTCTTGGAATCGCTTAGACTCCCGCTGCTTTCAGCCTTCCCGCTGCTCTGTGATTTCTTTATCACCTGCAGGGCGAGGTCTTTTTTCGCAACTGCTTGGGGAGCGGCGGCGTTCCCGGGTCAGGCCTCTGCGCTGTCCTCAGCCTTCATGGCGTTGTAGCCAATGAGGACGGTCCACACATAAGCGCAGGTCTTGGGGATCATCAGCATACCGATCAGGGGGTTCACGTCAGCCCACAGCACCACGGGGATGTAGAAACCGAAGCTCAGCACGATGGTGAGCCACATCCAACGGAAAGCCTTATCGCTGTGGTCCTTTGCGCTGCGGTAGAACAGCACGATGATCAGCAGGCCCAGCAGAGCAAAGGGTACGTTCCGCAGGATGCCCCAGGTGAGGGAGGTCTTGTTGGTGAGCCACTGGTTCTGGGGCATCATGCACAGCAGCACACGGACGGCAGACAGAGCGTACACAGCGATGGTCAGGTTCTTCTGGCCCTCTACCTGGTAACGCTTACGCCAGACGTAGTACAGCAGCACATAAAAGACGGTCATGGTGATGGAGGTGATCCACTTACCCAGGCCCAGGGGAACAGCGTAGTTCTCCAGGCCGGTGGTGCACAGAGCCAGTGCACGAGGTACCAGGTGGAAGGAATCGCCGGCCCCCAGCACCACAGCCATGAGGCCGAACAGCTTGAACTGAGAGCCGCTCTTGCTGCCACGGATCATACGAATGCCCACCGTGAGAACGGTAGCCAGGTAAAAGATGTCAAACACAGTTTCAATGATTGCACGCATAGGTTTTTGCTCCTTTTTCAGATTGGTTTTGGAGGGATATTTATGTGAACAGGATGCTTTCATCCTGCAGCACCGGCCATACTGAACATTGTTCACTTTCGTCCTAAAAAAATTCCCACAATTTTGTGGGATGTTTTTTAGTAGATGGCTCGCCGGACGATCTCCAGCACGGTAGAGGGGTCAAAGTCCTGCCGCACTAGGGCAGACAGCATCAGAGAGAATAGTATATCCGCAAACTTTTCAACGGTAAACTCCTCTGTGAAGGCATCGGCCCGGATCTTGGTATCATTCTGCAGCACCACACACAGGGCTTCCAGAATGTGCCGCCAGGCTCGCTGCATCTGCTGTTTGCCGTCGGCAGTATCCTGCCGGACAAAGCCCAGCGCATGGTGGGTAAAAAAGCCCGGATACCGCTGGCAGCCGTCCTCCAGCTGCTGATACATCCACCGGACGCAGGACAAGGTATCTTGAAAAACCACTTCGTCCTCCGGATGGTGGAAGATATCGCTCCAGATGCTTTCCACTGTAGCACTCAGCAGTTCGGTCTTGGATGCAAAGTAATTGTAGATGCACCCCACCGAGACCCCACAGGCAGCGGCCACCGAGCGGATGTTCACACCTGCCCATCCGTTTTGCTGGATAAGCTCCCGGCTGGTTTTTAGGATATTCGCTTTTGACGTTGCATTTAGATTCATCGGATCGCCTCAACGTGAACGTTGTTCATGATGCATAGTATACAAGCTATCTGGGGCCTTGTCAAGGGGGGGTAAAAATTTCCGAAGATTTGTCCCCTCTCTTTGCGGCGGCCTCAGCAGCTTAAAAGAGGCCTCTCCCCTGCCCTTGCGGTCAGCCGTCTGGCACCCCTTATCTGAAAAAGCAGCACACCGCTCCGCCCATTAAAAAGCTGACCTGGCTGGTCGCTGCGGCGTTTTCCGAACCGGAATTTCCCCCGGACTGTTTTTGCTGCCCATGGCGGCGTACATCCTCTCTTTTACAAAGAAGTTCGATGTGGTATACTGAAACCGACAACACAGAAGTTGTGGAGGAGAGCCCGATGAAAGAAAAGACTTTTCAAACTCGATGCGGAACGATTCACTATTGGGCAAGCGTATCAAACCCGGATGCAATTACGCTTGTTTTTCTGCCGGGATTGACGGCGGATCATAGATTGTTTGATAAGCAGATTCCGTATTTCGAGAACAGGTATAATGTTATCGTCTGGGATGCACCGGCACACGGTTCCTCATGGCCGTTTCGGTTTGATTTTGATCTGTTCGATAAGGCAAAATGGCTGAACGATATCTTGAACTGTGAAAGAATTACAAAGCCTGTCATTGTTGGGCAGTCCATGGGTGGATATGTGGGACAGGCTTATGCACAGCTTTATCCAGACAAAATGACAGGCTTTGTCTCCATCGACTCTGCACCGCTGCAACGAAGCTATGTGACCGCAGTTGAGCTCTGGCTTTTGAAACGAATGGAGCCGGTATACGTGCATTATCCGTGGAAATGGCTCCTGAAATCGGGGTCAGAAGGTGTTGCCACGTCTGATTACGGCAGAAACCTCATGCGTGAAATGATGCTGACTTATGACGGCAATCAGAAACGCTATGCACAAATTGCCGGTCATGGTTTTCGTATTTTGGCAGCGGCTATGGAGAAGGATCTGCCGTATGAGATCAAGTGTCCCGCATTATTGATGTGCGGCACACAGGATCACGCAGGTTCGTGTATACGGTACAATAAAGCATGGCATCGCAATACGAAAATTCCTTTGACGTGGATCGAAGGAGCAGGGCATAATTCCAATACAGACAAATCCCAACAGGTGAATCGTTTGATAGAAGAATTTGTTGCAAATATTTTATAACAGACGACTTCCAATTACAGCGGTTTACGTTTTTATGCACAAGTAACATCCGCAAACTGCATACCGTAAAACTCCCGTTTCAATCTTCACGAGTGATTTTTCTTGGAAGAAGCCCC
>ERZ779842.2392-NODE-2392-length-12786-cov-8.284424_pt1 | contig 12786 bp, 10 predicted proteins | sample MGYA00511095_ERZ779842 | MGnify/ENA primary metagenome ERZ779842 (study PRJEB29588, sample SAMEA2154036) | human gut metagenome | biome: human gut; feature: human-associated habitat; material: faeces | place: Denmark | collected 2008/2010 ... | reverse complement strand
GCACCATCTGGCAGGCCACGCCTAATACCGCAAGGATAACACTGCCGATGAATTTTCCATGATAAGGTTTGCCCCATCCCCATAAGACACCTATGGGTGCCTCCTTCTTTTCCTCCTTCATTCTGTGGACACCTCCTTCTTCATATCACTCAGGAAAAACTTTAGCAGGCGTTTTCGGCCATCGCTGTCCTCTATGGAATAACTTTCCTGAATTTGCCCGTTTTCTAAGTGAAGGACATAATTGCAGCAGCGTAGAATAAATTCCGGGTCATGCGTTACCACAAGCGCGGTTCTTCCGGCATTTGCCACCTGATTGACAACATTGGCAACCTGCCTCATGTGAAACAGGTCAAGGCCACTGGTCGGTTCATCAAATAAAATCAGAGGGCGCTCCGAAGCAATCGCAGAGGCAACCGCCACGCGCTGCTTTTGACCGCCGGACAGTCCCATCGGGTGGCAGTCCTCAAAGGAAAGCAAGTCCATCTCCTTTAAGATTTCTCTTGCCCTTTGCTTATTCTCGGTTCTCATACTGAGCAGAATTTCATCCAGAACACTTTCAGTAAAGAGCTGGTGGTTTACATCCTGCATGACCATATAGCAGAGTTTCAATCGTTCTTTTCTGGAATAGTTCTTGCTCTGATCCTGCACCGTTCCTTTGAAGTGCTTTTCCAACCCGCAGAGGCACCGGGCAAAGGTGGATTTTCCCGCACCATTATGTCCGATGATGGCCGTGGCGCTGCCGGATGGGAAAGAGGTTTCCGTTATATGCAAGGTTTCCGGCTCATGCTTATAGGCAAAGGACACATTCTTTATCGTCCAAACCGCCTCATTCATTCTCTGCGGCGTGCCTTCAACTTCTGAAAGCCCCGCAAGATCAAGAGGGCGCAATCCCATATCATCGCGCTGTCTTGCCGACAGGCTGCAAAATTTCTCTGCTGTATAATCACCTTCGATTTCTCCATCTTTTAGGTACAGGACACGGTCAAAGAGGCCGGACAGATAATACAGCCGATGTTCAGAGATGATGATGGTCTTTCCCTGCGATTTCAAAGTAAAGAGTAGCTGTCGGAAATCAGCGATAGCGTATGCGTCAAGGTTGGATGATGGCTCATCAAGCACATAAATATCCGGGTCAATCGCCGCTGCCGATCCGCAGGCGATTTTTTGCTTTTCACCGCCGGACAAAGAAAAAATACTTCTATCAAGCAGCGGCTCCAACTTTAGCTGTGCAGCTACACGCTTTACACGGTCACGCACAAGATCTTCCGCTATGCCGTGATTCTCTGGGCCGAAAGCCAGTTCGCTGGTCGTGTCCACATTGAAAAACTGAGAACGCGGATTTTGAAATACAGAACCGACTTTCAGAGAAATATCAAACAGTGACAGGTCACGGGTATCCTTTCCATCCAGATAGACGGAGCCGGTATAAGTCCCCTCATGATAATGGGGGATCAAGCCGTTAAACAACCGGGTCATGGTTGTTTTCCCACAGCCGGAAGTCCCGCAGAGCAGGACAAAAGAACCGTCCTCAATAGTGCAGGAAATATGTTTCAAAGCGCCACCGGCCTGCCTCTCACTGTCGGGAAGGGTACTGGCAGGATAAGAAAAGGACACATCTTGACATTCAATCATTTCCTTCACCCCCTTGCGGCAAGCACATAGATTTGCGCTGCAAATGCTCCCAGACAGATCAGCAGGAAAATAACATCCTGCACATGAAAACCCAGCTTACAGATATTCGTCCGTTTTACCGGGCCTCCCAATCCCCGCGTAAGGGCTGCCTGGGACAGTTCCTCTCCGATTTTGACGGAGCAGATCATCATGGGGACAATCCGATACTCTAAAATCGCACCGACTTTTCCACCACCAAAGCGGACGCCACGCATCCGCATGGCGTCCCCAATAGCGCTCCATTCTTCCGCAACCGTGGGAAAGAAGCGAAACATCACAGACATAGGAATGGTGATCTGCTGCGGCAGGTGGAGCCGTTCCATCGCCGCAACAAATTCGCTGACCGTGGTTGTCGTTACCACGAAATATCCCATGACCACGCTGGGGGTGAACCTCAGCAGAATGCCAACAATGGCTACTGCAATGTAGTTTGCTACGCCAGACAGTCGTGACAGACCGAACATTTCCAGGCACAGACTGCCTCCAAAAATCAGGATATAGAGAACAGCGCCTTTCCATTTTCTGACCGCTGACAAAAGTAACAGCGGGATTGCCGCCAACACGATGATGTAATACTGCATGATACCTTCATACGAACCGCCTAAAATAAAGACAGCTATGGTAATCAGTACCGCCAGTTTTGTCCGGGGGTCTAATAAAATTCCGCTATTGTTTTTTTGACTTGCAAGAAGTTCGCGGCTCATTACACAATTCCCGCCCGCTCAAAGTGCTTTTTGAAAATCTTCCGTCCGATCAGGCCGCCGACAAGACCACTGACAAAAGCAGCAATAAGCAGTACCGGCAAAATCCAGTCGGGCATATAAGCCATGAGCGTGTCGGCATATTCCTGACCGTAGCCGGGGAGCAGGTTCTGGTAGTAAGCGTCACGCGTCACAACGATGGGAATAAAGGCGCCGATTACCCACATGGAAAAAACGCCGTGAATCAACACTTCGCGCTTGGCATTTTTGTAGTCACAGGCTTTCATCATAAAATCGGAAATCAGCCCGAAGATCAGCCCGGTAGGGATGCACCACCAGCCCATGCCGGTCAGCAGCATAATGATACCCAGCAGCACTCCGCAGATGGTAAGCATACCGAATTTCTTAATTTTGGAGAAGAACAACATCATCGGAATACCGCCCACAAGCGGCACGATCACGCTGATAAGTGGAATAAAGATCGGGATAAAACCGATAGACGCCGCTGCGAAAATGACGATAAAGTAAATCGCCGTAAAAATACCGATGTTGATTAAGTCCTTTCCTTGCAATTTGTTGTTCATTGCGAAACCTCCTAACATGATTACTTTCATCTTTGTTAGTTCTTGCTAACTAACCCTAATGATAGCATAAATTCAGCTGTGCTTCTATGCACATATCGGTATTTTAAGCCCGTATAGCAAGGAGTTTTTTCGCTCTGCCAGAATATCCATTGACCGGGAGTTTTCTCGCAGGTATAATAATATCAGCGATTTTGCGTGATGAAAGGGGCGAAGCAGTTGCGTAACATGATATACAACATTTTAGAAAACAGCGATGCTGTTTCTGGTGTGACCTTGAAAAACAGTCCAAATAGCAGCACATTGCTTTTGGATCGGGCAGATGGCAAGGGACGCATGACATTCCATACGCTCTTTCCGGGGCTGACTTTGGCTTTTATTTTTGTAAACGCTCCCGTATGGCCGGAGTCGGATGAAAATTCAAATCTAAAGCCTTTGCTGATTAACTATTGCGTTTCGGGCAGAAGTGAATTGCTTCTGGATGACGGCTCCTACATTTACCTGAAGGAAAATGATTTTTGTGTCAGTGAACAGACCGCACAGAAAGAATATATCTTTCCCACACGGCAATATCAGGGCATAAAAATATACTTTGACCTGCCACTTCTTTTACAGTCCTGCGGTGAACTTTTGAAATCTTTTTCACTTGACCTCCCTACGCTGGAAGAAAATTATTGTGGCAACCATAAGACATATATCAACGGAGCGGACAGTGAGCTGGAAAATATATTTCAAAAACTCTGGCGGCTATCTGAAAAGCCCTCTGCCTTCCATTTGCAAATCTATACGCTTGAACTTCTCCACCGGCTTTTTAACATGGAAATCCGGCCTCCGAAAACCTGCGGCTTCTACACGGAAACGCAGGTTGAAATTGCAAAAAGGGCAGCGCAAATTCTCTCTGATGATCTTCGCCAGCACATTCCTGTACGGCAGATTGCAGAACGCTTTTCGGTCAGTGAAACCAGTCTGAAAAACTATTTTAGAGGCGTATATGGACAAAATATATCCACCTGGCTACGGGAAATCCGTATGAACGAAGCCGCAAGACTTCTTTCGGACACAAAGCGTCCGATTGCCGAAATATCCGAACAGGTCGGCTATTCTAATCAAGGGAAATTTGCAGCTGTATTTAAAAAACAGCTTGGATTATCACCCTTAGAATATCGACGATTCAAAAATTTGGAAAAATACTAAAGCCGAGATAGATTAATACTCTCGGCTTTACTCATTTCACATTCACAATTTGGTATTCAAAAACTAATTGTTTGATCCACTCCTTCTCTTTGATATTTGCTTGTTCGTAATAATTATAGATTTCCTCTACAGAGAGTTCTTTTAAAACCTTCTCTCCATTTTCTTCACATTCTTGTACTAAGCATCACTTAGCAAACTCATCAGATCAACCATTCCTTTCCCTCAGATATTCAAACAGTGCCTCGGTAAACTCTTCTTTCTTTGCTCTTGAAACATTCAGTTCTATTCCGCATTTCAACCGTAGTACGCCTTTTTCTAACCCTTCTACTTTTCCAAAATTAACAATGTAACTATAATGCGTCCTAAATGACCTTGTCTCTTATAAAAAATGAAACGAAAGTAAGTTTCTTTTACTGCCAGCCTTAGAAAATTACTACCAGCAGCATCTTGAACTGTTCCTGTCCATATACCGCATGGGGATGTTTTGCTGGCATGACGATGGAGTCGCCTTCTTTTAGGATATATTCTTCGCCGTCAATAGTTACTTTTCCTACACCATCCAGACAGGTCACGAAGGCATCCCCGCCGGATTCATGGGTGCTGATCTCTTCGCCTTTGTCAAAAGAAAACAGAGTAACACTTACGTGTTCGTTCTGCGCCAGTGTTTTGCTGACTACCTGGCCGTCATGGTATTCTACCTGATCTTTTAAAGCCATGACTTCTGCTTTGTTGATGTTCTTAATTCCTGTCATTTTTTATGTCTCCTTTTTTAATTTATATTGTACCCAGTACAGTGAAAATTAAGTATCTGCTATATTGACGCAGTATATGAAAAGTCAAACTAATCAACATAGTGGCTACTTAATATTCGCTGTACTAAGCATAATGTGCCTGTTATACTTCACAATAATACAAGAAGGATCTAAGTTTCTCCCATCCTGCCTCGTCGAAGTCCCCATCCAGGGACAGGTCATAAACTGGTGCCTGGCAGTGGTCGTGAATTCCTCTCATATTCAGCACCATAGCAGTGTTTTCATAGCGTGGTGCCATCATCAGGATACCGCTGCAGTTCTCACCCAGTTCCAGTGCTTTTGCATAACGGTATCGTCCATTGGCACCAGAGTAGTCTGACAGATACTCATCGGCACGTTTTTGAAGCCCACTTAGGTCTTGGCTGAAGCTGCTTCTATCTCCCAGGCGCTTATGGATTGCCAACAGCTGTTTTTCCCATTTCTGGAAAAACTCTGTCGCATTTTTATTGCCAGAGGCTTCTTTCCACAGAAACAGCATCATCTCAGACAGCGGTGCCCGGCGGCACAGGATTCCTTCATACTCCAGCTGCTCCAGGATTCCCTCATTTAAGCTGGTCAAGCTGGCTGAGGTTCCAACTAATCCCAGTGATTTGGCTGAGGTACTTTCTTCTCCGATCTCCTTCGCCCAGCGGCGCAGGTCTTTCCACTCATGGAGGCTGCCATCTGGAAGCAGAGAGCGGTAACACTGATCCCGCATATGCGGATCGGCACTGTAAAGGATGTCGCCGCAAACCAGAGCCTTCATCAGAAGCTCCGGATCATCTGCGGTCACTGGAAGTGTCTCCAGGATCGGCGCGATAATGTCCACATGCTCATATCCCTTGCGGTCCAGTACCGTCCGGACGGCTCTTGCATACTGTCCATCTGCATCTGCACCCTCGTTAAATGGGATCAAGAACTGTAAATCCTTCTGCTCTTCTTTCGGTGTCTCTTCCAACAAGGTCAAAATCTGACCTAACATCACTGGGAACGGCAGATATTCCTTGGAGTTGGTCTCTGCACGTCCCTTCATCAATACTTCACGGGAATAGTCTGGCAGTGTTTTTCTCTTTTTACAGCATCGCTTCCGCATCGTGGACCTCCTTAATAAATGCACTTTTTGTCATAGCCTGTTTCTCCTTTGGTCCGGACATTTATACACGTGTTTTTTTATTTTACATCAATTAGATGCATTTGAACATCAATCGGTTCTCCCCAAACAGTTTTTTCTAAAAATAAAACAGTTTTTTTGAAGTAACTGGTTCTTGACACATAATATACCTTGCAATATTGAAGGAAGCTGATTTAATCCGAAACCAAAGAGAAGAAAAGTTTATTTATTAGGAATTAAATACTTCCGTATTGAAAGATGTCATGCTGTGGATCACAGATTTGAAAGGAACATCGGACGATGAAGGAAATGATAAAAAATATAGAGGTTCATTAATTAGCTCTATACTGATAATCCTCACAGAAATGTCACAGACAGGTGCCTTTTATCAGCTGAAATCTCACAATTTTGTGACATTTGAAAACGGCCACCCTTTCGGATGACCGTTTCTCGTCTGTGTATCTTATTCAGCAATGCGTAGCCGTTCCACAACTGTTTTCTGTGCCATTTTGTTATAGCAGACCAAAGGTACAAAGGCGGTAATGAGAACTAACGGTATTACACAGAGGAACACAGGAAGCAGGGTAAAATGCCATGTAAAATAACTTAATTCTGCCCCCATCATTCGAACCACTGTCAGACTCCCCACGATAGAGATGAGCAGGGAACATATAAGCCCCAATGCGGAATACCCAATCCCCTCAATCATTAGCATCTGTTTGACTTGTCGGCCGGTCATACCTACCGATTGCAGCATGGCCAATTCTTTGTATCTGGACAAAATAGAGGTCATCATGGAATTGATAAAATTCAGTATGCCAATCAACGCCAGAATCGAACAAAGAGCACCTCCCACAAGACGGTACATGTTAATCATCCCATCAAAAGTCTGCCGCAGTGTCACTTTTGACAGATAATCCAAAGCTGTGTCCGTATTTGTAGTGTAGTTTTTCAGCCAGTTTTCCGTGGCAAGCTGGTATTCATTATCTACATTGAAGATGGTTTTCATGGCCGGCTGGTCGGCGGATACCATATTTCCCAGCAGCTCATTTGTCGGGAAAATATAATCCAGTCCCATATCTACTTGTAAAGGTGTTTCTAACGCTTTCGGTATATCTACCACAGCCAATACATCATATATTTTGTTTGTTCCATCAAGCTGCTGCACACAGATCTTGTCTCCCGGTTGATACAAACAGAGAGAACCGTCACTCATCATCCGCAGCGGTGTTACATACACGCCGGTTCCAGCTCTCCATTTTTCCATGTTCAGCTCTCCATCCAAAACCCGCACATACTCTGCCGGAAAGTCGTCTAACCCGTACACATTGACACCATGTTCCTGTCGAACCCTATAATTTCCCAGCTCATTTGCTATATCACGGGAAGAAACCGCAAGTTCCTGCAACTTTGTAAGATCATGTTTGGAAAGCGGCTGTTTGGAAGTCCACAGGTACACATTGCCTATATCTTCAAGACCATTCAACCTTTCAGCCTCACGAATGAAATCCTGGCTCACATTCGCCGTGTTATACGGGGCATAGCTGTTGATTACCGTTGTATCGGACACTGTAAAATCCGTAAGACTAAAATCAGCCACAAACTTATCGAAATCAAAGGAAGTCACATAGGTATAGACACTGTTCAAAAGAACGATGCTGAGTGCAAAGGACAAGGTGACAATCGTTACTTTTTTCTTATTGCGGCCAAGATTGCTTTTTGCCATCATAACTGTGCTTATACGTTTACTGCGACGGTCTTTCTTTTTTCCTCCTGCCTGCTCGACATAGTGTAGCGCCTCTATCGGGGAAACCTTGGCTGCCATCGCAGCAGGTTTTTGGCAGCTAATCAAAACAGTAATCATAGAAAAAACAATCGCCACCAAAAAAATCGACGGATTTACCGTAGTAACGACCCTTATATCATCCGTCAGCATATTTACAATCGCAGGCAGCAGCAATCGACCAATTGGCCATCCCAACAATAGACCAATAGGTATACCCATAAGAGATAGCTTAATTGCTTTTCTATAAACGATTTTTCTTATTTGTCTTGCAGTGGTTCCCAGTGTTTTCAACATTCCATAAAACCGAATATCCTGTGCGATAGAAATATAAAACACATTGTAGATTAGAAGATACCCTGCGATAAAGATAACCGCAATACCAGCTACAAGGGGCAGCATGGAAGAAAAACTGACCGTTGCCGTTTGGTAAGCGTCGTTAATACTTACCCGTTCATCTAAACCGTATTTGGAAGTCACATCTAATGCCTGCTTTTCAATGTTCCATGCCGTAGGCATCATCATAACAGCATCAATATAACCGGTTCCCACAGGTGGAGTTGTTCCGTCCGTTTCCCCGTGGATGACAGGAGCTACCTGTTCCGTATATTCTTTGGATAATAGAATTGTTTGACGATACGCCACAGCATCCCCATCCCAAATGCCGCAAAGCGTAAAGGTATCGCTAAATGTATCCGTATCAGTTATAAAGGTCAGTTCCATCTGTGTACCAACCTCATCAGGTAATCCCATCGCTGCCAGAACAATACGGCTGGTGGCAATCTCATTTTTCTGTTCCGGCAGATATCCGGTGTCGGGGGTGTTAAAAGTTAGTTCTGCATAGGTTTCATCACTATATCGCAGTTCCGTGGGTGTCTTGTTGAACTTATCACCCACGGCATTTCCTATGATAATCGAGTATCCGCTGTCCTTCACCCCTGTATCCGATGACAGCCGTTCATATTCTTCCCAAGATAAACGCTTGATACCTGCATGGGCAGAAGTGCCGGTTGTCCTCATATTACTTTCCTGCATAGCAGTCTGCAAGCTAATGGCAATTGTAAACAGGCTGGTAAAAAGCAGTGTGGCAAGCAAAATCGCCAATACAGCAATGGTGTTTCTCCGGGCTTTCAAAGAACGCTTTGCCAGAAGTTTCAGGACAGGTCTGTTGTTATTCCCAAATAAAATATCTGTCATATTTTCGCCCTCCTTTACTTGAAAATTCTGCCGTCCTCAATACGGATAATACAGCCGGCAAGCTGGGCAATCTCATTGTTATGAGTAATCATCACAATGGTCTGATGGAATTTCTGGCTGGTAACTTTCAAAAGTCCTAATACATCACTACTTGTCCTGCTGTCAAGGTTTCCGGTCGGTTCATCCGTAAACTGTACCCCTATCCCCTTATGCCTTGAAAATAGGGGCTTTAACGGTATGTACATTTGTGTACTGTGTACATTTTCTTTATACGTTAAAAGCAAGCAGATCTTTTCTTTCCAGAAGTCCCCACTTGCTTTTATATATTAATAATACTTATGTCCATTGCTTGCTGCAATACATTTTTGTTTTAATTCTCGGCTTATTTCAAACCTTTCATAATATTCATCTGATTCTGTTTCAAATGCATATTTATATACTTTCACAACTTCTTCGCAATTACTTTGAAATTGACTTTCTTCAACTGTACTATTTCCATCTCCAATCAATCTATTTACAAATCTCTGGTAAGCTTTTAACTCTGGTAATACGCTTGCAACAAAAGTACTTTTCCCCTCTAAAAATTTTTTCTTTTCTGGAATATCAATAATATCAAGTAATATAATACATGCTACAAATAGTGATATAAAATATGACTCTGAACTTATGTATGTTCCTGTAGAACTTGGTACTGATTCAATTCGACTCTTGTAAATCAGTTTATCTCGCAAAGATAAGTGATAATAGTCACTCAACTCTTCCGCTAGTTGATGCAACCAATATTTTCTCTCTGTTCGTTGTTCAGAAAATTCTATTGACTGTTTTTGATACCGATCCATTACTGGAAGATTTATATTCACATCAAAAAACTTATTCAAATATCTGGTTGCATCAAATCCACTTCCATAATAACTTGTTATGGTATGTATTAACTGCTCCTTATTAAGAGACACCACGAAAATCACACGCTCATCATCAAAATAGTGTTTGATTCTCTCCAACATTTCTATGGCAAAAGATGGTCTGCAGCGATCCAATTCATCAATAAATATAATCAGTTTCTGCGCTCTTTCTACAATAATGTCATTGAAGATTCCTTTTACTCGTTCCCGGATTTCTTCCTCAGTCTGTACAAGTGATAAAATATCTACCTTTTTCACTTGTAGCTTTTCAGCTACTGTAAATGGATTCATCTTAAATTCACCTAATGAAATAGGTAACGTTGACAATGCTTTTATTAGTTTTTCACTAATTTTTTCAGAATCTATTTTCGTATCATAAACTCCCTTGCAAGTCTTTGTCATGACTAACAACAGGGACATAAGTGGATCGCTATGATTATCATACATCCATGCATTATAATAGATTGGCAAATAAGAATGCTTCAAATCTATTTTAGCCATCATTTCATTGTCCTTCAAATATTCATAAGATGGAATTTTCTCAATCGGATTTTCTTCATCTGCCCGTTGATTTGCCAACACATATTTTAACACTTCTTCAATCTGTCGGACAAAAAATGTCTTTCCATCTCCCCATTTCGCATCCAAGCTAATGCAGGCACTTTCATCTATGAGTTCTAACCCATCTATAAACTCTTTTATATCTTTATTTCTCCCAAAAGTATTGTTCTTTATGGATGTCCAGATATTTATATCCGTTGCTTCCTGAACATATTTCTTCATATATTGTATTCTCCTTTATCATGAACTCCAATTATGGCTGAATATAATTAACATCTCTATTGTCTCACACAATCTAAACATCAACAATACCTTTTTATTTCAACAACTACCAGCAGGCACGTTCTTCTCGCCCCTGCCAGCCGCTGATTATTTTCTTCTTCATTAAAAATTCTTGATCAGATTCAAATCTCTTTTATTTAATGCCTTTCGCATTGCTTCATTTTCTTTCCGTAATGTCTCGTTCTCTCTTTTTAGTTTTGCTACCTGCTGTTCTAATTGCAGGATACGGCTGTCCATCGCCATATCTAAAATCTTTCTTCTTTTATCTACCATACTTGCTTGTACCTGCAAGGCATAATCTACTGCTTTTCGTACTTCCGGATTCTTGTAGAAAAATCCTCTGGACAACCCGGTCTTTTGTATCAACTTGGGGACTGTCACTTTATCCTCTTCTTCAATCATCTCCTGAATTGCCAATTTTGCCCGCTGGATTTTTTCCACACTCTGCTTATGATTGACCTCCAGCATCTTATCATATTTGCTCATACTCTTTCCCCCATCCTGCCAGGTTCGCCCGGATCATCCGGCTCATCTCTGCTCTGATTTCTCTTGTTTCATCTGCAATGATCTGAAGACTCATCTTTCGGTAAAATTTCACATTCTTTACCGACGTATGCCCCAGTAGTTTTGCGATGGTCCAATCATCCAGATGCATCTCCGTTAGTCGGATGCCATATACATGGCGGAACATATGCGTTCCAAAGCCGAATAATTCGCCGTTATCATCCCGCAGGTCTTTTTTCTGAATAATGTCCATCACTCTATTTTGAACGGTATTATACTGCAAAGGTTTCCGGGTATTTTTCTCATCTACAAAAATGTAAATCGTATCTCCATACATTTTCTCAGTGTACTCAATTGCTTTTTCGATCAGCAGTTCCAATTCTGCACTGATGGGTTTCACAAATGTGTTGGTTTTCATCTGTCTGATCTGAATCATGGGATGCCCATTCTGGCGATACAAGCAGTCCCTCTGAAGAGTTAACGTATCGGAGATTCTTGTCCCCAACATTTGGTGAATGACCATGAGTCGCTCAATCTGTTCATCCAGTTCTGCAAGCGCTGCATTAAAACGAATCAGCTCACTGTCTGAATAAGATTTCAATTTAGGCTGCACTTGTTTGGGAAGGTCACTGGTCAGGAATAAACTTTCCAGATGCGAATATCCATATAACTTCCCGATGGTTTCCAGTATCCCTCGGAGTCTTGTCAGATCCATTCGGTAATTGTTCACACCCTCTGCTTCTGTTGCAAGGTATGTCAAATATTCTTCCAATAATTCCCGGTTCATTTCTTCTGCGGAATGGATGTCGGGATATTTTTCTTTCAGATATATGGACAACCTCCGAATGGCTGTCATTTCTTTGCTGATCGTTGCAATCGCTTCATGATGTAAATGCTCATAAACTGCTTTTTTCGTTTCTTCCCGCAAATCCGTTTGAATAATCGTTGTAAAATTCAAAGTCTGATAGTTTTTAATCAGATTCTTTTTATAAGGAATGTCCAGATTCTCTAATGTCCAAATGTCTTTCTCAATTTCATCCTGTTCCTCTTCCTCTTTTGTAAATTGATATGCCTTCCGCGCATAAGTGATGAGGCTTGATGGCAATGTCTTTTCTTTCCCATATACGCTGACTCCCGGTACTGTCAGTTTCTGTCCATGTTCCAGAAGCCAGCTCCGGATTTTTAACAGCCATTGCTCCCATTCAAGTTCCTGTAAACTCTCTACCTGGATATGCTTATCCTTCAACACCATGCAAAATCTCTGATAGGTCGCTCGTTCTTGTATCATCGTTGTCAAAGCACATTGTTGACTTCGTTCCTCAATAAATGAACGGAATTCTTTTTGGAGTCCTTTCGTTGGAAGTAGACCAAAATCAAAACAATGGGATTCTTTTACATTCTTTTTCTGTTTTTCATCTGCTCTTGCATAGCAGTTCAAATCTATTAGATATACTTTTTCATCCATGGAACTCTCCTTTCATCAGTTCCGCCGCAAAGCTGTGGGTTTC
>ERZ779842.2391-NODE-2391-length-12790-cov-3.619474_pt1 | contig 12790 bp, 12 predicted proteins | sample MGYA00511095_ERZ779842 | MGnify/ENA primary metagenome ERZ779842 (study PRJEB29588, sample SAMEA2154036) | human gut metagenome | biome: human gut; feature: human-associated habitat; material: faeces | place: Denmark | collected 2008/2010 ... | reverse complement strand
ATCGAGACGCAGTGTATCGGAAAGGTGTACGGAGCAGACGATGGAGATATGTGTGACTGGAAGATTACGGGAGAACCGGACACAGAGTTTCATGTTGTAAAACCGGCAACAGTGGAACATACCTGTGCAACGATCGTTAACAGAATCCCGGCAGTGCTTCTTGCTCCGGCAGGACTGGTAACGATGGATCAGCTGGAGGAAATTGCATATCCGACCTATCCGATGGAATTTTATCTGTAGTCAGATGCAGACTGTATTCTACAGATGAAAAGAATAGGAAGAAAATAAGATTAAAAATGAGATCCTGCTTTTTTAAGCAGGGTCTTTTTGCTACCTATTGCGAGATTCCTGCATAATATCTAAGTAAATATAAAGTGATGCAGGGAGAGAAAGGCGAAAAATCTGATCCTGAGTTACTGTTCAGCGAACAGTAACCATAAAATCAATTATCATGCAGAAGGGAACTTTATTGTACAGCATTTGTTGTAAAATAAGGACAGAAACAGCAGAATGGTGGCAGGAATCTTTTCACGGTTGATATAAAAGAGACGTTTATGATAAAATAAAAAAGTGGTGATAAGATTTTTGAACGATTTTCTTTCAGGGATTTTATTGCCTTTTTTAGTAAGTGAAAATAAAATGGATAAAAAAAGAGCCTGTATAGCAGGCTCATCCACACTCTGTGGGTCACATATGTGACGATTTGAAAAAATTCTTATTTGAACTTATGATGTAAATTAGTATGGTACTAACACAACTTTAGTATAAGAGTGAAAAAGATAAATGTCAATAGTTAGATTAAAGAAAAGAGTGCAAAGAAAAAGAAACCAAAGAAAAGAAAGAAAAAGGAACGAAGGAGGATGTTTATGGGAAAAGGGTATTATGTAGGGCTTGATATGGGAACTGGATCTGTTGGATGGGCTGTAACAGATGAAAGCTATCAGATCCTCAGACGTCACGGAAAAGCAATGTGGGGTGTAAGACTTTTTGAAAGTGCTAAGACTGCGGAAGAGCGGAGAATGTTCAGAACAGGAAGGAGAAGACTGGACAGACGGGGATGGAGGATTGAGATTTTGCAGGAGATTTTTGCAGAAGAGATCAGCCGGGTTGATCCTGGATTTTTTCTGAGAATGAAAGAGAGTAAATATTATCCGGAAGATAAAAGAGATATACAGGGAAATTGCCCGGAACTTCCGTATACACTTTTTGTGGACAAGACTTTTACGGATAAGGATTTTCATAAAAAGTATCCGACAATTTATCATTTAAGAAAGATGCTGATGGAGACGGAAGATACTCCGGATATGCGACTTGTTTATCTGGCACTGCATCATATGATGAAGCATCGGGGACATTTTCTTCTTTCCGGTGATATCAGTCAGGTTACTGAATTTAAAAATACATTCAATCAGTTTATTGAGAATATCAGAAATGAAGAGATGGATTTTGAAATTGAACTGGATGAAAGTGCGGTTCAGATGATTGAGGAAACGTTAAAAGATAAAAATCTTACCCGTTCAGCGAAAAAGTCGAAACTGGTAAAAGGATTAAATGCAAAAAATGTCCGGGATAAAGCGTTTTTGACATTACTTTCAGGTGGAACAGTAAAACTGAGTGATCTGTTCGGAATGGAAGAACTGAATGAAGGAGAGAGACCAAAGATTTCTTTTGCGGATAATGGATATGAGGAATATGCGGCTGTCGTTGAAATGGAACTTGGTGAGCTGTACTATATCGTGGAGTCTGCAAAAGCCGTGTATGACTGGGCGATTCTTTCAGATATTTTGGGAGGAAGTACGTCTATTTCTGATGCGAAAGTCAGAGCGTATGAAAAGCACAAAGCAGATCTGAAGTATTTGAAAGCTGTCGTAAAAGAGTATTTTCCGAAAGAAGTTTATAATGCTGTATTTGTGGAAAGTTCGGATAAGTTGAACAATTATCCGGCGTATATTGGCATGACGAAGAAGAACGGAAAAAAGGTATCGCTTGAGGGAAAACGGTGCAGCAGGGAAGAATTTATGGATTTCTTGAAAAAGAATATTGTTGTAAAGCTGCCGGATGAAGAAGCTAAAATGTATCTGCAAAGTGAGCTTGAAAAGGATTCTTTTCTGCCAAAGCAGGTAAATAAGGATAATGGTGTTATTCCGTACCAGGTGCATAAATATGAACTGAAGAAGATTTTAGATAATCTGGGCGATAAAATTCCATTTTTAAAAGAAAATGCAGAAAAAATAGAAAAATTATTTAGTTTCAGGATTCCATATTATGTGGGACCACTTAGGACAGGCAATGGAGAAAATTCCAAATTTGCGTGGGCAGAGCGAAAAAGTACTGAGAAAATCTATCCGTGGAATTTTGAAAATGTAATTGATGTGGAGCAGAGTGCAGAAAATTTTATCCGTCGTATGACGAATAAATGCACTTATCTGATCGGAGAAGATGTATTGCCGAAAGATTCATTGCTTTACAGTAAATTTATGGTTCTGAACGAGTTAAATAATCTTCGGCTGGATGGACAGAAAATATCTGTAGAATTGAAGCAGAAGATTTATAGAGACGTTTTTTGCAGAAGCCGTAAAGTGACTCAGAAAAAACTGAAATCTTATCTGATCAGAGAGGGAATCGCCGGGAAAAATGTAGAACTGACGGGGATAGATGGAGATTTTAAAGGCTCATTGACAGCGTATCATGATTTTAAAGAAAAGCTGATAGATGTGGAACTTACGCAGAAAGAAAAAGAAGAGATCATATTAAATATTGTGCTGTTTGGTGATGATAAGAAGCTTTTAAAGCAAAGACTAAAGAAAAAATTTCCGCAACTTACCGAAAAGCAGATTAATACAGTCACTGCACTTTCATATAAAGGATGGGGAAGATTGTCAAAAAAACTATTGGAAGAAGTGACTGTGCCTGCACCGGAAACTGGAGAGGTATGGAATATCATAACGGCATTGTGGGAGACGAATGATAATTTCATGCAACTGTTGAGCAAAGAATATCAATTTTCCGACAGGATAGAGGAGTTTAATGAGGAAAAGGCGGATCCGGAAGTGTCGTATCAGACAATAGAAGATCTGTATGTTTCACCTGCTGTGAAAAGACAGATCTGGCAGACATTACAGATCATTCAGGAAATTGAAAAAGTTATGGGAGAAAAGCCAAAAAGAGTCTTTGTTGAGATGGCAAGAGAAAAGCAGGAAAATAAGAGGACGGAATCAAGAAAAAAGACGCTGTCAGATCTGTACACAAAATGTAAAAAGGAAGAGCCGGAATGGATAGAAGCTTTATGTACAAGTCTTGAGAAGCATGAAGAACACCAGTTAAGAAGTGATAAATTATATTTATATTATACACAGAAAGGCAGATGTATGTATTCCGGTGAGCCGATCGATCTGGAAGATTTATGGGATAATACAAAGTATGATATTGATCATATTTACCCACAGTCTAAAACGATGGATGATAGTCTGAAGAACCGGGTACTGGTAAAAAAAGAATACAATGCGAAAAAATCAGATACTTATCCGATCGCAGCAGACATTCAAAAGAAAATGATGCCATTTTGGAAATCCCTTTTGACAGGAGGATTTATTCCAAAAGAAAAATATGACCGCCTGGTTCGGAATAATCCTCTGGATGCCAATGAACTGGCAGGATTTATTGAGCGTCAGATCGTTGAAACGCGACAGAGTACAAAAGCTGTTGCTGAAATTTTAAAGAAAATTCTTCCTGATACGGAAATTGTTTATGTGAAAGCAAAGACAGTTTCAAAATTCAGGCAGGATTTTGATTTTATTAAAGTGAGGGACATGAATGATCTTCATCATGCAAAAGATGCTTACCTGAATATTGTTGTAGGAAATGTTTATTTTGTAAAATTCACAAAAAATGCAGGCTGGTTTGTGAAAGAGAATCCGGGGCGAACATATAATCTTGAAAAAATGTTTATATGGGATGTCGCGAGAGATGGAGAAATCGCCTGGAAAGCGGGAAAGAGTGGCTCTATTGTTCAGGTCAGAGCCATGATGGAGAAGAATCATATTCTTGTGACGCGTCGATCCTATGAAGTAAAAGGTGGATTATTTGATCAGCAGATTCTGAAAAAAGGAAAGGGGCAGGTGCCGGTCAAAGAAAGTGATGAACGATTGCGGGATATCGGAAAATACGGAGGATATAATAAGGCAGCAGGAGCTTATTTTATGCTTGTAAGCTCAAAAGATAAGAAAGGAAAAGAGCAGAGAACGATTGAGTTCGTACCAATTTATCTAAAAGACAGAGTGGAAAAAGATATGGAAAGTGCCAGAAACTATCTGATGGAAGAACGTGGATTGAGAGAGCCGAAAATACTGATCAAAAAGATTAAAATTGATACTTTATTTAAAGTCGATGGATTTTATATGTGGCTTTCTGGAAGAACTAGTAATCAGTTGATTTTTAAAGGTGCAAATCAACTGATTTTATCAAAAGAGGATATGAAAACTTTAAAAAAAGTAGTGAAATATATTCAGAGACAGAAAGAAGATAAGAATGTAAAGATCAGTGTGCGTGATGGAATAACAGAAGAAGAGTTGCTAAAGCTTTATGAGACATTTTTAGATAAGATCCGGCGCAGTATTTATGGGGTGCGACTCTCTTCACAGGAAAAAACGCTGGTCAATGGAAAAGAGAAATTTATTGATCTCTCCGTTGAAGCAAAGTGTCAGGTGTTGTATGAAATTCTGCATTTATTCCAGTGTCAGAGTGGAGCAGCAAATCTGAAAATGATCGGAGGTCCGGCAAGTGCAGGAATCCTGGTCATGAATAATAATATCAGTAAATGTAAAAATATTTCTATTGTCAATCAGTCTCCTACAGGAATTTATGAAAAAGAGATTGATCTTTTAAGAGTATGAGCTGGCGGACGATCGTCATTACCAAAAGAGCTAAATTAGATTTACAACTTGGATTTATGGTGGTGAGAGGGGAAGATACGACGAAAGTAGCGTTGAATGAGATTGCTGTAGTATTGATAGAATCTACAGCAGTCTCGCTCACGACCAGTCTGTTGGCAGAACTGACGAAAAGAAAGGTTAAAGTTATCTTTTGTGATGAAAAAAGAAATCCGTCATCAGAACTGGTCAGCTATTATGGAAGTCATGATACCAGTAATAAGATTCGTAAGCAGATTGCGTGGAGACAAAATACAAAAGAAGCTGTCTGGACGGAAATTGTATCTGAAAAAATCAGAAAGCAAAAAGAATTATTAGAATTATTGGGAAAGGAAGAAGCTGAGCTTCTGTCATCTTATTTACAGCAGATCGCATGGAATGATGAAACCAACAGGGAAGGACATGCCGCAAAAGTATATTTTAATGCATTATTCGGGCTTGATTTCACCAGAACAGAGGATAATCTTATCAATGCAGCTTTGAATTATGGATATTCAATTATTTTATCGTCCTTTACAAGGGAAATTGTAGCAAATGGATATATAACTCAACTGGGACTTTTTCATGATAATATGTTTAATCAGTTTAATCTGGCTTCAGATCTGATGGAACCGTTCAGACCGCTAGTGGATAAATGTGTTCTGGGAATGAAACTGGAGCAGTTTGAACATGAAGAAAAAATGTGGCTGGTTGATATCCTGAATCAGGAAGTACAGATTGACGGAAAAATCCAGTATGTGAGTAATGCAATAAAAATTTATTGCAAAAGTGTATTTGACGCATTGAATGAGGATGACAGTGCATTGGTTCGATTTTATAAAATTGAGTTATAGATTTATGAGGGTATTAGTATTTTTTGATCTTCCGGTAATAACGGGTGAAAATAAAAGAGCCTATAGAAAATTCAGAAAATATCTTCTAAAGAATGGATTTCTTATGCTGCAGGAATCAGTGTACTGTAAACTTGCATTAAATGGAACTGCAGTTAAGGCGATTGTAGATAATGTCCATAAGAACAAACCGGAAGAAGGTTTGATCCAGCTGCTGACGGTAACTGAAAAGCAGTATGCAAAGATGGATATTGTAATAGGTGAGACAAAAAGTGAAGTATTAGATACAGATGAAAGGCTGGTGATTCTATGAAGCTGGTACATATCAACCTGAATGAAGGTATTCTTGTCGATGCAATTAATTGCACAGAATGGGTAATAGAATCACCCGAATACTTTTCAGAATATGTAATGGAATTAGCAGGGCAGGTGGAAGGAAAAGAAGGCAGATTCGTATTATCAGATAATGAAAAAGAAGTTGATATTTCTAAAAATGTAGAGCTGATCTTTAATATTTTTGCATTAGATATAAATGAAAGAAAACTGATCAGCAAACTTTATATGGAATTGGAAAAGCTTACTGCGGACGAACGATTCTATGTGAAAACCCAGGAAATGAAGCAATATCTGCAAGAGTATTTATTACAGCTTGAACAGGAGACAGACTATATCCTTGATCTTGCGGATGAAATAGATTTTGCCTCATTATTTAAAGCTTTTGGTATTAAATATGAGGTACTGGAAGAAAACTTCTTAGAACGTCTTGTGAGATATATGCGAATAGTGGAACGATTATTAAAGAAAAAGCTTTTTGTATTTGTTAATTTGCGAAGTTATTTATCAAATCAGCAGATTGATGAATTAATAAAAGAAGCGACGTATCAGGAAATTCAGCTTTTATTGATTGAAACCTGTGCGAGAGATTGCATTGAGGGTGTAACAAGGTATATTATAGATAAAGATGGATGTGAAATATAACATCCTAACAGTTTGAGTACCTGTATTTTATGCGAATGATGGCATTTCATTTTTGAATTTGAGGTTTGAGAATGATGTAAAAATGTATGGTACTCAAACTGGTTACCTGTAAAGAGATTGATGATTATCGTTTGAGAATGATGTAAAAATGTATGGTACTCAAACTTCCATTCATTTTTACTAAATATAATGTATGTTTGAGAATGATGTAAAAATGTATGGTACTCAAACGAGTATTGCGAGAATGAGGATTTACGAACAGTTTGAGAATGATGTAAAAATGTATGGTACTCAAACATCTCCTTTCCGTTTCATATTGTGCAACTGTTTGAGAATGATGTAAAAATGTATGGTACTCAAACCAAAGAAACTAAAAGCAAACATACGTCTATGTTTGAGAATGATGTAAAAATGTATGGTACTCAAACAAAGTAAAGAGAGGTTATTACTCTGGATGGGTTTGAGAATGATGTAAAAATGTATGGTACTCAAACCAAGATTAATGTGTCAGTACAGTTTCCTGTGTTTGAGAATGATGTAAAAATGTATGGTACTCAAACCAAACTATCATGTACCCATCACAGTATAAAGTTTGAGAATGATGTAAAAATGTATGGTACTCAAACACACTGATCGTAGACTATAGGTCTCTAAGTTGTTTGAGAATGATGTAAAAATGTATGGTACTCAAACAGAAATTTGTACAAAAGGGTGGAAGAGTAGTTTGAGAATGATGTAAAAATGTATGGTACTCAAACAATGGATATATTTCTAGAGTTTACACTTCTGTTTGAGAATGATGTAAAAATGTATGGTACTCAAACATTAAAAAGTTCCGGGTAGCGTTCTTTAGGTTTGAGAATGATGTAAAAATGTATGGTACTCAAACTGAGTGTGAAGAGGACACTGAACTGACAAAGTTTGAGAATGATGTAAAAATGTATGGTACTCAAACCCCCAGTCAGTGCGGGATGATGCCGTTTCCGGTTTGAGAATGATGTAAAAATGTATGGTACTCAAACTTGACAGTGAAGGACTACAATCCATAATGCGTTTGAGAATGATGTAAAAATGTATGGTACTCAAACGATAGAACAAGCTATGAGTGTGTGCCTTGGTTTGAGAATGATGTAAAAATGTATGGTACTCAAACGACGCTAAAACTTTCAAGATCTGATAGAGGTTTGAGAATGATGTAAAAATGTATGGTACTCAAACACGTTTTTGCTATACATTATTTGCTCTAAGTTTGAGAATGATGTAAAAATGTATGGTACTCAAACTCTGTTATCAATGAGATTGGTAGGTGGATTGTTTGAGAATGATGTAAAAATGTATGGTACTCAAACAATGGCAAAGATTCTGAAGATGCCGTAAAGTTTGAGAATGATGTAAAAATGTATGGTACTCAAACCATAGTGGCTACATTCCTCATCTGCAATATGTTTGAGAATGATGTAAAAATGTATGGTACTCAAACTCATCTTCTTCAATGGAATCGTATGATCCGGTTTGAGAATGATGTAAAAATGTATGGTACTCAAACTAAGCACAGGGAAATCATCAAAGATTCTTATACATGGAACTTCAAAAACGTGGCATATTCCGCATGATGCATGGAAAATTATAAAAGAAAATCATTACGAGTGGACAGCTCATTCCCATCCGACAATGACGAAAATAATTGCGTCACCGGAAGATCGAGAGACGTTAAAGCTATTTACCTGGCAAGAAAAAAGTATTATAATAGATTTGAAAGGTAATACAAAAGAGTTTACTGCAAGCACCCAGGATTGGATCAATGAGATATTAGGAGTGACAGGTTATGATAAGCGAGAAAAAGGCAACGAATATAGCTGGCCAAAGGCTGATTGAAAAATATGGACGTGCTTATGTTGAAAAATACAAGAACCATATTGGAATTATGTGGGAGAAAAAGTGTGGAAAATTAATAGTTGATTTTGACAAATACCATAAAGAAATAAATTCAGTGCCAGTAACTGATACAAGTGATGGGATTACGGTGAATGAAGACAATTTCCCGGATAGGATATTAACGGTCGAGGTAGATTTAAGAGATGGAAAATCCAAAATAATTAAAGAGTGATACCACTGCTCAAAAATGGTCGGTGGTATTTTTATACTCTTTTTTAGGAGGTGATGCAGTTTGATTGCGGTAAATATTACACCGCTTGGCCTGACGGTAGATGGCCATGCAGGATATGCGTTTGAGAATGATGTAAAAATGTATGGTACTCAAACGTGGCTGAACAGATTGATGAATATGAAAATGTTTGAGAATGATGTAAAAATGTATGGTAGTTAAAAATGGAAGAAATTTCTAAGTTTTAACTTGTTGTAGCATTTTTGCTGGGAGAGATAATGAATATGGAACTATTTGACGACTATTTCAAAAGAGATTATTGTAATTATATTGAAAGATTTCTCTGTTTGAAAATGAAGGAGTTAGTTCTTTTAAGGCAAGAAATAATTGATAACTCATTTATGCAAGAAATAGAGAAAAAAATTTCTTTAGATGTTATGAAATATGTTGATCATGTTGATAACGAGCTGGAACAGGGCTGTCGATCAATAGATTTTATTTATAGGGAATGGCTTGGGGAAATTGCGGGTATATGCAAGGTTATGGATTATAAAATGATTTGCTGCAGCAGATATGCGAGTGAAATGAACCGTGTTAACTGGAAACCAGTAAAAGAAATAATAAAAAAAGAAATAGCGCATAATCCATATCTAGGCTATAAAGAACTTGTGACTAAGGATTTATCATTGGATATAGAAATTGAACTGGAGTATTTAATAGAATCAGAACAATTGATAAGAAGAAAACCAAATCATAAAAACCCCAGATATAGATGGGAAGCAAGAATAAAATAATACAAGAGAATACGAATAAATAAGTTCACAGGAGAAAAGTCATGGTTAGAAATATTATAAAGGGCAAAAAGATTTTTGGGAGAAAAGCAAAACCGGCAACGGAAGCAGACCAGGAAATTGTAACAGATCTTTTAGATACATTGCGTGCCAATCGAGAAATATGCGTTGGAATGGCGGCAAATATGATCGGCATTAATAAATCGATCATTGCTGTGGCAGTGGGACCATTTCAGTTTGCAATGATTAATCCTGTGATAACTAAGATGTCAGGAGAATATAAGACAGAAGAAGGATGCCTTTCTTTGGAGGGAACCAGATTATGCACAAGATATGAAGAAATAGAGGTAGATTATCTGGACAGCAATTTTCAATTCTGTCATGGAAAGTATAGTGGCTGGACAGCACAGATCATACAGCATGAGATTGACCATTGTAAGGGGATTGTGATTTAATGTTAAAATACTATTATTTTGTAGAAGTCTTAAAATAAATTGAATTGTGAGGAAAAAATGGATTTTAAATATTGCAAATTAGAAATTTTTATACCGGAAGAAAATTTCCCGGAACTTCAGAAGGCTTTGCAGTCCGTAGATGCAGGGCATATAGGAAATTATGACTCATGTGTGTCCTGTTTAAGGCTTACCAGTTATTGGAGACCATTAGAAGGGACTGCTCCATATATAGGAAAAGCCGGGGAGATTAGTTGTGAACCGGAAATAAAAGCAGAGGTAACAGTATTTAAAGAAAAAGTGGATGAGACAATTGAGGTGGTCAAAAAAGTTCATCCGTATGAAGAACCGGTTATAAATGTAATTCCGATTTGGCGGACAAGTTTTTAAAAAAAGAAATAGACAATTAAAATGACCAACAGTCAAGAATATATTGACTGTTGGTCATTTTTACTGTATAGTGCTTTTAAGATGAAAATGACTAAAAGTCATAAAGGAAGGAGTTTGTGAAATGGTTAAATTTGGAAAGAAAGTGGTGAAGTTTCGTATACCGATTATTATTATCAGTATTTTACTGTTGATACCGGCAACTCTGGGATATATTAATACCAGAGTAAATTACGATGTATTGACATATTTGCCGGAAGATATTGAAACGATGCAGGGACAGGATATTCTGGTAAAGGATTTTGGAACAGGAGCATTTTCTATGTTTATAGTGGATGGGATGGAGGATAAAGATGTCTCGGCACTGAAGACAAAGATTGAGAATGTCGATCATGTCAGCAAGGTCTTATGGTATGATTCATTGGCAGATATAAGTATGCCAAAGAGTATGCTCCCTGAAAAGTTGTATGAAGTATTCAATTCAGATACGGGTACAATGATGGCAATCTTTTTTGATGAAGGAACTTCGTCAGATGGAACAATGGAGGCAATCGGGGAAATCCGTGAACTGGCAGGAAAGCAGTGTTTTCTGAGCGGAATGTCTGCGATTGTTACGGATACAAAAAATCTGGCAGAAAAAGAAACTCCGGTCTATGTACTGATTGCGGTTCTTTTGGCGATATTCGTATTAGGTATTACCATGGAATCATTTTTCGTTCCGTTACTTTTTATGCTTAGTATTGGTATGGCGATCGTATATAATCTTGGCAGCAACTATTTTCTGGGAGAGATTTCATATATTACCAAAGCACTGGCAGCAGTGTTGCAGTTAGGTGTGACATTGGATTATTCTATTTTCCTGATGCATAGTTATGAAGAACAGCAGATCCGGTATGATGGAGATAAAGAAAGAGCGATGGCACATGCGATTTCGCAGACATTTTCTTCAGTTATCGGAAGTTCGGTTACGACGGTAGCGGGATTTATTGCATTGTGCTTTATGACATTTACTCTGGGAATGGATATCGGAGTGGTCATGGTAAAAGGTGTTATTTTTGGAGTGTTGGCGTGCGTTACCATTTTGCCGTCCATGATTTTGTGCTGTGATAAGCTCATTGTTAAGACGAAGCATAAGCCGTTTTTGCCGGATATCGGGAAGCTTTCGGATAAAGTTACAAAAAGATATCTCGTATATGTAGTGATTTTTCTGGTGCTTTTATTCCCGGCGATTTATGGAAATAATCATACCTCTGTTTATTATAATCTGGATGAGACACTTCCGAAGGATCTTCCGAGCATTATTGCCAATGAAAAGCTGAAGGAAGATTATGATATGAATACAACGCATATGATCCTTGTTGACAGTTCTACAGAATCAGCGGATGTAGCAAAGCTGCTGAATAAAATGGAAAAAGTGGATGGTGTAAAATGGGCATTGGGATTAGATTCCCTGATCGGTCCGGCTATTCCGCAAAGTATGATTCCTGAGTCTGTCACAGGAATGTTGAAAAATGATAAGTACCAGCTTGTACTTGTCAATTCAGAATATAAAGTAGCGACAGATGAAATCAATGCACAGATCAAAGAACTGAATAAGATTCTTCATACATATGATAAAGGTGGAATGTTGATCGGCGAAGGACCGCTGACTGCTGATCTGATCGACATAACGGATACAGATTTTAAGACGGTAAGTGCTGTATCGATTGGAATTATATTTGTTATCATTTTACTCTTATTTAAATCAGTATCACTGCCGTTTATTTTAGTAGATGTTATTGAATTTGCAATTTTTGTCAATATGGGGATCCCATATTATACGGGAACGAAACTCCCATTTGTTGCGTCTATTGTAATCGGTACGATTCAGCTTGGTTCGACGGTTGACTATGCTATTTTGATGACAACAAGATATAAAAGAGAAAGAAATCATGGAGCAGATAAATATAATGCGATCACGACAGCACATCGTGCATCTGCCCAGTCGATCATGGTCAGTGCATTAAGCTTTTTTGCTGCAACGATCGGTGTAGGTCTTTATTCCAATATTGATATGATCAGTTCCCTGTGTATCCTGATGGCGAGAGGTGCATTGATCAGTATGGTAGTGGTTATTTTTGTATTGCCATCGATGTTTATGGTATTTGATAAAATCATAGTAAAGACAAGTAAAGGATTTTTACCGAAAGAAGGATGATTCAGTTCTTTTAGAGATCATATAAAATGAAAAGAGCAACCCTGACTGCAAAAAAATAAGGTGATTTGCAGTCAGGGATTTTTTTGGTTATCAGAAATACGACAAAAATCCAAAAGCTCTTTT
>ERZ779842.2370-NODE-2370-length-12903-cov-2.583515_pt1 | contig 12903 bp, 10 predicted proteins | sample MGYA00511095_ERZ779842 | MGnify/ENA primary metagenome ERZ779842 (study PRJEB29588, sample SAMEA2154036) | human gut metagenome | biome: human gut; feature: human-associated habitat; material: faeces | place: Denmark | collected 2008/2010 ... | reverse complement strand
AAATTTATGGACGGATTCTACTTAGTATTATGGCTTTTTTTCCTGTATTCTTTTGCAGGGTGGTTCTTAGAAACAGGATTTTCGATCCTGTTAAAAAAACGGATGATCAACCGCGGTGTATTAAACGGACCGCTTTGTACAATTTATGGTGTAACTGCTTTGATCATCTCAATCGGTTTTTCCGAATTGCGTAACCAATGGTTCTTTCTCTTCCTGGGATGCGCAACTATTTCTACACTTGTAGAATGGTGTGCCGGACATTTTTTAGAAAAGATCAATCATAAAAAATGGTGGGATTATTCTAATCGGAAATATAATGTAGATGGTTATATCTCTCTGGATTTTTCTATTCTCTGGGGAATTCTCGGACTTCTTTGCCTGAAATTTGTTAATCCACTTTTGGTAAGGATCTATCAATGGCTTCCATCCTCTTTTGTACATATTACTTTGCTTGCTTTGACGATTCTTTTACTGATTGATATTCTCGGAACATATGCCGTTGCATTTCCGGCATTACGAAAAATCCGAACCATTGATGATGTCAGCGGAAATCTTCATCATCTCTCACAAAGATTGATCCACTGGATCAGAAAACGAATCCGCAGCCGTATTGAGAAAGCCTATCCTAATATTGCCAAAGACATTCCTGATACAGCCGGAAATTTTGCATCAGGATGCAGTTTTTATAAGATCATCATGCTCTTTTTTATCGGTTCTTTTCTCGGAGATATCATCGAAACGATTTTTTGTCGGCTGACTGCCGGTGTATGGATGAGTCGAAGCAGTGTTGTCTGGGGACCTTTTAGTATCGTCTGGGGTCTTGCACTTGCCTGCAGTACAATCCTTTTATATAACTACCGCAACCGGACAGATGGTCAGCTTTTCTTAATCGGCACAATACTGGGTGGTGTCTATGAATACCTTTGCAGCGTATTTACAGAGCTCTTTTTTGGCAAGATCTTTTGGGATTACAGCCATTTGCCATTTAACCTGGGCGGCCGCATTAATTTGCTGTATTGTTTCTTCTGGGGCTTTGCTGCTGTAATCTGGCTAAAAAAAGTCTATCCTGTCTTATCAGACTTAATCGAAAAAATACCACAAAAAGCCGGAAAGATTTTTTCATGGCTCTTTATGGTATTTATGATATGTAATATTGCCATCTCTTCTCTCGCTTTGTTACGATACAATACTCGTGACAAACAGCCGAAAGCTCAAAATCAGATGGAGCAGTTCTTTGATACGCATTATGATGATGCAAAAATGGCTAAGATCTATCCTAATGCCAAATCGACGAACTAGAAACATACCGGAAAAATATTTTCCTGCCTCTATTCTACTTATTAGCAGTCAAATTGTAACTATTCCGTTTTTTATTTTTATGTTGTTAGCGATTAAATTTGTAACTGAACAATACTATATCTTCGAATTACAAATGTAACACGCGTTCTTTGATCTCCTGTGTTCGTCCCTGGTTCCAGAACTGTGTTCCGATATAACCGCAGGTTCTTCTGGCAACATTCATTTTGTCCTGATCCGTGTTACCGCAATTCGGGCATTTCCAGATCAGTTTTCCATGCTCATCGTTCACGATCTCGATCTGACCGCTGTAATCGCAGACCTGACAATAGTCACTTTTTGTATTTAATTCAGCATACATGATATTGTCATAGATAAATTGCATCACCTGCAAAACAGCATCAATATTATTTTCCATATTTGGCACTTCTACATAGCTGACCGCACCACCCGGTGATAAGTTTTGGAATTGTGCTTCGAATTTCAGCTTGTCAAATGCATTGATCTCTTCTGTCACATGCACATGGTAACTGTTGGTAATATAATTCTTATCTGTGACACCTTTAATGATGCCAAAACGTTTCTGAAGGCATTTTGCGAATTTATATGTTGTCGATTCCAATGGTGTGCCATACAGACTGAAATCAATATTTTCTTCTTCTCTCCAACGGCTGCATGCATCATTTAATTTTTCCATGACCTTTAATGCAAACGGGGTTGCTGACGGATCAGTATGCGATTTTCCTGTCATATAACGTGTACACTCACAAAGTCCTGCATATCCTAAAGAAATAGTAGAATATCCGTTATATAACAGTTTGTCAATAACTTCGCCCTTCTTCAGACGTGCCAATGCACCATACTGCCATAAGATCGGTGCAACATCAGAAGGTGTTCCTTTCAAACGGTTATGACGATACATCAACGCTTTTTTGCAAAGTTCCAATCTCTTGTCTAAGATTTTCCAGAAGGTTTCCTCATCTCCATCCGAAGAACATGCGACATCTACCAGATTGATCGTAACCACACCCTGGTTAAAACGTCCATAGAATTTCGGACGGTCTTTTTCATCATGATATACTGTCAGAAAACTGCGACAGCCCATGCAAGGGTAGCAATTTCCGTCCTTCATTTTTTTCATGATCTTTTCTGAAATGTAATCAGGAACCATTCGTTTTGCCGTACATTTTGCTGCTAATTGTGTCAGATACCAATACTTCGATCCTTCTCTGACATTATCTTCTTCCAATACATAGAGAAGCTTCGGAAATGCCGGCGTGATATAAACACCTTTTTCATTTTTCACGCCTTGCATTCTCTGACGCAGGATCTCTTCCATGATCAAAGCAAGATCTTCTCTAAGTCTTCCTTCCGGTGCCTCGTCAAGATACATGAATACACTGACGAAAGGTGCCTGCCCATTCGTTGTCATCAATGTAATGACCTGATACTGGATCATCTGTACACCACGTTTGATCTCATCTCTTACGCGGATCTCGGCAATTTCATCCACCTGTTTACTATTATAGGACAAACCGGCTTCTTTTAATTCATTTTCAACCTGTTTTTTGTATTTCTGACGACTGATATCCACAAATGGAGCAAGATGCGTCAGACTGATGCTCTGTCCGCCATATTGCGAGCTGGCAATCTGTGCAATGCTTTGTGTTGCAATGTTGCATGCAGTCGAAAAGCTCTTAGGCTTTTCTATCATCGTTTCACTGATCACAGTTCCATTTTGCAGCATATCCTCAAGATTGACCAGGCAGCAATTGTGCATATGCTGTGCAAAATAATCAGAATCGTGAAAATGAATAATTCCCTGCTCATGTGCACGTACAATCTCGCTTGGCAGCAAAAAACGTTTTGTAATATCTTTGCTGACTTCCCCTGCCATATAATCTCTTTGCACACTGTTGACCGTAGGATTTTTGTTCGAATTTTCCTGCTTTACCATTTCATTGTTACATTCAAGCAGGCTTAATATCTGCTTATCCGTAGAATTTGCCTTACGAAGCAATGCACGATTGTAACGATATGTGATATATTTTCTTGCTACAGCAAATGCTCTTCGATCCATGATCTGTTCCTCCACCAGATCCTGGATTTCTTCCACACTTAAAGCCCGGTTCATATCCAGACAGATATTCTCTACATCAGCCGTGATCGATTTGATCTGCTCTTTCGATAATCGCTCCTTTGTCGGCACTTCATAATTTGCTTTCGTAACGGCTGCTGTGATCTTTCTGGCATCAAACGTATCCTCAGAACCACTGCGCTTAATAATTTTCATCCTTATACCAGCTTTCTTTTTCTAGATTTATTCTGTGTGAACGCTTTACATAATACCATATCTTGTGTTTATTTTCAATAGCATACATAAATATAGTATTTTTTTCATGTATTTCCTACTTTTTATCTTCTTTTGTTTCTTCATTTGCCCTGATCTCATTCCATTTTTCACGGATCGGTTCTGTTTTCTTTTTAAAATGAATCATAAGATCTTTGACAGAAACTGCTTTCTGTCCCTTTGGATAAAATTTCATTGTTGGAAACGCATCAAGAATACGTCTGCTGCCAACAAAAGGATTCTTATCATTCAAACGATTCCTCTTTTCCCAAAAAATCCGGAATCGTTCCTCAAAAGCTGCAAGCTTTACACTATTTTCTTTCGGATCTCTCTTTAATGCCTTTAATTTACTATATAACTGTTCATTTTTCTGCTCAAAAGCAGCAAGAGACATTTTCTCAGAAAATTCTTTTCTCGTTTCTAACAGAAAATCTTTCACGGACTGCAATTGCACATCTTCAAGCAATTCCTCGATCTCCTTCTTAAAACCAAAAAGCGTTTCGAGCTGCTGACGGAAGTTGATCGTCCGGATCACGGTAACTACCGTATCGGCAGCCATGAGCACTAAGATACCGGATACGATGTAAATACCAACCTCTTTCGGCACCATCTCTATCAGCATCGTAGCGAACGGCTGTAAGAAATCAAACATGATCAGTGATAAAATTCCCCAAAACATTGAAGGGATCAATGCAATTCGTCCATTCAGATTATAGGGATCTTTGGTATAGTCCCACCATCGTGTATGAAAACAAACCTCTAACAACCATGATGTCATATATTCCAAAAACGTTGCCACAAGCATTCCCATGATATATAACAGGCTCGGAATCTTTGCAAACGGACGAAGTAAAATGTAAACGATCACAGCTCCAAATCCATACAGCGGAAGATACGGACCGATCAGAAAGCCACGGTTGACTACCTTCTTCGCCCGAACAGATACAAACGTACTTTCATAAATCCAGCCTGCCACACAAAAAATAATAAAATCAAATGCCACAAAATAAAGCGGCAGTCCCAACACTGTAATATGATCTAAAAACATATACCCTCTCTACTTTCTATACTTTTATTGTTCCATATAGTCACGATAAATACCATTCTTTCAAAATCCGATCTGTCGTTTTTAGCTGTTACCCTTCTATCTCTTCTTTGAATTCAAACTTCCAAAATAGCGTCTTTACTGACTTTTTCATTTATGTTATTCCGTTTCTTCTCTTGATTCCAAATCCTTTGATAACATTTCAAGATAATGAATATAGATCTGGTTGGTAAATCGGATGCGGTACGACTGATCTAACTCTTCTCTTCGAAAACTCTTTCTTCCACCATTCTTGGCTCTTTCCCAGAAAAACAAAACATCTTTAAAAGGAACATAATAATAAATATCTGCGTCTGAAAAATAAATGATCAAAAAAGAAATTCCCTGCTGCTGCTCATACTCTTCCATAAAATTCATCTGATGCTCATGAATATTATGGATCGGAAATACATCGGTTTTACATTCTTTTGCATCAAAGCAGATTGGAATGCCCTGTACATTTCCAACATAATCAACGGTACTTTTCTGCTCAAAATACGCTAATGTGATATGATGTTTTTCTTTGTCAATCTCCATTGGTGTGATCGGTGTTGGAATCTTTTGTACCAAAGCCAGCTTTTCCATGCGATATTTTTCATTTGTTATATTCAATGCTTCCTCCAAAACCGATCCTCTAAGACCCCTTGAGTTCCATGATGGCATCTCTAATTCCTCACTTTCATGCCCATTTTTTTAAGGATCGTCTGAAACTGCTCCGGTAGTGGTGCCGTCCATTCTTTGCCATGCAAACGATCCGGCAAATAAGCTGCATCGCCTAAGCATAACTTCCATGCGTGCAAAAGCTGGTGTTGCAATCCAAATTCTTTTTGATAAAAAGAAGCATCTTTTCTGTTTCCGTATTTATGATCACCGATCAAAGGATGACCAATGCTTTGCAAATGTGCACGGATCTGATGGGATTTACCGGTGATCAGATCAACTTTTAACAAGGTATATTCTTCCTTCCGGTATCTGCCATATTCCAATGGCTCATAGGCTGTCAGAATCCGAACGCCGCCTTCTTTCTTTGCTTTTTGTATCGTTACTTTGTTGCTCTTTTCTTCTTTCCGCAAATAACCATCAATTGTTTCTTTTTGTGCAATACATCCCTTTACAATACAAAGATAATATTTATGTAATTCTCTTTCCTTAAAAAGCCGATTCAGATATTGTAAGCTTTCTACTGTTTTTCCTGCAACGATCAACCCGGTTGTGTTGCGGTCCAGACGGTTACATATGCCCGGTCGAAATACAGAATCCTGCTGCTGTTGCCGCGTCATAAGATAATCTGTAATGTATTCTACTAAAGAACGGTCTTCTTTCTTTGCTTTTTGTGATAACATCCCTGACGCTTTATTGACCACTAAAACTTCATCGTCCTCATAGACAATAGCTAACGACTGCTCCTTTTTATTTACAGCTGTTTTGTTTGCATCTGTTTTATTTATCGCCGGTGCATTTACTGGCTGCTCTATTCCGCGAAATTTATCAATTGTTTCATCTGACAAAAAAAGCTTGATCTCATCACCTTCCTGTACTTTTTCCATTCCGGCTGCTTTTTTTCCGTTCAGCGTGATATTCTTCTTACGAAGCATTTTATAAAAGAAGCTTTTTGCCGCTTTAGACATATATTTTGCAAGATAACGATCCAGACGTTGTCCGGCTTCCTGCTTACTGACTACAATTACTCTCATATCATCCTCATTCCTATATCAACCAGAAAAACTCTCTGTCTTTGCATCCTTAGACGATCAGTGAAAGCAGATACGAATTGACTTTATCTTCTTCATCCCGGTCCACCTCAACCGGCTGTACTTTACTTAATTCTCCCAAAAATGTTTTTTCACTATCGACTACTTTTACTTTATAGTTTCTTCCCCAGTTATGCACACCTTCTGTCAGATATTTCCGAACATAGTTAAGCTCCTGTTTTCCCTGTCCTAACAGACAGATAACCTGCCCGTTGCCAACTGCTGCAAGATCTAAATGCATGATCTTTTCCGGCGATGTGATCACAAGATCGGAATATAATTTCATCTCTTCACCGATCATATCTTTTGCTTTCTGATAACGTTCTTTTTGAGTCGTCTTAAACGGGAACAATACAATAAATGCAACTAATTGTTTGGCAGCCGGAAGAACGGCTAAAACGGCAATGATCGTAAAAAGGTTACGATTTGACATTTTGTTTAAGAACAAGCCAACCAAAAAGATGGCAACACCGATCAACGCAATAATGATCGTTCCAAGCAATGTTTTCTTTTTCCTTGCTGCTATATATCCATATTCGCCTCTTTTTTTATTCATGTTATTTTTTCCTTTCCTCTTTTTTCTTGTTTAGGTTTAATTTTCTCCTGAAAGATCTGTCTGAAACAGATCTTTTTGTTTTTCTTGTTTTTCCTATTATCCGGCTATTGGTAACGCCATCCCGGATAATATTTATTTTTCAATAATGTGGTACCGCTGCCCTGGCACCAGCCCAAGCCAAATCCATCAACACAGACCAATACATTGCCTCGATACGCCATATCTGTCTGTATGCTTTCTCCTTTCAGGTAACGGATCACCTGTGGATCGGCTGCCTGAAAATTGATCACCTGATCAAAATCCTCATCCCTCAAACACAACGCCAGCTGATGGGATAATGCTGTTTTTTGCTTTATTTCACAGACTGCTACACCTTTATGCACAATCCGCAGCTTAGAAAGCGATTCGATCCACAAAGGCTCAAAAGAAATCTGATTATTGTGTGAAACATATCTTCCTTCTTCAAACGGAAGATGAGATAAAAACTCTTTTGTCTGCATATCTGCTTTTTGCACTGTCTGCCCTTGTGATGCTTTTTCGAATTTCTCCCTTCCTGATTTTCCTTTTTTCTTATCAGACTTGTTACGCTGATATTCTTTTTTCTTAGAAAAACTGCCTTTTTGCGATCTGTCCTCTATTGTGATCGTAAGATCTTCTATCGAATCTTCTAATTGCTTTTTATGCTCTTTTGTCAGACTTTCCCTGCTGCGCTGCGTTTCTTCTGCATCTGCCACAGAATCTCCCTTTTGCAAAAGGACAGCAAAATGACCTTCCCCTTTTGCTTTATGCGGAAAGATCCTGACACAATGCTTTAATTCCTCTCTTGCTGCGATACCCTCCGGTCTTCCCGGCAAAAAGCCTTCTTTTCGTTCCACCGAGCACACTTTCATATCCTGATATATGTCTAAGAACCATTCGATCACAGCCTCGTCTTCCTGTAAAGAAAATGTACAAGTAGAATATACCATTTTTCCACCGGGTTTTAACATCTGATATGCCTGTGTCAAAATTTCTTTTTGTATCTTAGCATAGTATGCCGGTCCTTTCTCTTCCCAATCACGAACCATACGCGGCTCTCTTCGAAACATCCCCTCTCCGGAACATGGTGCATCGATCAACACTTTATCAAAAAAGTTTGTAAAAACAGAAGCAAGCTTCTCCGGTGTTTCTGCTGTCACAAGACAATTTTGAATACCTGCGATCTGCAAGTTTTTGGCTAATGCCATAGTTCTTGATACACTGATATCATTTGCTACCAGCAGTCCATGTCCCTGTAACTTTGCACCAAGCTCCGTTGCTTTCCCCCCCGGTGCCGCGCAAAGATCTAACACTTTATCTCCGGGTGTTACCGGAAGCAGACTTGCCGGGATCATCGCACTCGGTTCCTGAATATAATATAAACCGGCATAATAATAAGGATGTCTGGATGGTATCGGACTCTCCTGTTGACCTGATTCATTCTGTCCATTTTCCATTGCATCTTCAATATAAAATCCATTTTCCACCCATGGGATCGGACTTGTCCGAAAAGGATTGATCTTTTCCCATTGCTGTAACGATATTTTCTTGATATTGATGCGTATCGCCTGATATGTTTTTTCTGACAGACTATCTATATAGTCTGTATATTCTTCTTGCAATAGTTCTTTCATATTTTCACAATATTTTTCAGGCAAATTTACCATAATGATCCTCTTTTTCTTCCCAGATTATAAATTTCATTTTTTCGTACTATGTACCTATTCTTTCTGTACCGAAACATCCGGTTTCCTGCAATGTACTTCTTCTTTTTTACCAAATATCCGGTTTCCTGCAATGTACTTCTTCTTTTTTACCGAAATATCCGGTTTCAAACTTCTAATCATATTTCTATTCTGTCTGTTCGCAAATTTCCGATCACCGCTGTACACTTTGTACACGATAGGTCTCTGCAATAATATCTAACTGCTTATTAAAACGGATCAACAAATTCATATCATCTTTCAAATAAATCTTAAAAAATTCATTCTGAATCTTTGTGACTTCACGTTCATTTGCTACATAATACAGATTTTCGATATTGTTTAAAATATCAGAGATGATCGTTGCTTTCTGACGGTTAGAATTTTGTGCATCCATGATCTCATCACGCACAGAAGCCATTTCATTATCCAGCATATCTACGGCATCTGCCGCACGCAGCAGTCTTTCTCTTAATTCATCCGGCATATGTTCTTTGTATTTGTATTGTAAAGAATGCTCGATTGTAGACCAGAAGTTCATTGCCAATGTACGGATCTGAATCTCGACGGCGAGTTTTTTCGGTCCTTTTACCGTCTGTACGGTATAATAAACAATCATATGATAACTGCGATACCCACTTGGCTTGCTTTGTGTAATATAATCCTTTTCTAATTTTACTTCCATATCTGCACGATTACGGACAATATCCACAACAGTATCAATATCTTCTACAAATTGGCAAATAATACGAATCCCGGCAATATCTTCAATCTTTTCCTCTAATTCTTCCAGATTCACACCTTTTCTCTTTGCTTTTTCTAAAATACTCGACACCCTTTTCACACGACCACTGACCATTTCGATTGGTGAATACATCCTGCTATCCTGATATTGCTGCTTGATGTGCGTAAATTTCACAACCAGTTCATCCACTGCCAGACGATATGGTGCTAAAATTTTTCTCCAAAGCTGTGTTTCCATTTCAACCCTCCATTTTTCCTAAAACATTTTCCTTCTTATTTTAGTTTCAATAATACATCATATGGGTTCAGACTGCACTCTTCCCCCTTTTTATCCCGATAAATGCCAAAATGCAAATGAACTGCAAATTTGCCATGCGTACCTTCTTTTCCATAGCCGGTATCTCCCATCGTGCCAAGCAGCGTACCTGCTTTGACTTTTTTCCCTTTTTTTATACCGGGTGCATAGTTTCTCATATGTGCGTAGTAGTAATAAAAGCCACTTTTACTGCGAATGCCCAGACGATAACCTCCAAGCCGCAGCCAGCCGATCTGTTCGATCACACCATCTGTTGCCGACTGGATCTGAAAATATCCACTCCGGTCATTACTTGCCATAATATCGATTCCCTCATGAGACCTTTTACCGCCATATCCATTATCAAAATCATACTGTTCTTTCTTCTTTGGATCTTTTCTGACCGGAAAACACTTCATTTCTTTGTCAATGGCACTTATCTGTGCTAACGAACAATCCATTGCCATATGATGAAAGTTTTCTTTGATGCAATAGATCTGCTGATACCAGTAAACAAGAAAAATAATACTACACAGGCATCCGAGCCAAAAGCAAATTCCTTTAACCGATAAATATCTTTTGTTCTTCTGGCTTTGATTATGGTATACGACTTTCTTTATTACTTTTTTTATAAATTCTTTTGTCAGATCTGCCTTTTTTTCCTTCTTTTTGATCATATGATAAGAATTGTCACTTTCTTTTTTATCAAGATATGCTTCATAAAAAAGACACATGACAATCAGAAAAGCAAATCTGTAAATATATCATCACAAACCCATTACATATTTCTGGATTTGTCAGCACAAGCTTTCATACATTCCATCACGCTGCCGCGGAAACCAGTCTGCTCTAAGACACGTACTGCCTCAATCGTTGTACCTGCCGGTGAACAAACCATATCTTTTAATTCTCCCGGATGTTTTCCGGTCTCTAAGACCATCTTTGCACTACCCAGAACAGACTGTGCCGCAAACTGATATGCCTGTGCTCTTGGCATTCCTTCGGCAACCGCTGCATCTGCCATTGCTTCAATATCCTTATTGATCTGACTGGCTGTATACAGTTGCAGCGGCAGAAAACAGAGTATGACTCCATTATTGGCAAACAGTAACAATGCCAGAAGGATTCCTGTCTTTCTGACAAGCTTTTGCCTTATATCCAGCGTCAAATATAATCCCATCAAAACAATAAAGTAAATATACGGTGTATATCTGGCCCACCAGCTCTCTTTTACACCAAATGTCAGCCCCAGACATACACAGAGGTTCAACAAATACAAGAAAAAGCTTTCATCTTTCTTCATCTTCACAAGGCACACAATAATGACAACAATTGCAATCAAAAGAATACCGCTGAACCAGACACCAAATCCTGATATTCTGGTATCGATACCATTCAAAAAGCGAGCCTCTTTTCTGATATGAATGGAAAACGGTATCTTCAGGACCGGATTCCTGTCAGATGATGCCGAAATATTTTCCATGCAGGAAAACAATGAAATAAACAAATTCTTAAAATGATTTGCTTCGCTAAACGGCGAATTACTGGTCATAATATCCACTGCACCTTCCCCTGTCAGTGGCCAGGTAAAGGTCTTATGATGAAGCAGATTGGTCAGATAACTGGAGCTGCCCGCCACAAACATGGTCACTGCTGCCAGCAACGCATACCAGCATCCCTCTTTTACACACGGCACCAGCCATGCTTTGCGATTCTTCTGAAAATACTTCCAGCAATCCCACAAAAAATATGCCACACAGAAAATGCCGCCATACAACAATCCTGTAAACTTAATATTTCCACATATGATCATGGATGCTGCCAATAAACTGATGGATATTTTTCGATCAAACACTTCCGGTTCTTCGATCATCAGAAGAGAAACCACAACCAGATACAGCATCACATGCAGGAACCCATCCACATAAAATGTAGTCATCTGATGCAATGCAACCGGATTGCAGGCTGCTGCCAGTGAGAATATGATGCAAAAAACAGAATCTTTCTGCTTTTTCTTTAAGAACACATATGTAATCAGAAAAACACATACAATGCCTATCATTGTATACGGTTTGGCATTCTCAAGGTTACCCGTGATCGCATAAATACAGGCTCCAAAGATCCAGGTGACCTTGCAATACCCCTCTACCCACATTCCTCCAGCTCCTGGGTCATCTCTGAGCGGATTCCATCCTTCTTTCAGAAGTCCGACCGCTGTCTTATGATAATTATTTCCATCATAAGAGGTATCAAAAAATAAGCCGGCAATCAAAATCAATAAAATAAGAATCAAACCTGCAGACAGGATTTCATATAGGATCGAATGATCCACCTTTTTGCCATAGCATCCAATCAGTCCTATTACCGCTGCCAGGAAGCTAAGTGGCAGCCAATACCACGACACACTTATGCCAATTGCAAACAACCCTGCTGCCAGTAAAATATTGGCCGCCATTGTAAACAGTAAAAGCTGCGTAATATGCAGCATGCTCTCCTGATTTATTATCTTTTTCATCTGTCGCCTGCTCCTCTACTTCCATTCTTTGATCTTATTTCCTTTTACCAGGTATGCCTGACTTGCAAGTTCAGCCATGGGCTGATCCGATCTGGAATCTGAATAAAAACGATCCACCGTCACTCCTGTTCCAAATCTTTCATAAAAGCGCTTTACCTTTTCTTCTCCACGGCAATTCTGTCCGAGGCAGATGCCTGTATGCATGTCCACCTCCGAAGCGATCAAATATCTGATCTTCTTCCGGTCACAGATCTCCCCCAGTAAAAATGCAGGAGAAGCAGATATCACCACATCATCCTCCGCCTGCTGTTCTATATACCATGCCTGCATCTTCTTCTCATGCAGATCCCAGAATTCACAGAGCAGCTGTTCTACGTTATGCAGCCCTTTCAGGAAACTATAAAACTGCTCTTTCATTGCAGTCTTATCAATCCTTTTCTGCTTATACTGGATCATGCCTTTGATCTGCATTGGAAGGCAACGCAGAATTGCAGGCTGCCTTTTCAGGCAAAACAGGTAAAAATCAATCGTGCTGTCACCTGCATAGATCGTCTTATCAAAATCATATACATTCATCTTCTTAAAAACCTC
>ERZ779842.2351-NODE-2351-length-13009-cov-3.394010_pt1 | contig 13009 bp, 9 predicted proteins | sample MGYA00511095_ERZ779842 | MGnify/ENA primary metagenome ERZ779842 (study PRJEB29588, sample SAMEA2154036) | human gut metagenome | biome: human gut; feature: human-associated habitat; material: faeces | place: Denmark | collected 2008/2010 ... | reverse complement strand
TAAAAGACAATATATATAAAAAAATAAGCAAGAAATCAGAAAAAAGTAAAGCCCATTTTTTATTGGAAATAAAGGGAAAATTAAGAAAATAAAGAGTGGAAAGGAAAACTAAAATTGTTAAAAATAGACATTTGAAGGGCGATGTTTATTGATTAATCATATAAAATAACCTATAATAAAAACAAATTGATAGAAAATTATCAAAGTATAATAAGAACTGCACAAAAATATTGAAGGAGGAGCTATATGTTAGATCAAACCTACTATAAAAAAGCAGATGAGATCATTTCGCAGCATGGACTTGAACCGGCTTCACTGATTCCGATCATTCAGGACATTCAGAGTGAATATCGGTATCTTCCACCGGAACTTCTGAGGTATGTGGCGAAGAAACTTGGGATCAATGAAGCAAAGGCATACAGTGTGGCAACATTTTATGAAAACTTCTCTTTTGAACCAAAGGGAAAGTACATTATTAAAGTCTGTAATGGAACTGCCTGTCATGTCAGAAAGTCAATTCCGATTTTGGAACGGCTTTATAGTGAACTTGGACTTTCAGAAGAAAAGGCGACAACGGACGATATGTTATTTACACTGGAGACAGTTTCCTGTCTTGGAGCGTGCGGACTTGCTCCGGTTCTGACAGTAAATGATAAGGTTTATCCGGGAATGACCCCGGATGCTGCGGCAGAACTGATTCACGAATTGAGAGGAGCGGAATAAGTATGGAAAAAATTACGAGCAGAGAAATACTTCATCAGATTCGTGAAGAGGCGGCAAAAAAGATCAGCGACAGCCGTTGCAGGATTTTGATCTGTGCAGGAACCGGGTGTCTGGCAGGCGGATCAGGTGAGATATACAGGCGGATGAGCGAACTTGCAGAAGAAAATCCGGATATTGACGTGGAATTTGGACCGGAGATTGCTCATGGTAGTGGCCCGTTGGAAGTGAAGAAAAGCGGATGTCACGGATTCTGTGAAATGGGACCGCTGATGCGGATCGAACCGGCAGGAATCCTTTATACAAAAGTAAAGCCGGAAGACTGCGATGAGATTTTCCACAGAACGATCGAAAAGGGAGATGTTATCCGTCATCTTTTATTTAAGCAGGATGGGATTGAGTATAAAAAGCAGGAAGAAATCCCGTTTTATAAAAAGCAGACGAGAAATGTACTGAAAAACTGTGGACATATTGATGCAGAACATATAGAAGAATACATTTCCACCGGAGGATATGAGGCATTAGAGAAAGTCCTGTTTGAGATGACACCGCAGGAAGTGGTGGAAGAGATTTCAGCATCCAATTTAAGAGGAAGAGGAGGCGGTGGATTCCCAACGGGATATAAATGGTCACAGGTAGCCCGTCAGGAAGAAAAGACCCGCTATGTAGTCTGTAACGGTGATGAGGGAGATCCGGGAGCATTTATGGACCGGAGTATTATGGAAGGAGATCCGCATAAGATGATCGAAGGAATGATGATCGGGGCTTATGCGGTAGGAGCCAGAGAAGGTTATATTTACGTGAGAGCGGAATATCCGCTGGCGATCAGCCGTTTGAAACGGGCAATTTCACAGGCAGAGGAAAGCGGTCTTTTAGGCGATCATATTTTAGGAACAGATTTTTCATTTCGTCTACATATTAATCGCGGTGCAGGAGCATTTGTCTGCGGAGAAGGAAGTGCATTGACTGCGTCCATTGAGGGAAAAAGAGGTATGCCGCGTGTCAAACCGCCAAGGACGGTGGAACAGGGTCTGTTTGGAAAGCCGACGGTTCTTAATAATGTAGAGACCTTTGCCAATGTTCCGATGATCATTAATAAAGGAGCAGAATGGTTCCGTTCCATCGGACCGGAAAAAAGTCCGGGAACAAAAGCATTTGCATTGACAGGAAGTGTTCGGCATACAGGTCTGATCGAAGTGCCGATGGGAACGACCCTGCGGGAAGTGATCTACGATATTGGTGGTGGCATCAAAGGAGACGGAGCGTTCAAAGCGGTGCAGATCGGAGGTCCGTCAGGAGGATGCCTGGTGTCGAAAGATCTGGATGTCAGTCTGGATTTTGATTCATTGAAAAAAATGGGGGCAATGATCGGTTCGGGCGGACTGGTTGTGATGGATGACCATACGTGCATGGTGGAAGTGGCGAGATTCTTTATGAATTTTACGCAGAATGAAAGCTGTGGAAAGTGCGTGCCATGTCGTGAAGGAACAAAGCGTATGCTGGAGATCCTGGAGCGGATCGTGGCAGGAAATGGAAAGCTGGAAGACCTTGATCTGCTGGAGGAACTGGCGAACATGATCACAGAAACTGCACTGTGCGGTCTTGGAAAGAGTGCGGCACTTCCGGTTATGAGTACGCTGAAAGTATTCCATGATGAGTATGTGGAGCATGTGGTTGAAAAGAAATGTGCCTCCCATACCTGCACTGCATTACGAAAGTTTATCATCAGTCCTGAGCGGTGTAAAGGATGTTCAAAATGTGCGAGAAACTGTCCGGTCGGTGCGATCAGCGGAAAGATCAAGGAACCATTTACGATCGATACGGAAAAATGTATCAAATGTGGAGCATGTGCGAGTGCCTGTGCATTTGGTGCGATTCATATTGAAGGGTAGGAGGAACAGAGTATGGGCTATATGACAATCAACAACAGGAGAGTGGCTTTTACAGACGAAAAAAATGTCCTCTCAGTGATCCGAAAGTCGGGGATTGATCTTCCTACGTTCTGTTATCATTCAGAACTGTCAACCTATGGGGCGTGCAGGATGTGTGTGGTGGAAGATGAACGTGGAAAGGTATTTGCATCCTGTTCAGAAGTACCACGGGATGGTATGGTGATCTATACAAATACACCAAGATTGCAGCATCACAGGAAAATGATCATTGAACTGCTGTTGTCATCCCATTGCCGTGACTGTACAACGTGTGCCAAAAATGGAGTCTGTACGTTACAGAAGCTGGCAAGCCAGTTGGGTATTTCAGAGATCAGATTTGAAAATCATAAGAAACCACTTCCACTGGATACCTCTTCGGATTGTGTAATAAGAGACCCCAATAAATGTATTCTCTGTGGGGATTGTGTGCGTACCTGTGATGAAATCCAGGGACTTGGCATTCTGGATTTTGCTTTCCGGGGTTCAAAAATGCAGGTTATGCCGGCATTTAACAGAGAGCTGGCAGAGACTGACTGCGTAGGCTGCGGACAGTGCAGGGCGGTCTGTCCGACCGGTGCGATCAGTATCCGGCAGGATGTTGATCCGGTATGGAAAGCGTTGGCGGATAAGAATATCAGAGTTGTGGCACAGATCGCACCGGCTGTCCGGGTGGCGATCGGAGATAAATTTGGAATCCCGAAAGGTGAAAATACACTGGGACGCCTGGTGGCAGCTCTGCGACATATGGGATTTGATGAGGTATATGATACAAATTTCGGGGCAGACCTGACGGTAATGGAAGAGTCAGCAGAATTGCTGGAGCGTTTAAAATCCGGTAAGAATCTTCCGTTATTTACTTCCTGCTGTCCGGGCTGGGTGAAGTTCTGTGAGAACCGTTACCCGGAATTTCGGGAAAATATTTCCACCTGCCGTTCTCCGCAGGCAATGTTCGGAGCATTGCTGAAGGAAGAAGCCCGGATGAAAGCGGCAGAAGCGGAAAAAGAAGGACGAAGCCTCCGCAAGACGGTTGTGATCTCGATTATGCCATGTACGGCAAAAAAAGCAGAGATCAAAAGACCGGAGCATTTTACAGAAGGGCAGCAGGATGTAGATTATGTACTGACCACGACAGAAGTGACCCGTATGATCAAAGAAGCGGGAATAGATCTGTCGCAGATCGAACCGGAGGCACTGGATATGCCGTTTGGTCTGTCTTCGGGGGCAGCAGCGATCTTTGGAGTAACGGGTGGTGTGACCGAGGCAGTTCTGAGACGTCTGGTACACAGCAGCAGGATGGAAGATCTGCAGGACATCAGCTTTACGGGAATCCGCGGGATTGAAGGAATCAAAGAAGCCTCCATCCAGCTTGAGGACAGAACGGTGAAAATTGCAGTGGTGAATGGTCTTCGCTGTGCAGAAACACTGCTGGAGAGGATCAAAGCCGGTGAAGTCCAATATGATTTCGTAGAAGTGATGGCATGTAAAAGAGGCTGTATTGCCGGTGGTGGACAGCCGGTGCCGATCGGACCGAGGACGAAACAGGCCCGGCTGGATGGAATGTATAAGATCGACAGCATGGCACAGATCAAGAGATCCGATGAAAATCCGATCATTGCAGAGGTTTATGAGGGAATCCTGAAGGGCAAGGAACATAAATTGCTGCATAATAGATAAAAAATCGCCTTATATCAGATGCACAGCAACTGGTATAGGGCGATTTCTGAATTATGTCGGATTATCGGTTATCAAGATAATCTTTTACAAGAAAGAGACTGGAAATCCAGGGTTATTTCAACACCAGTTTCAGTACCTCAGTCACTTTTTTCACCGGAACGATTTCCAGCTTATTTTTAACCTCATCGGCAACGTCATCGAGATCCTGTTCATTGTCAGCAGGAATCAGAACCTTTGTGATTCCTGCACGCTGGGCGGCCATAAGCTTTTCAGGAAGTCCGCCGATCGGCATGACACCGCCACGCAGGGAAACTTCTCCGGTCATGGCATATTCCGGGCTGACTTTCTTCCCGGTGAGAAGTGATGCAAGAGCTGTTGTCAGCGTGATTCCGGCTGATGGACCGTCTTTTGGAACCGCACCGGCAGGAACATGGATATGGAGGTCGTGGTCATCAAGCACTTTGCTTTCCTTTGGATAAAGTGATTTTACAAGACTCAGTGCAATCTGAATGGACTCCTTCATTACATCTCCAAGCTGACCGGTAATAATCATCTTGCCTTTGCCCGGAATCAGTTTACTTTCTATAAATAAAATTTCTCCGCCCGCTCTTGTCCATGCAAGTCCGGTGACAACTCCCGGTTCAGGGGAAGAAAGTTTCCGCTCATGGTGGAGCTGCTTTTTCCCAAGATATTTTTCGAGATTTGTCTTAGTGACTGTCAGTGTTGTTCCCTCATTTTTAACAAGTTGGACGGCAGCCGTCCGGCAAAGAGTATCGATCAGTTTTTTCAGGTCACGGACACCTGCCTCCATTGTGTATTCATCAATAATCCTGCGAATCGCTCCGTCGGTTACTTTCAATGCATTTTTCTTAATTCCCATGGCATCGAGAGCCTTTGGAAGAAGATGTCTGCGGGCAATCTGATATTTTTCTACTGCAGTGTAACCGGAGAAATTAATAACCTCCATACGGTTGAGCAGTGGTTCAGGAATCGTATCCAGTGAGTTTGCAGTGCAGACAAAAAGTACATTGGACAGATCGTAAGGCACATTCATATAGTGGTCAGTGAAAGTGCTGTTCTGTTCAGGATCAAGAACCTCCAGAAGGGCACTGGCAGGGTCTCCGCCGTAATCTTTTGCAAGTTTGTCAACCTCATCCAGTACAATGACCGGATTGGAGACACCGCTTCGCTTGATTCCTTCCATGATCCGTCCGGGCATAGCACCGATATAAGTACGTCTGTGGCCACGGATTTCCGCCTCATCACGGATACCACCAAGACTGATCCTTACATATTCTCTTCCGAGAGCCCGTGCAATACTTTGCCCGATACTGGTCTTCCCGGTTCCAGGAGCACCAACAAATAAAAGGATCGAGCCATATTGCTTCCGGTTGAGAGCCATAACGGCGAGTTGCTGGATGATGCGTTCTTTGACTTTTTTCAGACCATAGTGATCTTCATCAAGAATCTGCTCCGCCCGGTCAAGATCGATCGGGGTAAACTGCGGTGCTTTCCAGTCCAGGCTGGTCATAAAGTCAAGGTAATCATACAGAAGACCGTACTCATGGCTGTCCTTGCCTTCCTGCTTCATGCGGTTCAGCACTTTTTCAGCTTCTTTACGGGCTTCGTCATTCATGCCGGATTCTTCAATCTTTTTCTCAAATTTCCGGGTATCGGAAATATTTTCAGGGTGAAGTTCGTCCAGTTCTTTCTGAAGATAACTGATCTGCTTCTTGATGGCTGCCTCGCGATAAAGCTGCTCCTGATCATCTTTCTGAGCTTCCTTTGCTTCGGTGGAAACTTTGGCAACCTCCATAAATTCGTTGATGGCAGCTTCGATCAGCGTACAGCGTTCCCGGCGGGAATCCGTTTCAACAATGGCATATTTTTCTTCGGGGCTGATATTCAGATATTCCGAAAGGGCAGATCCGAGATCATACATATTTTTCCGCTGTAAAATGAAACTTCTTGCCCACATTCCCCACTGGTATCCCTGGACAAATTTCAAAAGTGCGGCACGTAAACGGAGAAATTGAGCCTTCTCTTCTTCTGCCGTATAGTCATCAACCTCTGCACGAATAGATGCCTCTGCGAGAATCTGACCATTTTCCACCTCGACATCTGAAAGATCAACACGCTCCAGCGTGCGGATCTGAACACTGTCATCGTCTCCGAAAGCCTCTACTCTGGCGGAAATGCCGACCGGACAGATATGGTCAGCGTCCAGTTCTTCAGCGTCATCTTCATTTCTTAAGAAAGCAAAAAGCAGCTCACTGCCGACTTCAAGCTGCTCGGATGCATTTTCAGTAAAAAACTCTTTTTTGAAGTGATAGGTGACATCGGGAAGAAATAATATATTATAAATTGGCTGTATTACCATAGTAATTCTCCTTTCATCTGATAGATTATTAGCACTCTTAACTAATGAGTGCCAATATATAGTAGAAACCTAGCATAAAAATGTAAAAATGTCAATAGAGGCAAGGTTGACTTTTAAAATGGTTTCGTCTAAGATGAAAACGATAAAATCTGAAAAGAACGAAATAGAGAAGAACAGAACGGAATAATACGATGAGACAGTTAAGAATAGGAAATGTAACCTTAGAGAATACTTATATTCTGGGGCCAATGGCAGGAGTGACAGATCTGCCGTTTCGCTTATTGTGTAAAGAGCAGGGAGCAGGTCTTTTGTGCATGGAAATGGTCAGTGCAAAAGCCATTCTCTATAATAATAAGAATACAGAGACGCTTTTGGAGATCCATCCGGATGAACAGCCGGTATCTCTCCAGTTTTTTGGTTCAGATCCTCAGATTATGAGTGAAATGGCAAAGCGGGTCGAGGAAAGACCGTTTGATATTATGGATATTAATATGGGATGTCCTGTACCGAAAGTCGTGAAAAATGGTGAAGGATCGGCATTGATGAAAAATCCAAAGCTGGCACATGAAATTATCAGTGCTATGGTCAAAGCAATCAGGAAACCGGTGACAGTTAAAATAAGAAAAGGCTTTGATGACAACTGCATTAATGCAGTGGAGATGGCGAAGATCGCAGAAGATGCGGGGGCAGCAGCCATTGCAGTCCATGGAAGGACAAGAGAGCAGTATTACAGCGGAAAAGCAGACTGGGAGATTATTCGTCAGGTAAAAGAGGCGGTTTCCATTCCTGTGATTGGAAACGGCGATGTGACCAGCCCGGAGCGTGCAGATGCCATGGTGAAAGAAACCGGCTGTGATGGTGTGATGATCGCCCGGGGAGCCCAGGGAAATCCGTGGATCTTTTCTGAGATGATCGAGCATGAAAGAACAGGGAGGATCCCATCAAGACCGACGAACGAAGAAATCCGGAAAATGATGCTCCGACATGCAAAGCTTCAGCTTCAATATAAAGGAGAATATCTGGGAATCCGGGAAATGAGAAAGCATGTGGCATGGTACACGAAAGGGCTGCCGGGTTCAGCAAAACTGCGGGAAGAGATCAACCGGGTTGAGTCTTATGCAGAACTGGAAGATCTGCTGTACAGACAGCTATAAAACATAGTACAGAATCGGGGATGCGAAAGCAAGAAAACCGAATACAAAGCCGAATACGAAAGCCGAATGCGAAAGCCGAATCTGCTTGACATCAGCAGGCGGTTTGGGTATAATATTGAAATTGCGAAATAGACTTAAATGACAGCATACAGGTGAAAATCAGGTTGTGTACAGTCTGTATAGATGAACAGGTCAGAACAGTATACGGACAAGGTTGAACCTGTAAGTATAGACAGAAAAGAAAGAATCAGAAAGGAAGCGTAACCGATGGCAGAAGCTAAGAAAAGATTACTTACTTACGCAGGCTTAAAAGCACTGGAAGATGAACTGGAGAATCTGAAGGTAGTAAAGAGAAAAGAAGTAGCAGGCAAGATCAAAGAAGCAAGGGAGCAGGGAGATCTTTCCGAGAATGCTGAGTATGATGCAGCAAAGGACGAGCAGAGAGATATCGAGGCCCGTATCGAAGAATTAGAAGCAATTCTGAAAAATGCAGAGGTAGTTGTTGAGGATGAAGTAGATCTGGATAAGATCAATGTCGGATGTACTGTGAAAGTATTTGATATTACTTTTGACGAGGAGATGGAATTTAAAATTGTTGGTTCTACAGAGGCTAACAGTCTGGAAGGAAAGATTTCCAATGAATCTCCGGTAGGTCAGGCACTGATGGGCAAAAAGGTGAACGATGTAGTTGACGTAGAAACCCAGGCAGGAGTGATCCAGTACAAAGTACTTGATATTCAGCGTTCATAATCAGTATAAGATATACCAGCACAGACCTCTTAAATAATTAAGAGGTCTTAGTTCGCTTAAAGGGCAACCTGAAAGCGGCAGAAAGAGATACGTTTTCTGCGTCATTCATCTGAAACGGACTGACGCAGGGCAGACAATATGGAAGGAGAACAGACAGTGGGACAGAATCAGAAGAACACACAGGAACCGGATATGAATCAGTTGAGAAAGGTTCGCCGTGATAAACTCGCAGAACTGCAGCAGAACGGAAGAGATCCGTTCCAGATCACAAAGTTTGATCAGACGCATCATTCACTTGAGGTAAAGGATCTTTATGAGGCACATGAGGCTGAGCTTTTAAAGGATCACCAGGAGCCGAACGTAGAAGGAATGGATGAAGAGCAGGCAAAAGAGGCTCTTAAAAAGGATTACGAAGAGAGAAGAAGCATTATGGATGCAAATCCGATCCATGTAGCAATCGCAGGACGTATGATGTTCAAGAGAGTTATGGGAAAAGCTTCTTTCTGTAATATCCAGGATTTACAGGGAAATATCCAGGTATATGTTGCCAGAGATGCAATCGGAACAGACTCTTATGCTGATTTTAAGAAATCTGATATCGGTGATATTTTCGGACTGGAAGGATTTGCTTTCAGAACAAGAACAGGAGAAATCTCCATCCATGCAGAGAAGATGACACTCCTTTCCAAGAGTTTACAGATGCTCCCGGAGAAGTTCCACGGTCTGACAGATACAGATACACGCTACCGTCAGAGATACGTTGACCTGATTATGAACAGCGATACAAAGGATACATTTATTAAGCGTTCAAAAATCCTCAGTGCAATCCGTAAATATTTAAGCGGAAAAGGATTTATGGAAGTTGAGACTCCGATGCTTGTAGCCAATGCAGGTGGAGCAGCAGCAAGACCATTTGAGACGCATTTCAATGCCCTGAATGAAGATCTGAAGCTTCGGGGACCAGGAGATCTTTTTGGAATCCGGCAAAGCGGATTAATGGATTTCCGGATCGGAGATGTGTTCCAGGATTCGGAGCTTCTGAAAAAAGCAGGAGAAGCATCGGGGGAAATCCTGAGGGAAGATCCACTGTTAGAAGGCGAAAAATATAAACTGCTTGGTGAAAAGCTTGCGGCATACATTTCGGGAAACAATCTGGAAACGACGTTGTAGATAAAAAGATAGTGGGCAAATTGTTCTGCCCACTATCTTTTTATTCATAAAACCAGTAAATAATAAATTTGTTAAGGGATGCTTCTTCACTGTATGAATAAGAAACCTGCCAAAGTCCATATAGCTCACCCAGGTATCCTGCACCTTCTTCCATGAGGGTTTCGTGCATTTCATCCACGACCTCCTGATAGACTGCATCATCTGACATTTTAAATATCGTATAAGCCTCCTGGCTCTCAATCGATCTGTCGATCACTTCTCGCAACATACCAGGCTCATAGGTATCATAATACATGCCGTTCAGCTGATAATAGTTCAGATTTTCAGACTGACATGACGGATATACATAGTCTGTGCTGATCATATGTGTTTTTTCTAGCTCTTTTTCACTGCAGCAGAGATAATCGTAAGCAATCAGGTTCGGTGTCTGATAGCCATTATCTTCGCCGAGAAAAATCGGATCTCCCCAGGTTGCATCTACATAATAATACTGACCATTGCACTGAACAATATTCCATGCATGGTCTGCGATGCCTCCATTTGGATCTGTAGTCTGTCCGGTTACATAGATACAGTAAATACCCAGTTGTTGCAGCAGATACTGGCAGCTTTTTGCATAGCCGGCACAAACCGATCTTTTTCCGACAAGAGCACTGTAAATATTCTGGTTATCCGGTGCATCAAGATCATAATCTACGTTATCTATGAGATAGGTGTAAATGTATTTTATCTTTTCGTATTCATCTGAAAGGTCTGAAATGCCAGAAAGACAGGAGGTTCTTGCCGATTCAATCTCCTGATTCCGTTGTTCTTTTTCTTCTCCCTCATAAAGATAATTGGGCTCTATTACTACATATCGGCTCTGCCCTTCAGACTGAGAATATTCTGTGGAAGTCGCATTTCCATCACACCAGAAAATTTCCGGTCTGTCATTTAACACATTCTGAAATACTTCATTTGCAGTATTCGCGTTGCTGCAATGCAGATAAATTTCTTTTTTATTTTCCTGGATACCCTGAAGAATTTCCCGGTAAACCGTTTGCTCTTCATCAGAAAGCTGTTCATAGTAGAATTCTCCGGTAACCTCTGCATCCGTAATTTTTTCCTGTTCATAAGGAACTTCTTCCGGCGCGGAACTCTCTGCTTTCGGAGTGGCTGACATTTGTCTGCCGATCAGGATTCCTCCGGATATAAGACAGAGACAGCCAAGTCCCAAAAGAATGAACGAAAAAAATTTCCCTGTTTGATGCATCTTTTTTCGCATAATCTATTTAATTCCTCCAAATACTCATCTGTATGTTTCATCATAACATACCCTTCATTTTTGCACAACACGGACATTTTTTACATATAATGTTTCTGACAGTATAAAAAGCCTTGAGGATATCAGATATGAGATTTTTGAAAGCCATGCAGACTTCTGATCGGGGAAATTTGCAGATACAGATTACTTCGTCTATTGATTCTTTTCCTGTTCCAGATGCGTCAATCCGTATTTCCTATACAGGTATTCCTGAAAACACACTGGAAGAACTGACAACCGATAGCTCCGGACAAAGTGAAACCATTGAGCTTGACGCACCGCCTGTGGAGTATAGCCTGGATGTAACAAATGAAGAACAGCCATATGCGGAATATACCCTGGAAGTAAACGCTCCGGGATTCGAGCCGGTCAACATCGCAGGAACGGAAATACTGGCCGGTGTGACGGCAATTCAGAAGATTCGTCTGCGTCCACTTGTCACGGAAGACCAGACCCCGGAAATCTTTGTGATTCCTGCACATACTCTGTACGGTGTGTATCCGCCGAAAATCCCGGAAAACGAGATCAAGCCGGTAAACGAAACCGGTGAGATTGTGCTAAGCAGAGTTGTCGTGCCGGAATACATTGTTGTTCACAATGGCTCACCACGCGATTCTACCGCACAGAATTATTATGTAAAATATAAAGATTATATCAAAAATGTTGCTTCCAGTGAAATCTATGCAACCTGGCCGGAAAATACGATTCGGGCAAATGTACTGGCAATCATGTCTTTTACGCTGAACCGGGTTTACACCGAGTGGTATCGCAATCAGGGCTATGATTTCACAATTACATCTTCTACGGCTTTTGATCACAAATGGATTCCGGAACGAAATGTTTTTGACTCCATTTCTACAGTGGTGGACGAACTGTTTGCAGATTATCTTTCCAGACCGAATGTAAGGCAGCCGATTCTGACACAATACTGTGACGGAAGACAGGTTCAGTGTCCGAACTGGATGACCCAATGGGGTTCTAAAGCACTTGGTGATCAGGGGTATTCTCCGTCAGAAATCCTCCGCTATTATTACGGAGATGATATTTACATCAATACCGCTGAAGAAATTTCAGGCATTCCGTCTTCATGGCCAGGGTATACCCTTTCACAGGGCTCTTCTGGTACAAAAGTCCGGCAAATGCAGGAACAGCTAAATGTCATTGCCGGTGCATACCCGGCAATTCCGAAAATCACAGTTGACGGTATTTATGGTCCGGCAACAGCATCGTCTGTCAGAAAATTCCAGTCGGTGTTCGGGCTTCCGGTAACCGGAACTGTTGATTACCGTACATGGTATAAAATTTCCGAAATTTATGTAGGTGTATCCAGAATTGCAGAATTGTCCTGACTTGGATTTTATATTATGATCTAAGTTTTCTCCCAAAGTCTGCTTTTATGCAAGGAATACCAAATGTGTCATGCTTCAGTTTAAAATGTTTCATACTCATCTGGTGCAGATTGCTGTAAAATAAAAAATGCTAAAATTAACAAAACCTCCCAGTGTAATCTGAATTTATTCTCCATATACTAGGAGCGTAACACAAAACAAAATGTTACAAAAAAGGAGGAAATGAATATGGCAAGTCGTTCATCAAACAGAGCAGCCGTGCCAGAAGCAAAAGGTGCACTGGACAAATTTAAATACGAGGTTGCAAGTGAACTAGGAGTACCGTTATCAGACGGGTACAACGGAGACTTAACTTCAAGACAGAACGGATCTGTCGGAGGTTATATGGTCAAGAAAATGATCGAAGAACAGGAAAAACAGATGTCCGGCCGATAGGGACAGTCAGTGAAGGTATCACAGGCATTTCTGCCGGATACAAAAAGGGAATGTCTGATAAACAGGCACTCCCTTTTTCTCTGATCACTAAGCTGGAAATCGGACTTGAACCGACGACCCCTTCATTACGAGTGAAGTGCTCT
>ERZ779842.2338-NODE-2338-length-13081-cov-17.828113_pt1 | contig 13081 bp, 10 predicted proteins | sample MGYA00511095_ERZ779842 | MGnify/ENA primary metagenome ERZ779842 (study PRJEB29588, sample SAMEA2154036) | human gut metagenome | biome: human gut; feature: human-associated habitat; material: faeces | place: Denmark | collected 2008/2010 ... | reverse complement strand
GGCCCGGCACGGGACGCAGCGCCCCGCGTCTGGCAGCCCAAGGCCCCGGCCAAGAGCGACAACCTGAGCTTTGAGGACATGATGAGCCGCTTCAAGAGCCAGAGCGAAGAGAAGATGGCCGACCTCGACCACGAGACCAACAACCGCCGGGGCGGCGGCTACGCACCCCGGGGACGCCGCGGCAGTCGCTGAGCCGTCCGCACAAGACGAAGAAGCTTTGGGCCTGCCCCCAGCGGGGCGGGCCTGTTTTTTGGTGCGGCACGCCGCACCCGACAGGAAAGGAAACCAGAATGCCTGCAAAATTTGAACTCATCGCCCCCTGCTTTTTCGGGTGCGAGTCCACGGCCAACTTTGAGCTGCGCCGCATCGGCGCCGAGGACATCCGGGTCAGCGACGGCCGTCTGACCTTCAAGGGCGGCGCGGATATGATAGCTGCCGCCAACCTCAACCTCCGCACCGTGGAGCGCGTGATGCTGCTCCTGAACACCTACACAGCCACCACCTTCGACGAGCTGTTCGACGGCGTCTACTCCATCCACTGGGAAGAGCTGCTGCCTGCCGACGCGGCCTTCCCGGTCACCGGCTCTTCGCTGAACAGCCAGCTGTCCAGCGTGCCGGCCTGCCAGAGCATCATCAAGAAGGCCGTGGTCAAGCGCCTGATGCAGGGCCACCGCACCACCAGCCTGCCCGAGACCGGCGCGGAGTATAAGATCCGCTTCATGCTCCGCAAGAACGTCTGCGAGATCATGCTGGACACCACCGGCGACGGCCTGCACAAGCGCGGTTACCGCCGCAACTCCATGGAGGCCCCCATCCGTGAGACACTGGCCGCTACCATCGCCGATCTGGGCCGCGTCCGCCGCGACAGCCTCGTGGAAGACCCCTTCTGCGGCAGCGGCACCCTGCTCATCGAGGCCGCTCAGAAGGCCATGAACATCGCCCCCGGCCTCAAGCGCCGCTTTGCCGCCGAGCGCTACAGCTTTGTGCCTGCCGCCATCTGGGCCGAGCAGCGCCAGAAGGCTCTGGCCGACTCCAAGCTGGACGTGGGCTTTGAGGCCTTCGGCTACGACATCGACCCCGCCGCCGTGGCTCTGGCCAACGCCAACGCCAAGCTGGCCGGCGTGGAGAAGCGCTGCCACTTCGAGGTGGCCGACGTGGCCGATTTCGCCGCCAGGAGCGAGGCCATCGTCCTGACCAACCCCCCGTACGGTGAGCGCATGAGCACCATCGAGGGTGCCGCCAAGCTGGCCCGCACCCTCGGCCAGCAGATGGAGGCCCACCCCTGCGCCGGTGTCTACGCCATCACTGCCGATATGGATTTTGAACACCACTACGGCAAGCGGGCCAACAAGCGCCGCAAGATGTACAACGGCATGATCCCCTGTCAGCTGTATATGTACTACAACGCCCCCAAGTTCGAGAACCGCCCCGCAAAGCCCATGCCCAAGAGCGGCTTTGACGGCAAGCGCACCCAGCCCGGCCACACGAGCCGTTTCGAAAAGAAATAAAATGCACCAGAAGACCGCACTGAAATCGATTCCAGTGCGGCCTTTTCTATAAGAATTTACAAAAGAACGGTTGAACGCTGACGAAAAATAGATTATACTAGTCTACAGCTGTGGGGAAGCGGTCTTCCCCTGCAAGAAAGGCTGCGCCCGGCGCGGCCCGCGAAAGGAATGAACAGAATGAAGGGACGTATGCGGCCCTATCTGCCGGAGCTGACCATCCGGGATTACAACACCTATCAGTGGTATCAGCGCGGCGTCCGCCGCCAGCTCTACACCACCTATGGGCTGTATTCCTGCTATGGTCTGCGCTACAACGGCGTCCTGTTCGCGGTACTGGCCGACAGTCTGGCGGGCCGTCCGGCCACCTGTAAGCGAATGCGGGAGCCGGGTACGCTGGTCTGGCGGCAGATGATGTGCCAGACCCAGGGCATCCGGCTGGCCGCACAGGTGGAAGTCCTGCTGAGCTGGCACCGCATCCAGGATGCCCAGTGGGCCGACCTGCCCTTCTATAAAAAAGTACGGCGGGTGGTGGACACCGTCCTGCTGCGGCGAGCCTACCGGAAGGCTGCCGCCGAGAACCCGGCACTGGAGCGCATCTTCGTGCAGGAGCGGGACCAGGCCAACGTCCAGATGACCCTGAACGCCAAGAACTATCTGCTGGCCGCAGAGCCGAAGGGCAACCTCTACGGCGCGCTCTACTCGGTGCTGGCCACCGACGACCCCAATCAGCGCAAAAGTATGCACTACATCGGCAGCTGCATCGGCCGGGCCGCTTATCTGCTGGACAAAGCGGAGAGCTTTTCCCGGGACAAAGATAAGGGCCGCTACAACGTCTTCCTCGTCAACGGCATCAACGACAGGAACGCCGCCCGGGAAAACGCCCGGCGGCAGGCCCTCGCTGCGGTCAACGACCTCGTCCGCGCCTACGGGATGCTGGACGTCAAGCTGAACCGCACCCTGCTGGACAACATCATGATCTTGGGCCTCCGCCACGCCATCGAGCCGCTGGACGTTGAGAGCCAGCCGGTACAATGGGAGCTGCCATGAAGGGACGCAAAAGTAAAAGCTGGGCCATGGCCTACTGCGGCATGGCCGCAGCGCTCAGCGTGGTCCTGATGCTGCTGGGGGCTGTGTTTCCCATTGCGATGTTCATCGCTCCGGCGGTGGCCAGCTTCCTCATCGCCACAGTCTGCGTGGAGTGCGGGAAGACCATGGCTCTGACGGCCTATGGCGCGGTGAGCCTGTTGAGTCTGCTCTTCGTGCCGGACAAGGAAGTGGCCCTCACCTTTGTGTTCCTGCTGGGGTACTATCCGTTGGCAAAGCCTTATTTCGAGCGGATACGCCCGGCCCTGCTGCGGGCTGTCTGCAAGCTGCTGCTCTGCAACGGCGGGATCCTGGCGATGTACGGGCTGGTGCTGCTGCTGGTTCCGGCGGGCAGCATCGCCGAAGAGCTGCGCACTACGGCGATGGCCGTCTCGCTGGTGACGCTGGTCATGGGCAATGCAGCCTTCCTGCTCTATGACCGGGCGCTCCACAATATGCTGATGCTCTATAAAGTGGTCTGGCAGCCGAGGCTCCACAAAATGTTGGGCGTCCATTGACGGATGTGGGACTTTGTGATACAATACCGCTGACCTTTTCCGTCGGCTTCTGACAGCTCCGAAAGGAGCTGTTTTTGTTTTCAGGAAGGCGGCGGAAAGAGCAGAAAGAGGGGATAGACGACTTCAGTTGACGAAAAAGCGCCGGGCCACGCGGGTGACAGCCGTGAGGGTGACGAGGAGAGGGATCATCGAAAGTTTCGGCGGGTGTTCCTCCGGTTGAAACGGGAGCGATAGCTTCCAGGGCTTATACCAGCCGCAGAGAAGGGCAAAAAACGGCAGCAATACCGCAACAGAACCCTTTCAAAGAAAGCCATACAAGAACATAGACTGATCGTAAGAGGCTGACAGCTGCCGTGTGCGTTCGCGCCGGGCTGTCGGCATGGAGGTGTTTTGTATGTGTGGCATCGTAGGTTATTCGGGTAAGCGCAGCGCCCAGGAAGTGCTGCTGAACGGTCTGGAAAAGCTGGAATACCGCGGCTATGACTCCGCCGGCGTCGCGCTGGCGCTGGAAAGCGGTATCCATGTCGTCAAGAGCAAGGGGCGGCTGGAAGTGCTCCGCCGCAAGCTGGAGGCAGAAAACCTGCCCGAGAGCTTCTGCGGCATCGGACACACCCGCTGGGCCACCCACGGCGAGCCCAGCGACGTCAACAGCCATCCCCACTCCACCCCCCGCGTGAGCATCGTCCACAACGGCATCATCGAGAACTACGGCCCTTTGAAGGCCGACCTGCTGGCCAAGGGCGTCACCTTTGAGAGCGAGACGGACACCGAAGTACTGGTCAAGCTCATCGACTACTTCTGCTGCGCCCAGCCCAAGCAGAGCCCTCTGGCAGCCCTGCGGGAGGCGCTGGCGATGGTGCGGGGCAGCTATGCGCTGGGCGTGCTGTTCCGGGAAGAGCCGGACACCATCTACGCCGTCAAGAAGGAGAGCCCCCTCATCGTGGGCTGGGGCGAGGGCGAGAACTTCGTGGCCTCCGATATTCCGGCTCTGCTCAAGTACACCCGCCGCTACAGCGTCCTCGAGGAGGGCGACATGGCGGTGGTCAAGGCCGACGGCATCCGGTTCTACGACGCCTTCGGCAAGCCGGTGGAGCGGGAAGTGCTGACCGCCGACTGGGACGAAGAAGCCGCTGAGAAGGGCGGCTACCCCCACTTCATGCTGAAAGAGATCCATGAGCAGCCTGCCGCCATCACGGCCACCGTCAGCCCCCGCGTGGAGAACGGTATGCCCGACCTCCGCATCCCGGAGCTGAGCGACGAGAAGCTGCGCAGCATCAAGAACATCCACCTTGTGGCCTGCGGCACGGCCATGCACGCCGGTATGGTGGGCAAGACTGCCATCGAGCGGCTGGCCCGGGTCCCTGCCGAGGTGGACATCGCCAGCGAGTTCCGCTATCGTGACCCCATCCTCGACCCCGACGACCTCGTCATCATCATCAGCCAGTCGGGCGAGACCAGCGACACGCTGGCCGCCCTCCGCCTCGCCAAGAGCCGGGGCGTGCCGGTGCTGGCTGTCGTCAATGTGGTGGGCAGCTCCATCGCCCGCGCAGCGGACTACGTCCTCTACACCTACGCCGGCCCGGAGATCGCCGTAGCGTCCACCAAAGCCTATATGGTGCAGCTCTGCACCCTCTACCTCTTCGCGTTCCGCCTGGCCTACGCCAGAGGCCGTCTGAGTGAGGCAGAGACCCGCCGCCTGACCGCCGAGCTGCTCCGCGCCGGTGAGGTCATCCAGCCCCGTCTGGCCGACTGTGAGCAGATAAAGTACCTCGCCAGCCGCTTCGTCAACACCCAGAGCTGCTTCTTCATCGGGCGCGGCTTCGACTACGCCCTCTCGCTGGAAGGCAGCCTGAAGCTCAAGGAGATCAGCTACGTCCACTCGGACGCCTACGCTGCCGGTGAGCTCAAGCACGGTACCATCAGCCTCATCACCGACGGTGTGCCGGTCATCGCGCTGGCCACCCAGAAGCAGGTGTACGAAAAGACCATCTCCAACGCCAAGGAGACCAAGAGCCGCGGTGCGCGGGTCATCCTCTTCACGACGAAGGACGTTGTCGTCCCGGAGGGCGTGGCGGACTATGTGGTACGTCTGGACGACTATGACGAGCTGCTGATGCCCCTGCAGCTCATCGTGCCGCTGCAGCTGTTCGCCTACTATATGGCCGTCCTGCGCGGCTGTGACGTCGATAAGCCCCGCAATCTGGCCAAGAGCGTGACGGTGGAGTAAATAGAACAAAAAAGGAAAGCCTCCCTGGCTGGGGAGGCTTTCCTTTTTATCTGAGATTCAGAGAGTTACCAGAACCAATAGCGTTTCTTGATGACGATGTAGGCGATGATGATGCCCACGATGACCACAAGGCCCGCGATGAAGAAGGTCATGTCCACATGGGCGAAGCGGAGATTCTGGGTGGTCAGCAGGTATTCGCCCGCCGTGTCCGCCTCGAGGACATGGTCCTTGTAGCTGTTGAGGAACTGCCACTTGCCCTTGAGGGCATTGTGCAGGTAGACGCGGGTGTAGGCGGCGTTGTCGCCGGTCATTTCGACCTGAACGACGCCCGGCAGAGCCTCGCCGCCGTTGAGGGTGAAGGTGACACCATACTCAGAGGGGGCAAAGCTCAGGGCCGTGCTCACCTGCGCGGAGGTGTTCTTTACATCGCGGCCCGCGATGCGGATGGTGTAGTTATCGGCCTCGACCACGAGGGTCTTGCCGTTCAGACGGAGGGCATTCAGCATCTCGCCGGTGATAGTGGGGAGCTCGCGCTGTGCGAAGGTCACTTCGTCGGTGCCGTCGGCCTCGATGGCCTCCACGACGGGGTCGGTGATGACCTCACCGTTGCTGTCGTCGGTGCTGCCGCCGCCATTGCCGGAGCTGGAAGCATTCCGGTTGACGATGACCGTCACCGAGGCGGACGCCGTGCCGTTGGAGACGACGATGGAGGTCGCGCCCGTACCCACGGCAGTGATGACGCCCTTAGCGCTCACAGTGGCCACCTTGGTGTCATTGGACTTGAAGGTGAGGGACTGGGAGGCGGAAGACGGGGTCACTTTGCCGGTGATGGTGCGGCTGGCGCCCGGCTTGAGGACGACATAGCTCGTGTTCAGGTCGATGGACTGACGGTCTGCGCCGCTGTTGACGACCTTGACCGTGGCCGATGCGCTCACATCACCGCAGGTGGCGGTGATGGTGGCGGTGCCGGGGGCCACACCGGTGACTTTGCCGAAGTTGTTGACGGTAGCCACAGCGGGATCGGAGGAGCTGAGGCTCACGTTGGCGTAGTTCGACGCGCTGGAAGGCAGCACGCCCAGCGACAGGGAAGTGGTCTCGCCGACAGCGATGGTGCCGGAGGCCAGCGTGATGTCCATCTCCTTGACGATCATGGATTCATCCAGCTCGGTGGTGATGGTGTAGACGCAGCTCACGCCGTCTGCGCTGGCGATGACCTGCGCCGTGCCGACGCCCACCGCCTGCGCTACGCCCTCAGACGTCACGTTCACGATGGTGCTATCGTTGGACATAAAAGTTACCGTGGCATTGCGTGCGGCCTTTGCGGGCAGAATGACCGGCGAGAGCTGCTGCTGCGTCCCTACCGTCATGGTGGAGGCGTAGCTGCCGGTCTCGACGCTCTCCACAGCCACAGGGGACCAGGGCAGAGAGAGGGCAGCGGCCGCGTTCAGGGGACCGGCTGCAGAGGCCGGAAGCGCAGCGCCGGCGGCCAGCAGGCCCAGCAGAGCGGTGCTCACGGCCAGCATTTTCAGGTTCAGTTTCATTCTTTCGTACCTCTTTGGGCGTTGATGTGAGCGCTTAGCGGAACAGAACGCCCAGAGCTTCCATCGCGTATTCGAAATAGGTCAGCTTGTCGTACTCCACGCGGGCGGTGACGCTCATACCGTTGGACAGATCGACCTTGTCGCCGCTGTTGCTGATGACGTAGGTGCTGTCCGGGGTGATGGTCATTTTGTAGTAGGAGCCGGAGGAGCTGGCGGTCACATCGCTGTCGATGGAGGTCACGGTGCCGGTCAGGGTGCCGTAGGAATACTCCGACAGGCCGGTGATGGCGATCTTGCAGGGGTCGCCCACATGGAGCAGCGGCCGGTCGTTGAGGGTGACGTAAGCCACCACCTCGAGGTCGCTGTTCTCGCTGGCGACGGTGGCCAGCGGGGTACCGGCGCTGAGCACCATGCCCACCTTATAGGGCGTGTCCATGTGGATGACGCCGGAGGTGGGGGCATAGATGTAGTAGTCGTTGGCGCCGGTGCTCAGGGCGTCCATCTGGCTCTGCAGGTTGTCGATGTTGCTCTGCACACTGGTCAGGCTGGCGGAGATTGACTGCAGGGTAGAGTAATACAGGGCCTCCACCTCGCTCTGGTTCTGCTCCATCAGGGCCTTGATCTGCTCGTCGGAGTAGCCTGCGGCCTGATAGGGCGATGCGTCGAAGGCCTTCTGGGCAACCTGGCTCTTGTAGGTCTCGTACTGGTAGTAGTAGGGCTGGTCGTCAATGTCCGTCTCGCTGAAGTAGTTCTTGTCGTCCTGAATAGACTTGACCAGCTTTTCGTACTGGCTCTTCTGCTTTTTGTAGATGTCCAGCTGGCTCTGGAGGCTGTCCTGCTGCATATCGAGGTCGGTACTCTTGATGTGAGCGATGAGGTCGCCCTCGTTGACGTAGGAACCCTCGGCGATGTTCAGCTCGGTGATGGAGCCGGAGTAGCTGGACATGATGTAGGTCTTGTTGGCGGCCTGCACCGAGCCGCTGGACTGACTGACGTAGGTGCGGTAGTTTTTTGTGCTCCACACCACGAGGAAGAGGATGAGGGCAGCCGTCAGGAGAATGAGCGCGTAGCCAAAAGGCGGCAGCTTTTTCTCCATCATGATGCGGCGGTCCTGCAGCTCGTTGATGTCGCGGATGGTCGTCGTCATATTACTTTGTCTCCATAAAGGTATCCACAACGCCCTCGTCATCATCCTGATTGACAAAGATGGTGTAGACAGTGCCGGTCAGCTCGAGCTCGTGCTCAAAAGCCATAATGTTCAGCTTCTGGGAGGCGAGGCCGCTCTGGCTCATGGGTCCGACGTAGTGGGCGTACAGGCAGTTGCGCACGCGGAGCACAGCGTCCATGGAGTAGCCGGCCTCCATGCGGGGGATGAGCTGGGTGGCCTGCTGCATCATATAGATTTCGGGCTGGGGGTTGGGGCCGGCGGGCAGTTTGATGCACTGCACGAGAGGGCCGAGGGGCTGTGCGCCGTTGCTCTTGATAAAGTTGTGCATCTGGGTCAGCACGATCTGCATATTGTTGAACTCTTCGGGCTGGATGCGGCGGCTGACCACATTGGTCAGCTTGAGGGTCTTGTTTTCTGCGGTCTGGATCTCTCTCATGATTTTATACCACCTGTTCTTGGTTTCATTGCTTGTAATAGGCAATAACAAAACGTGAAGTTAGAGGCTGAAGCCTGACCTTCTCGCAAAGTCTCTCCCTTTGGGAGAGACTTTGCGGGGCAGGGGGAGACCTCTGCGCATCGGCTGACTTCATATTTTGTTATCACCTATTACTCATCCCATGATGAATATAGGCATCAATTTATTATAACGGTTTGGCGGTGCGGAATAAAGAGCCAAACTGTAAATTTTATAAAAAAATAAGGTATGCCCGGAGGCAGGTGCCTCCGGGCATACCATTACGAGGCATTATCATCCGGCGGCCCGAGAGCAGCCGGACGAAACACACTTCAGATTTTAGGGGTTACTGATTAGATGGCGGTTTCGTCACCCTTGATGCCAACGACGGTCTCGCCGATGTAGTTCTTGACGGGGGTGGTGCCCAGGGTGTAGACAGAAGCAGCCAGGCCGATGGTCTTCATGACCTTGTTGCCGAAGGTCATGTCATCGGTGCCGTTCTTGTACAGAGCGCTCACGGTGCCGTCGTCGCCGAACAGAACCTTCTTGTTGGCAGAATCGTCATCGCCCCAGGTGCCAGAGAACATGGTACCCATGGTAGCGTTAATCAGGGGCTTGGTGAAGCTGTTGCTCAGGATGGTCAGCAGGTTGGTGTTGAAGGTCTTGACGTTAGCAGCGTTCCAGATAGGAGCGGCGGTGTCAGCCAGGATGGAGAACAGGTCAGCGCCGCCGTAGACGACCTCAGAGTTAACAGCAGTAAAGTTTGCAGGCATCATCATAATGAATTACTCCCTTCAAATGAATGAAAAACAAATTTAGTCGGCTCAGTTTCCGGATGCGCATCCAGCCAAAAAGCCATTTATGTAACTGCGTGCGCACGCAGCTGCAACGAATTAGTAGGTGATGGACTCGCCATCGTCCTCGTCCTCCACCACCTTGGCGGCAGAGACGGGGGCTGCGGGCTTCGACCCGCGTTTCTTATCGCGGAAGATGCCCTGCTGCAGGCTCCAGAGCTCGTAGTATTTGCCCTGCTTTTCCAGCAGCTCTTCGTGGGTGCCGCGCTCTACGATCTCGCCGTGGTCCATGACCAGGATGAGGTCACAATCACGGATGGTGGAGAGGCGGTGGGCGACGATCAGCATCGAGCGGTCTGCAAGCTGGTTGTAGATCATATCAAAGATGGTATTCTCTGTGCCAAAGTCCAGACTGCTGGTGGATTCGTCCAGGATATAGAGATTCGCATCCTTCAGGAAGGCGCGGGCCAGTGCAAGGCGCTGCTTCTCACCGCCTGAGAGGCCGTTGCCGGCTTCTTCCAGATAGGTGTTGTACTGCAGCGGCAGCTTGCGGATGAACTCGTGGGCATCTGCCTTCTTGGCAGCGGCCTTGACCTCATCGAGGCTGGCTTCCGGTCGGGAAATGCGAATGTTGTCGTAGATGGTCTTGCTGAACAGCTCGACGTTCTGGGGGACATAAGCGATGGCACGGCGGACGGATGCATTGCTGTACTCGTCCAGATCGACGCCGCCTACGCTGATGGTACCGCTTTCCGGCTCATAATACTTGAGCAGGAGTTTGGTGATGGTGGATTTGCCGCTGCCGCTGCTGCCCACCAGTGCCACCTTCTTGCCATAGGGAATGGTGAAGGAAACATGGCTCAGGGCCGGAGAACGGCTGCCGTAGCGGAAGGAGACATCCTTGAACTCAATGTCACCGTCGATTTTTTCCATCTCGGTGTATTCGCGGGTCTCGTCCTGCTCGGACTCATAATCCATGATCTCGGTCAGACGCTTGATGGAAATCTGGGCCTGCTGGATGGACATCTGCAGACTGACCAGCTCGCTGACCGGGTTCGTAAAGTAAGAGGAAAGAGTGCTGAACGCCATATAGCCGCCCAGCGTCATCTCACCATTCAGCACCTGCATGATACCCACATAAGAGGTGACCATGCCGAGGATGGTGGTGATGAGGGTGGAGATAAGGGACTGCACCGTGCTGATTTTGCTGGAGCGCAGGCTGATCTTCAGGCTCTTGATGTATTCCCGCTCCAGAGCTTCCAGCTCACGGTCCTCTTCGGCGTTGCACTTGACGGTCTCGATGCCGCGAAGGCTCTCGATCATCTGGCTGTTGAGGATAGCAGACTGCTGCATGGTCTCTTCGTTGATGCGCTTGAAGGGCTGCTTGAAGATGAACACCAACAGGATGCTCAGCAGGGTGGTGAAAATCGAAATGGAGAAGAGGGTGGCATTCATCCGGAAGAGGATGACGCCGGTGACGCAGGCCATCACGACATCCATCACGACGCTCAGCGCAATGCTGGTGAACACCGATTTGATGGTGCTGGCGTCGGAGTAGCGGGTGGTGATCTCGCCGGTCTTGCGGGTGGCAAAGAACTTCATGGGCAGTTTGAAAACATGCCCGAAGTAGCCCAGCATCAGGGGAATATCGACCTTGATGGACAGATAGATGAGCACCCACTGTCGCACCATACTGATGAGTGCGCTGGTGACGCTCACAATGCTGAACACCAGAATAACAGCCACCAACAGGCTCTTCAGGCCGTAGGGGAGTATCTCATCCATCAGTATTTTGTTATACATCGAGGATGCGATACCCAGAACGGTCATGATGACCGAGCTGAGGATGGCGTAGAAGAAAAGCTTCTTCTGCGGCAGCAGCAGGTCGAGGAAACGCTTGACCATGCTGCCCTGTTTCTGCTTGCCTGCCTTGAACTCCGAAGTCGGGGTCATCAGGAGCAGAACGCCGGTAAAGTTCTTGTAGAACTCATCGAGTGAGATTTTTTTCAGCTCTTTTGCCGGGTCGCCGATGATGACGTAGTCGCGGCATTTGAACTTCTTTCCTTCGTCAGCGCACTTCTTGCGCTCCTCTTCCTGCCGGAGCATATGCCGACGCCGCTCGCCGTCATCTTTGATGGTGGTCTTCTTGAAGACCGTCACAAAGTGGGCCAGACCCTCGTCGGTGATGACCTGTGCAATACAGGGAGTGGTGAATTCGCTGAGGAAGTTTTCCCGGTCTACGCGGACGGCGGCGGTGCTGAATCCCAGCTCCTGCGCTGCCTTTTCCATACCGGTCAGGTTTGTGCCTTTCAGGTCGGTACCCATCATGTCCCGCAGTCGGGTGATGGTGATCTCCTTTTTGTAATGGAGGCACACCATTGCGAGACAGGCGGCAGCGCAGTCTGTGGTATCGTGCTGCCGGACATAGGTATAACGCATAGATGCTTCCTTTGTGGTTTCTATTTCAAAACGCCCGCCTTGTGGCTGAGGACGATTTGGCGAAGAAGAAAGGGCTTCCATTCCTGACGCCTCACCCGCTTCTCCAATAAAGCAGCATACAACTCTCTGCCTCGCACTGCCCTGCGGCAAAGCGGGGCAGAGAGTAGCTGCTATCAAAAGAAGGGAGCGCCTACCCTTTGATCATTTTGACCGGCCCGGAGAGGGGATTTTGACGTACCGTCTCCCAAACCTTGGGCATAGTATAACACATTCTGTCAGGTTCTTCAAGAGGACAATTTTTAATAAACCCTTAAATTTTGAAAAAAATGTGAAAAAAGTCTCAGTTTGGTAACAGAAAGGCAGCAAAAAGGAGCGGCGAATCTTTCGATTCGACGCCCCTTTAGGCTGGACTTAAATCAGGAAATCTGATTAGAACTTATTGGGACCGGGAACGATCTCGATGATCTTCTGAGCGCCAGCGTAGCTCTTGACGGGGGTGGTGCCCAGAGTGTAGACAGAAGCAGCCAGACCCAGAGTGGTCATGATCTTGTTGCCGAAGGTCTGAGCCTCACCGCCGGGCAGACGGTTAACATTGTACAGACCGGAGAAAGTGCCGTTGTCGCCGAACAGCTTCACGCCGTCGTCGCCCCAGTTGCCACTGAACATGGTACCCAGGGTAGCACCCACCAGCAGTTTGGTGAAGCTGTTGCTCAGGATGGTCAGGACGTTGGTGGACAGGGTCTTGACGTTAGCAGCAGTCCAAGCGTTGGGCAGGTAGTCAGCCACGGCGCCGCCGTAGACGACCTCTGCGTTCACAGCAGAGAAGTTTGCAGGCATCATCATAATGAATTACTCCCTTCAAATGAAAAAACGAATATAATCGGTCTCCTCCCGGTTGCGCAACCGGGAAAACCTATGCAACCGAGTGCGCACTCGGCAACATCACGAGTTAAGTAAGCTGCCATTTTGGCATCTTTACACTATTTTACCATACTTTCCCCATTGCCACAAGGCTAAATGGCCGGAAAAACAGCCAAAACGGGCAGAAAAGTAGAAAAAATGCGTGTAAATCACTCTGCCGCCGCCCCTCAGAGCCAAAAAACGCTGGGGGAAAAACGCCAGAATCTCCAAAAATACCATTACAGCTTGGATGTAGTGTAACACAAATACGCCATTTCTTCAAGAGGACATTTTTTAATTTACCTTTAATTTTTGAAAATAATGTGAAAAAGGCTACAGTTTGGTTACACACAGCACACAAAAAAACGGCGAAGAAAACTCTTCGCCGTAAAAAGCGCCTCTTGCCTGACTCGAACAGGCGACACCCTGATTAACAGTCAGGTGCTCTA
>ERZ779842.2329-NODE-2329-length-13141-cov-2.266621_pt1 | contig 13141 bp, 9 predicted proteins | sample MGYA00511095_ERZ779842 | MGnify/ENA primary metagenome ERZ779842 (study PRJEB29588, sample SAMEA2154036) | human gut metagenome | biome: human gut; feature: human-associated habitat; material: faeces | place: Denmark | collected 2008/2010 ... | reverse complement strand
TAAAGAACGATTTGGAAAAAAGGTATCGGTGCTTAGATATCTTGAAGAAACACCCAAAACCAATTCAAGTTCTAAACTACCAGAGGCCGCAGGACAATTACTTCGAAAGATTGATTCAAATACAACACTGCTTTCTCACGCTGGTGTTGTAGACATACATGAACGGAGATTGACTGTAGAAGAGCAGTTGGAGTGGCTTTCAATCGCATCTTTGGTGTCTGGTGCAACAAAAGTCACTTATAAGACAAACAAATTATTCCCACTGGCCAGAATTCGAAACGGATCGAATCAGCTGTCCTATGCAGTCATTTCGTGTCGGCAGAATCAAGAGCTGCTGCCTAGACTGCTGTTTCTGATCGAGCAATTGTCTGGAAGAGGAGAGTGGCGAGGCATCGTGATCTTTGAGTCTTTTAATTTGATGCAACAGGGAATGGCAAAAGTGATGCGAGAGTTGGAGCGGTCCAAAATACCGATCTATGGCACCTATGATCGAGCATGCATTGATTCGCAGATCTTGTATCGGATTGAGTACATCCCCGGAACAGGCACGCGATTTGTTCCAGTCAAGTTGCAGGGAGGACGCAGAGCCAAATGATATGTGGAATGCAAGGGAAAACGAGCCATTCAGAAAAAGCATCTGGCAGAGGACGAATCATATCCTCTGCCCAATGTATCTTGTTCCAATGGTTTTCTAAGCGGGAATCTCCTGACAACGTCAGGAGGTGGTGACATTTTCTGCACCCTTATCTTCAAAATACACTATATTCCAAAGCACTTTTAACGGCCTTTTTAAATTCGATCTCATCCTTTTGCAGATGCTCGTTTGGATCTTTATACTCACCTGACAGACATGTAACCTGAAATGGAATATCAAGAAGTTTCAGCTCCTGTTGCAACTTCTTGCTTGCCAACCCTCCGGTCTTATCGTTGTCTAGTGCCAGAAGAAGGGTTGCTTTCGTCGGCTTTTTCTGCAACAGATCGACCAGAAGTGACATATTACCCGTAGAATTGAGTGCTAGGGCATTTCCACCACATTGTATGACAGAAAGTGCGTCAAACACGCCCTCGGTCACAAATACGGCTTTCTGGCCGTTGTAGAGGGCATCCGGTAAAAACAGTCCTGCATGCCCCACGTTGTAGTAGGGAAGCTGACTATCCGAAAACATTGCCCTTGCGATATAAGAGCTTTTCGAGATCGGTATGATGAGTCTTGGCATCGGAGCAGGAACGGGAACCGAATGGAATGCAGAGGCAGACTCACTAAATCGCTTTAAGATAGTAGGGCTAATCCAGCTTTTGTCGAATCCGATATGACATCTTTTTGCAGTTTCTGGTAAAATTCCCTTCGACTGCAAAAATGCTATTGCGATTGGCTCATCCATGCGAAATTCGCATGATCTATAATACTCGGTGTAATCGTCTTCCTTGGAATCTGTCACTTCAGCTGTTTGAACATTGCCCATTTGTTTCGAATCTACATTTTCTGTCCTTATCGTATCCCAATTGGAATTATCTTTTAAAATTCCCAATAAAGAATCTGTTAAGTAAGATGTAGTGGTTTGGGGAACGAATCGCCCAACCGCTTGCCCATTTTGGGTAACAACGATCTCCTGTCCAGACATGACAAGACTTAGATATTTGTCGAAATTATGTTGCATTTCGGATGTGGTTACAATTATCATAAGTAAAAACCTCCTGACTGCTTTTGGTGTCTCTGTGTGGCTCAGTAAGAGCTTTGGCATAGGGGAATCTTGGAAATTTCTGTTGCTAGTTCGACCTTCAAATTTCGAATATCAATGTCATTTTGAATATCCAAAAAATAGCGATCTGATACGCCTAATCTAATGGACGTGTCAACAGTGATTTTTCTTCGACCATGCAGAATATCCTGTATGCGCGATACGGGAACATTGATGGATTGAGCCAATTTGTAGGAAGAAATACCAAGTGGCTCCATGAATTCATCTTTTAAAATTTCGCTGACAGTCGGTATAGTAATATAGTTCGACATAAAATACCTTCCTTCCCTAGTGGTAATCCACAATTTCGACATCCTTAAAATGATCGTATTTTTTTTGCTAAACTAAATGGAATTATTTCTTCAGGTTTTGTTTCAGTATACGCTCTTTCATTATGCATATATTCGATGATGTCTTTTGCCTTGTAATTTCTAAACATGTCAATAACCTTATCCAATATGATTTTTTCTTCGGAAGTTAATACTGAATAATCCATGTTAGCAGTTGGATACACATGGAGCATAGTATCATAGTTATAACTCATTTCTTCTTGAACATTCAAGTTTTCCAAATTCATCAAACTATAATGTCCAACAGGAAGAGCACCCATTGGTTCGTGCCGATATACCATACCCGTCATGGAGTGTCCAGTTTCAATGAATGACAAAACATCAGAGTACCAAAGCATTTTCATTAATTTAACTTTAAATAAGTTGGTGACTTTTTCAGCAATATAAGAAACTATGGCTTCAATTTTATCAATATTGAGTACTGTGAACCCATTTGAATCAGACGGTTCTTCAAAGTGTACATATTCACCTTCGAATGCTTGGCGCGTAAGAAATTCCTTTCCGTAGGAGTCTAACTTTTCCACAATTTTTTCTCTGATTTCCAAGCGTTTTGTTACTGAAAATTGATCGGAATTCTTTTTTAAAAATTCTAATGCTTGAAGGGGATTATCTTTAATCAATCGAAGCATAGTATCATAAGCTTCGTCTTGAATAGCTTTGCTTTCGTAACGAGATATTGTTGCCTCTCCCCATCCGAGCAATTTAGCAAGATCAACCTGAGAAAGTCCATAGTTTTCTCTAATAGCAATAATTTCATCAGATGTAAGAAGTCCCATCTTAATTCGATAAGCATTTCTTGCATTAAGGAGATTTTTATTGGCCATTGCGCCAGTTACAAATTCATTTTCATCTTCATTAGCGTTCGAGCAAAAATAAAATTTTTCCTCGTAAGTTACATTTTCTCCTTTTACTATAATACTTGTAAGTCTCTCTCTCTCTTCAACTTCATGAGTCTTTTCGCATAATGGACAAGACATGTGAATTTTTCTGATTAACGTACTGGATTCCATCAATTGCTAAACCTCCTTTGATTTTTTTGCTTACCTATAAGGAAACAACATTGTTCTCTTTGCATAATGGAAGGATACACATACCACTTTTCTTCCCCCATCACGGATTTTTAACTTAACGTAAATCAATCGGTCGCTTATATCTTTTCCAAAAACAAATAATACTGGCGGATGTACATCATCGGTATCAATTTTTGTCTCTGAATACTCACTAAGCTTTAATTCTTTCAGATGGTTAACAATATCTTCAGTGTCATAGTCGAGATCCAATAATGTATATGGTGTCGAAAATTTCTGATCTGTGCCATTTTTCTTTCTTTGGACAAGCTCTAAATCGGTATCCATATCAAACTCGTCACTTGAAAGTAGCCTATGTAACTCATCTAAGAAAGCAACAACATCTTTTTTTGCTGATATGTAACTAAGAAATATTCTACTCACCTCCAAACATATACTATCAATTGATAGTATACATATCAATTGGTTGTTTGTCAAGACCGATTAAAAATACTATCATAAGGGTAAAAAAGTTATGGCAGAGGGTATGCTTAATCCTCTGCCATAAGCAAAATACACAGGCTAGAAATCACTCTGGTACTGATTCAAAAATCGGATCTGAACTAGCAGGCATTAAATCAATGTAACCGGAATGGTCTGCCTCAAGGAGCATCGTGGATTCAGTTCGAATCAAACGAGTACCTACAACTTGACTTCCGGCCGGAAGAGTAGATGTCGTCTCGCAGTATATATCGTTGTACACTTCAATGTCGCGCGCTGTAATGTATGTAAATTGTCCCATCGTAATGAGTGAAGCACTCATTGAATCATCCGGAATAAGGTATCCATCCCTGAATGAGAAAGGAAGATTTACATAATACCGTCCAAAGAAAGGAATAACCACTGGAGTATCGACTGTAAGATTGATCGTTCCATCATCTAAGATGGATGGAGCATTGACAATCTTCATGTTGGTCAGCTCGGTGCCTAAGATGTTTAGCGAAGACATTGACGTATAAAGAGAATGTCCGTCAAACGAGTCAATTGTAAGAGCTGTGGTACCGTCTGGATACGATGCAATGGAAAGTAGATATGTTTTGGTATCATACTCATCCATTCGGAATGCCTTGCAAGAGTAATTACTGCAACCATTAAAGATCTTTACTGCAGAGCCATTGATGTACAATACTCCGTTTGAAGCAGCTTGTAACGACTCAGGCATTCCATCATCATCCAAATTGTAAGCGACGGTTGTGCCATCTGGAATGTCGTAGAACTGTCGAATGCCAATGGATGCGTAATCTGCTACGACATCTGGATATGTGGTCTCTAAACCACTATAGGATGGCTGACAAGCAGTATCTAAGATTTCCACTGGGGCACCACTAGATGGATCATAAGTACCGACTTCTGAGGTGAAGCGGTATGTTTGATTTGAAGTGGATACAGCAAAAGCACCATCTGCGCATAACCAATAAGATATGTTGTCATCTGTTTCGTTCTGTACATAGGCGATGGCTTCTTTTGCGCCGCTGTAGCAAATAGCCTGATTACGTGAAAGCTGTGTGTATCCAAATTCAACGAAAACGCCATTTTGTATATAGAGATGAGCTGTCTTTCTGACACCGTTGTATACCCAAAATGTGCCATCACCATTGTCTACCAGATCGCCGGAGAGTGTCAACACATTAACCAAACTGCCATTTTGATAAGCAAAGAAATATACACCACTTACATTTCCTGCATCATCGTATACTTTTGATACCAGTGTAAGGGTTTCTCCGTACCAGAAAGGATCAGTTGGCAGAGTTGCAGATCCTGGAAGGGTAGCAATTACTGTTGGGATATTGTTCTCACCGACAAACCAAAGTGTCTTTGACCCATCGTCATTTGGGGAAAGACCTACAAAGTCCTCTCTGCCAGTTGCGGTATCAATCCAAACCGATCCTGCGGAGATTGCAGACGGATCTCTCTGTGCATACTGGGCGATTACGGACCAGACATGATCCAGGTCGCGGACAAATTCTGGCTCAGTTGGTTCAACTGGAGAAGTGTCTTCTGTAGGATCAATTGGTGATGTATCTTCCGTTGGCTCAACAGCCGAGGAATCCTCTGCTGAGGATGGTTCCTGAGACTCCTGTGATTCAGAAGAAGGTTCGGACTGATTGCTGCTAGGCTCCGTCGGCTGATCATAAGATTCTGATTCAGATGTCGGCTCCTGCGTTTCGGAAGATGGGTCTTCAGAAGGTGTGGTATCTGGTATACTTTCTGTTGTAGCCTCTATTGATTCCGTAGTAGGTTCAACAGGGCTTTCCTGCGTACTTTCTTCAGAAGGAGTGGTTTCTGGTATCTCCTCTGTAGTAGGTACAGGAGTTGTTTCTTCAGAAGTTTCTTGAATTGTGGTTAATTCTTCTGCTGTTGTAGACGGTTCAGTGGTTGTCTCAGTTGTAGATTCAACTGTGGTAGCTTCTGTCGTTGGCTCGGTAGTTGGAGCGGTAGTTGGAGCGGTTGTAGGTGCAGTAGTTGGCGCATATGTAGGTGGTACATATGCCGTGGTAGGTGTCGGCGTGTACGAACTTGGTAACACTGGCGAGTATGTTGGAGATACATTTGGACGCGTTATCGGAACATACGCTGTGGTTGTAGGTGGTACATATGCTGTCGTTCTGGTGGCAGAGGACTCCGTAGAATTTGAATCATCGTCTTTCTTTCCTGTTGTCCTAGCAATGGTAGTCGGAGAAGTAGGAGTGTGCGATGATTGCTGCGGATGGCTAGAAGTTGGCTGAGTTGACTCGGATGCATCAGGGGCTGTCTTTTCTTCCGCATCTGTCTCCTTCTCTGTCTCTCCTTTTCCATTTTCTTTCTTCGAATTTTCTTCGGCAGTAGTGGTTGTAGCAGGAAGAGTTGCCTTTTTTGATTCGTCGGCTTTGTCGATAGTCAGACAAGTGCCCTCAACGACTTCTTTTGCAAATAGCGACATATACTTCCATGCGTAGGAATCTTTTGGTGTTACGCATCGTTGCAGAGAAGAAAAGGCATACGTCTTGATTGAAGTAACTGTTTTTGGGAAGTATACTTCACGCAGCTTCGAGCATTTGTAAAATGCATATTGTTCAATCGTTATCACATTGTCGCCAATCGCAACGTATCGCATATCTGGACAGTCTGCAAAGGCATTTGCCAGAATTGATACAATTGGATAGTCATTAACTGCCGCAGGAATACGGGCAACCGTTTCTGTGGTAACGCCCCAATGAGCCAAATGTGCTTCACCATCTATGATCTGATACTGGTTGCCATCTACCGTAATGGTACGGCTATCGGAAATACTCTCTGTTTCTTCATCTGTAGATTCACCGGATGCAATTTCTCGCATGTTGACAAGAAACGGATTATTAATGAGCGATTCGTCGGCAGAGGTTGATTCTAATTCCTCAGTCTCAAATTCGCTGCTCAATTCTTCTCCAAAAAGAATTGAGCTATAATCTTCCTTTGAACCCAGTAGGGCAGGATCAGTGTCTCGATGCTTTCCACTAGAAGAAGCGACAACAGCAGCAATTCCAATGATAACGGCAGCTCCCCCAGCGATACTTCCGATGATTAGTCCCTTTTTCGAAGATGCGCCTTTTTTTATTGGAGCATCGCAATATGGGCAGACATCCCTATCGGCCGGAACTGACGATCCACAGTTCTTACATACGATCATTTTGTGACCCGATGATGACTTACCGACTTTCTTTTCATCTTTCTTCGGCATAGCAAAAACCCCTTTCTTTTACATAAAACCATACTTTTTTCCACTTTTACCATTAAAAAGCCTTGCAAACCACAGACAAGTATGTTACAATCATTATTACATAAATGTTTGTTACACCCTGTTGTGAAGAAAGCAGGTCTTTTTATGTTACACAAAAAATGGTATACTCAAGTCTAGTATAGCACAAAAGAACACCGAGTACAAAGGTTTCTGATATGTTTTGGAACGAAAAATGGGCGAAAAAGATGACCTCGGGAGAAAAACATGAAAAAATTGAAAATTTGGCAAAAAAAACTTGACGTGTGCGAATCGTTGGTATATCCTTAAAACAGGATTTGAGTCCTGTTTTTTGAATCCGCAGTTCAAAAAATATATTTTCCTTTCTTCTTAATGGGTCAAAAAAGGAAGTAGCAGGTTTTTGTTGTTTTGCCTGTTACTTCTTTTTTTGTTTGTGTTTATGAGTCCTTTCTTTCCACTCGAAAAAATTTGGATGGCAGAGGACTCTTGCGCCTGCAATTGGTGGAGTTGACGGTGTACGCAGGGCTTGTGCTTGTACTACTTTTTTGGATAGCATGTTATCCATTTTGCCGCAAAAATGGGACTTTTGCATAGCATATTGTCAAGAATATGTGCGCCGAAATTGCTTGCATTTGCCTAATTCCTCTGCTATACTGTCTATGTACAGGTGACGAACAAGAAGGAAGTGGGGCAGAGGGTGTTCCACTAGATGCAAAACTCCCGGAATGAGCTGGGTTTGTTTGCTGTACCCTTTTTACTGTACAGCTACGAAAAAAACATATTAATTGCACTGATAAGCGTTTTACGACAAACAGTCGTAAGGCGTTTTTTTTGTGCCAAAAAGAAAGGAGTTCATATGAACAAAGTTATTTTAATGGGTAGACTTACCCGAGATCCGGAAGTGCGTTACTCACAGGGCGAGCGTCAGATGGCAATTGCAAGATATACCTTAGCGGTAGATCGCAGAGGACGCAATGCAACTGCAGGAGAGCAGACTGCTGATTTCTTGCCTTGCATAGCATTTGATAAGGCAGCGGAGTTTGCTGAAAAGTATTTCCATCAGGGAACGAAGCTGATTGTCACAGGCCGTATCCAGACCGGAAGCTACACAAACAAGGATGGTCAGAAGGTATATACCACCGACATCATTGTTGAGGAGCAGGAGTTTGCAGAAAGTAAGGCAGCAGGCAATGAGCAGGTACCAGCAGCTACGGCAAGACCAAATCCGGCACAAACATCAAAGCCAAAGGCAGATGCACACGGATACGGATTCATGAACATCCCGGATGGGGTGGAAGACGGTGATCTGCCGTTCAATTGATGTTGCATGGCTGGTTAATCAGCCATATGGAATGTGAATTTCCCCAAAGGCATTAGAAATCGGAAAGATTTTTGGTGCCTTTTTTAGATGAAAAATAAGGAGGTACAAAATGATCAAAGATTTGGATCAATGGGATTTAGATCAATGGGATTTAGATCAATGGGATTTAATAGAGGAAATGGTTTGTTTGGATGTTGCAATAGGAGAAAGATATCTGGGAAATGATAGTTCATATTTGGAAAATGATAGTTTATATCCAGAGGTTGATGCGTTGTTCCAATCCGATATAACGATGATAGTCGATATGCTGCTCCAATCAGATATTGCGTATAGTCTGTTTCTAGCGGAGAATATAGACGAAAGAAAATCCGAAATTGAGGATATTCTTCGAGGCTCTTCAAAATATGCAGAAATCAAAGAAATAGTGTCTGTGGATGATGCATATAAAGAGGCAACAATCAGAAAGGACTTCGTAGCTGCTTTAAAGGCTGTAAAGAAGGGGTATGATTTGTCATCAGATTTGAGATATAGTCTTTCAGATGACGACTTGATGCAACTTGCAAAACTGCATAAGGCAAATCGTTTTCGAAAGAAAATTGAGGAATTGCTAAAGGACTGTACTTGCCACGAAGAGTGCGATTTGATGAGCAGTGGAGATTACTCAAAGTGGCTGTAAGAAGAGTTTGAGAAAAAAGAGTGCTGGGGTATTGGAAATCCAATACTTTGGTACTCTTTTTGTTGAAAGAAAGGAGAAAACTTATGCACCCGTCGAAATTTTTTGAGGAGTGCAGCATCCGAACAGGCATTGATGTTGTGGAAGTGTATGACGAGAATTTGAAGGAAAAACTGAAAAATGTTCATCCGAAAAATTTCTTAAAGACACAGATTGCATTGCCGGTCTACAAAATCACCATTTTATTTCAGACAGAATCCGGAAACTTTCGAAAGACGGAAAAGTATACGGTGATGGAGAGTGGTGACGACGATGAATATATTGACTTTTGGGTTGAGATGTTCATCAGAGACTACAATGCAGAAAATCCACATCACAAGATGATCAATCCACATGTGGATTCCATCATTCGCCTTGGTGATGCTGTGCTCCAGCTTGGTTAATGTACGCTTCGACCTTTGCGTTTAAAGGTTGCCGCAAGAAAAAGAATCTGAATCGTTGAGATCTCTTTTTCGAAAAAGGGATGCGATAGCGGCGTAAAAGGACACTCGCGAAGTATGGCTTTGCCTCACGAAAAACGAAATATCGTTCGTGAGGAAAGTGTACAATGGAAAAGCCCAAAACATTGGAGGAGTTGCTTAAAAGCTGCCCTTCAAATGGAGTTATTATAGATGGACTCGTAAAGGCATGGTCCATCATCAACAATCCACAATATTCATCAATTTTGTGTTCTGTATCAGGAGGATCAGACAGTGATATTGTGATGGATATTGTTTGGAAATGCGATACGGACAATAAAGTTACCTATGCGTGGTACAATACGGGAATGGAATACCAGGCTACAAAGGATCACTTAGTCGAGCTTGAAGAAAAGTATGGCGTAGAGATTCTTCGTAAGAGACCTGCAAAACCCGTTCCGATCAATTGTAAAACGTATGGGCGTCCGTTTGTTTCAAAAACTGCAAGTGAATACATGAGCCGTTTGCAAAAACATGGGTTCACTTGGGAGGATAAACCATTTGAGGTTTTGATACAAGAATATCCCAATTGTAAATCAGCGTTGGAATGGTGGTGCAATAGACACCGCTCGCAGAAGTTGAATATCAAAAACAACAAGTGGTTAAAGGAATTCCTGATCCAAAATCCGCCAACTTTTCGAATCTCCGAAAAATGCTGTGAATATTCAAAAATAGCTTGTATCAATCAGATCAAGAAGGAAAAGGATTACCAGTTGGAAATTGTCGGAATTCGTAAAAGTGAAGGTGGGCAGAGAGCGACACTTAGTAGTTGCTTTAAAAAAAGAATACTCACCGATACGGTTAAGGTGACAAGGGGAAAGCTGACCGACGTATATCGTCCGCTTTTTTGGTACAAACAGGAGGATAAAAGGCAGTATGAAACGACCTGCCTCATAAACCATAGTAATTGTTATACAAAGTATGGTTTAAAGCGAACCGGATGTGCCGGCTGCCCATTTGGACAGGATTTTGAACAGGAATTGGAGGCTTTGAGACTGTATGAGCCGAAGCTTTTTGCAGCGGCAAATGCTGTTTTCAAGGAAAGCTATGAGTATACCCGAAAGTACCGTGTGTTTCAACAACAGATGGGAATGGGTAGAAGTAGGAAATGATAGAAAGGAGGAGCTTAGAATGCTCTGTGAAAAAAAAGAATCATTGATTCGAAAAGGGCTGCTGAGGAACCAGCAGCCCCGTGTATTTATGTCAAACGTTCATAAACTGATTGATCTGCTCGTTAATTCAAAGACAACGACAGAGGAGATCATGAAGTCTGTTGACAAGTGGATTGCAGATTACGATCCGGCCTGGTATCAGTTGGAGGCACAACTTCCGGCAATGCAGGAGCAGGATCGTTTTCTGTATGAGAGATTTGTAAATTGGTGGATGCGTGATGTGCGCCCGCTTGCGAAGTCCTTTAAGCGTTACGTTCGCTGGGAGGCATTTGGCAGGAAAGGCACTATCGACTGCATGTGCCAGTATACAGATGGTCGTGTCGAGGCATTCCTGATCAGAAGAAAGAATTTTGAGCAGGTGAGTGCCAGAAGCCGCAAGAATCCGATGGAGTTTGATATGGATGCCATCGGAGCATTGTGTTTTCTGGCAAAGAACGGCTGCGAGAAGGGAGATGTCACCCTTGTGTTTCTGGAGGGTGATGCAAGAAATCCTGCCTTTGTAGTAGAGGATGGACAGCCGAAGAGCAATGCAAACGTCATGCGGTATCGCTATTTGGAGTTTCGAAATCCAGACGGATCGTTAAGTCTGGAGAAGCTTGAAAAGGGCTATCGCGTGGCAGAGGATGCGCTGGAGAAAAATGCCGAACCACCATACTGTGCAGCCTGCTCGCTGTACGATATGTGCAAGGTTAAGGTATTCTCGGAAGAGTACTTGCAAAGTACCCTGACTGAAAAGAATGCCGCAAATACGCAATACAAGCTGCCGACGTTTACGCCGATTCAGAAGCAGGCGGTAGCAGCAACAAAAGGCCCGGTGATTCTTTCCTGTGGTCCCGGAAGTGGCAAGACGGCTGTTCTTGTAGGCCGTACACTTCACCTGCTAAAAAATGGTGTATCTCCGACGGCAATCCTGCTCGTTACCTTTACCAATAAGGCAGCAGGGGAGTTAAAGGAGCGTATCGCCTCGTATCTTTCAGACGGAGGGCAATTGCCAATTGTCAGTACCTTAAATGCGCTTGGCTATGATATCCTTCTTCGAAATGCGGAAAGCCTTGGCTTCGAGCCAAAGGTAGCAACCGACATGGAGAAGATGCAGATTGCCATGCAGGTACTGTCAGAGATGCCACCAATTCGTGGTTTAAACTACGACAGACTGAGTGGCAGAGGCGGTCTGATTGCTCGTTTTGTAGAGATGTGCGAGCAATATCATCTTGACGCAGAACGCTTTGAAAATGATCCGCAGCGCGCAGACATTGATCTGAAAGCATTTGCAGAAGCTTACGAGAAGTTTTCGGAGGCAACGCAGAATTTCATCACGTTCGACGATCAGATCCAGATGTGCTTGAAGTTGTTTGAAGATCATCCGAACGTCCTGCAGAGATATCAGAGACAGTTTGAGTACATCATGGTCGATGAATTTCAGGATGTATCTGGCGATTGTGCGAAGTTTGTCTACCTGCTGGCTGCTAAAAATCGAAATCTTTGTGTGGTAGGAGACGATGACCAGTCGATCTACGCATTCAATGGGGGCTCAAATCGTTACCTGCTTGCGTTTGCGCGTGAGTGGGGAGCAAAGCAGATCGTAATTGATGAGAATTTCCGATCCACACAGGAAATCCTGTCAATGGCAGACGCTGTGATTTCGAAATCCACAGAGGAGCGTATTGCAAAGAAACTGACGGCATCCCGAAAGGGAACTCATCCAATCTTCCAGGAGGGATGCACCTTGTTGGATTTAAACTCGACTATCCGTCAGCTCCAGTCAAAAGGGCTTGCATTAAACGAGATTGCGATTATTGCAAGAACGAATGATGCTTTGGAGTCCTTGCATCAGGCACTGGAGGTCCCGACGCAGATCGCAAAGGCATATTCATGTGCAGATCCGATCTATGGTATCCTACGCGACATCTATTCCATGTACTATCATGGTTTGTCTGCGCAGCTGTTGTACCATATGGCAGTTACCATTGCACCGGATCAGGCATTTGAGTTGCCTATTGATCAGGGAGAGAACTTTCTGACAGCGATGGATCGCTACTGTGGAGGAATTCTGGACAAGAACCATGTGCTGGAACTGGATGGTAGTGAAGACCCTTTAATCACCTGTGTGCAGGTGCTGTACCGGAGCTTCTGGATTCTGGATGCAGGAACAACAAGCATATCAGCAATCCGTCGTATTTTGGGACTCATGGGTCTGGAGAGCCACATCATTTTGCAAGACATTTCTGAGGCAGTTGAGAAAAAGGCTGCTTTACAGGAAAATGCTGAAATGGAAAAGTATCTGTCCTCTGTGTTGATGTTTGCGCAAACAAGTCGAATGGAAACAAAAGAGGCAGATGCCGTGCAGCTCGTAACAGCGCATGATTCAAAAGGTTTGGAGTGGCGTGCAGTGATCATTTGGGAAGTCGAATCTTTCCGTGTACACAGCCGCAGCCGGACCTACAAGGAGTCTGATTATACTTTGTTTTCTGAGTACAGAAGACTGCTGTACGTTGCGATGACCAGAGCAAAGGAATATCTGTATTTCATGCAGACAAAACCTGCGACTGGTTTAAACTTCATCGGTGAGCTACGCAGCCTGACAAG
>ERZ779842.2327-NODE-2327-length-13143-cov-3.198884_pt1 | contig 13143 bp, 9 predicted proteins | sample MGYA00511095_ERZ779842 | MGnify/ENA primary metagenome ERZ779842 (study PRJEB29588, sample SAMEA2154036) | human gut metagenome | biome: human gut; feature: human-associated habitat; material: faeces | place: Denmark | collected 2008/2010 ... | reverse complement strand
ATTTGATATCTAATTGTTCCATTATTTTTCCTCTTTTTATCACTGATGTATCCACAGCATTTTCCGCATCTGTTTCTTACAGAGCTGTCCATCCGGCGTTTCTCTTACTTTTTCCGCATCCTTGCCAGAAAGAAACCATCTGTCTTATGCACTCCGGGAAGCAGTTGCAGCCAGCCCTGGGCGGTGGTTTCACTGTGCAGTTCTTCGCACAGATACGGATCCAGACTTTCCAGTACAAATGGATAATTCTCCGTAAACCATGCCACATTGCTCTGATTTTCCTCCGATGTGATCGTACATGTGCTGTAAATCAGAATGCCGCCGGGTTTTACATAAGAAGCTGCATTGTGAAGGATCTGTTTCTGAAGCACTGCCAGCTCCTGAATCTTATCTTCATCCGTACGATACTTGATATCTGTTTTCTTTCCAATAACTCCAAGACCGGAACATGGTACGTCTGCCAGTACAATATCTGCTTTTTCTACGGATTCTTTATCTAAAAGTGTGGCATCTTTCCGGTGCGCACGAATATTCAATGTCTGTGTTCTTTCAATGTTTTCCTCAATGAGACTTACTTTATAATCTGTAAGGTCTCTTGCATCTACCATACCCTGTCCCTGCATCTTATCTGCCATATGAAGACTCTTTCCTCCCGGTGCTGCGCAAAGATCGATCACATAATCTCCCGGTTTCGGATCTGCTGCTTCCGTTACCAGCATTGAACTTACATCCTGCACTACAAACCGTCCCATCACAAAAGATTTAAGCCCTTCCAGATGGCTGTAATCTGACAGATAGAATGCATACGGAAGATATGGTGCCTGTTCAACCGTTGCTCCCTGGCCTTTCAGACTGTTGACCGTCAATTCCTGCTCCACCCGATACAGCTGGCATCGGATCGTCAACGGATGATCCGTCAGAAAATCTTTTAACATGCATTCCGTTGTTTCTGTTCCGTAAGTTTGTACCCATCGTTTTACCAGCCACTGTGGTACCGAATAATAAACCGACAAATATTCCTCCGGATCCCTGTTCTTATCCGGATAAATAATCTCTTCTTTTTTTCTTGCCACATTACGCATTACGCCGTTGACAAATCCCTTCAGGCTGTAAAATCCTTTTTTCTGTGCCAGTTTTACCGCTTCGTTGCAGGCTGCAGGGTCCGGCACGCTGTCCATAAACATAAGCTGATAAACACCGCTTCGAAGAATGTTACGGATCACCGGTTTCATCTTATTCACTCTAACACTGGAAAACTGATTCAGAACATAATCGATCCGGAGCATATATTCCAGAGTTCCCTCCACAAGCCGGTTGATAAATGCACGGTCCTGTTTCGGAAGATACTGAACTTTATTCAGAGCATTTCGGATTGCCAGATGGCTGTATTCTTTTTCCTGTGTAATTTCCAATAATATCTCCAGGGCGATTCCCCGAAGTTCTGTTCCATTTGCCACGTTTTTTTCCTCCGGTTGTTTCTGTTGGCATCGATTTTCACTGATTCACCGGTATAACATTGATACCGGTATACAGTTCTGAAAACACAGACGCAGCAGTGGCTACGCTGAATCTTCGAGAACTGCACAATCGGATCCGCCGCCAAGTCTATGGCGCATTTATTTCGAAAGCGATATACTAACAGGGAAGTATCATCCCTTCTTCCACCGTATAGCCACGCAAAAATGCCTGCGCATCCATTCGTTTTTTTCCCTCCATCTGCAGGGTATCAATCTTCAGAATTCCCTCTCCGGTCTGAATCCGGAATCCTTTTGCATCTGCCTGCAGTACAGTTCCCGGTGCTTTTTTCTCACCGTTTTCTTCTTCCACAGATGCTTCCCATATTTTCAAAGTTTTTCCGTTCAGATGGGAAAATGCACTTGGCCATGGATTCAGTCCGCGAATCAGGCGTTCCAGTTCTGTTGCTGATTTTGCCCAGTCCAACTCACCCATTTTTTTACTGATCATGGCTGCATACGGCGTTGTACTCTCTTCCGGCTGTTTTTCAAAAACGGCACTGCCGTCTTCCAGCATCGGAAGTGTCTCAACCAGAAGTTTGGCCCCTGACTCACTCAGACGGTCAAACAGACTGCCGCCAGTCTCTTTTTCATTCAGCGGAACAATCACTTTATTGATCATATCCCCGGTATCCACACCTTCATCCATCCGCATAATAGTAACACCGGATTCTTTATCACCGTTAATCACAGCCCACTGAATCGGAGCCGCACCACGGTAGGCCGGGAGCAGGGATGCGTGTACGTTAATACATCCATATTTTGGCATATGCAGAATCTCTTTCGGAATAATCTGTCCGAACGCCACCACAACGATCACATCCGGATTCAGTTCTTTCATCACCTGAATAAATTCCGGATCTCTTACTTTTTGGGGCTGATATACCGGAAGTCCCAGTTCCATCGCCGCCTCTTTGACCGGTGTGGGCTGCAGGTTCTTTCCCCTGCCCTTTGGTTTATCCGGCTGGCTGATCACACCGGCAATCTCATGACCGGCCTTCGCCAGCTCTCTTAATGTCCCCACAGAAAAATCCGGGGTTCCCATAAATACTACTCTCATCTATTCTCCATCCTCTTCTTCGTAATTCACATCGTGCAGCTCACCTTCCACGTGTTCCACATACAAGATACCGTCCAGATGTTCACATTCATGACAGATTGCACGTGCCAGAAGTCCTTCTCCTGTCAGAATAAACGGTTCCATATTAATATCCAGTGCTTCTACGGTTACTACATTCGGTCTTGTCACCACACCGGATTTGCCTGGTACCGAAAGACATCCTTCTTCCCCTGTCTGTTCCCCGGAAGTCTCTTTGATCACCGGATTGATCAATACATACGGACCATTCTCATCTCCGATATCAATCACAACAATTCGTTTTAACATTCCCACCTGTGGTGCCGCCAGTCCCACACCATAAGCATCATACATGGTCTCCAGCATATCATCTATCAGTTCCTGAATCTTTGGTGTCATCTCTTCCACCGGTCTGCAGACTTTGTTCAGGATTCTGTCTCCCATAGTTCTGATTTTTCTGATTGCCATTCTTTTTCCTCCTGTCAGTGGTTAAAATCCAGCTGAATCCGAATTTCCCTGAATCCGCTGTTTACTTCTATATATTGTTCCAGTCTGCTCTTTGCCCGCAGCAGCAGCTGGTGATCCTCCTGCTTTATATAAATTACTTTTCGATACATATCGGCGATCTTCGATACGGTTTCATCTGCAGGTCCGATGATCTGCAGCTGTCCGTGACTGTCCACCCGGTTCAGGAATTTTTTTATATATTGCATTCCTGTCTCTAGTAGTTCCTCATTACCACAGCTTCCATGGATCGCCAGTAGATTGGATACCGGTGGATAACCCAGAAGTTTCCGATAACCGATCTCTTCTTCATAAAATGCCCGGTAATCCTGATGCATCGCCGCCTGAATACTGTAATGTTCCGGTTGATATGTCTGGATAATCGCTTCTCCGGGCTTTTCTCCTCTTCCTGCTCTTCCCGCTGCCTGCGTCAGTAACTGAAAAGTCCGCTCACTTGCCCGGTAATCACTGATATTCAGTGAAAGATCCGCCGCCAGCACTCCGACCAGCGTCACTTTCGGAAAATCATGTCCCTTGACGATCATCTGCGTACCGATCAGGATATCTGCCTCCTGGTTTGCAAATGCAGCCAGAATATTCGCATGTCCTTCTTTTTTTCTGGTTGTATCCAGATCCATCCGCAAAACCTTTGCCTGTGGAAACCGCTTTTTTACGATTTCTTCGATCTGCTGCGTTCCCGCACGAAATCCTCCGATATAAGGTGATCCACACACCGGACACTGCTGTGGTTGTCTCGTCTCATATCCGCAATAGTGGCACACCATTTTTCCGTTCCGGTGCTGTGACAAAGAAACATCACAGTGGGGACATTTCATAACGTGACCGCAGGCTCTGCAGGAAACAAAGCCCGCATATCCTCTCCGGTTCAGAAACAGCATGGCCTGTTCTCTTCTTTCAAGGACCTGCTCCAGATCCCTCTTCAGCTCCAGACTCAGTACCGAGCGGTTTCCTTTCTTTAATTCTTCCCGAAGATCCACGATTGATACCTGTGGAAGAGGCCTTTCCTCATAACGTGCGTTTAACTTTACCAGAAGATATTCTCCGTCACAGGCATGACTGTAGGCTTCCAATGACGGAGTGGCTGATCCCATGACCACACGGGCATGTTCCATTCGTGCCCTCTCAATGGCAGTCTCACGTGCATGGTACCTTGGCGTATTCTCACTTTTGTAGGTGGGTTCATGCTCTTCGTCGATAACGATCAGTCCCAGATCTGAAAACGGTGTGAACAGTGCGGATCTGGGTCCTACCATCACCTGGATCTCACCACGTTTTGCTCTTTTGAACTGATCATAACGTTCTCCCTGGGAAAGTCTGGAGTTCAGAACCGAAACCTTATCTCCGAACATGGCATAAAAGCGCCTAACTGTCTGATAAGTAAGCGCGATCTCAGGGATCAGCACGATCGCCTGTTTTCCCTCCTCCAGTACCTTCTGGATCAGGCGCATATAAACCTGGGTCTTTCCACTTCCGGTCACTCCGAAAAGAAGTGCAGGCCTTGGGTCCGGCTCCTGCCATTCCCGAAAGATCTGCTCTGCCGCCAAAAGCTGTTCCTGGTTCAGACTCAGCTCCATGTTCTCCTTCACCAGGCCGAGCCCCTCGGGAATGCGATACATTTCCTGACTTTCAATAGTTATCAGACCTTTTTTTTCAAAAAAATCAAGAACGGAAATGCCTGCCCCAAGCTCTTTGGAGGCATAGGTATAATCCAGGCTCCCGGCCTCCAGGATTGCCCGAAGGAACCGCTCACGTGCTTTAAAGCGGCTGCCTTCCAGCTTGCCAAGAAGTGCCTGCCCCTCTTCCTTTTTCCCTGTAAAAAGGATCAGTCTTTTCTCTTTTGCACGGACCTTGTCTTTTACAGGCAGAACTGTTTTCAGTGCCTGGATCATGGTGGAGCCATAGGTCTCCTTCATCCAGGCCGCAAGTGCGATCAGCCGGGATTCTGTTGTCTCACTGTCTGTGGACACTCCCCGGATCTCCTTGAGCTTTGACGCATCATATTTTGCCGTTCCGGAGATCCCGGTCACATAGCCTTTCCGAAGGGTATTTCCCTTTCCGAAGGGCACTGTGACCACAACTCCGGGTTTTATTGCCTGCACCAGCTCCTCAGGTACACGATACTGAAAATCCCGGTCCAGCTTTTCATGAGAAATGTCAATGATCACATCTGCATAGATCATCCATTTACGCTTTCTGATCTTCTTCCAGGATCTCCCGGATCAGTACACGCTCATCCATGGGATATTTCTTACCCTTGATCTCCTGATAATCCTCATGGCCCTTTCCGGCAAGGACGATGATATCTCCCGGCTCACCATGATGGATCGCGTAGGCGATCGCCTCTTTACGATCCGGGATCTCTACATATTTTCCATCTGTTTTTGCCATTCCGATCTTAATATCATCGATGATGGCCTGTGGATCCTCATCTCGCGGATTATCTGAAGTAATGATGGTCAGATCTGCCATCTTTCCTGAAACCTCACCCATCTCATAACGGCGCAGCTTGGAACGGTTTCCGCCACAGCCAAACAGGCATACCAGTCTGTGCGGATCATATTCCTTCAGTGTTCCGAGAAGGCTCTCCAGCGCCATGGCATTATGTGCGTAATCGATCATCAGTGTGAATTCGTCAGATACCTTGATCATCTCAATACGGCCTTTAACCCTGGCCACCTTCAGAGCTTTGATGATATTCTCCTCGGATACCTTAAAATGGCGGCAAATGGCAATGGCAGTCAGAGAATTGTAAATGCTGAACTTACCTGGAATATCGATCTCCACAGGAAAATCCATAAGTCCCTTAACATGATAGGAAATTCCCAGATAGCCCTTTCTTCCAACGAGTCTGGCGCCCTCTGCACGGAGATCTGCTTTTTCGGAAAATCCATAGGTTTCAAGTTTACAGGTGTGGCCTTCGATAATGCGGTCAAAGTGTTCATCGTCACGATTTACGATACCAACCTTACACTGTCTGAGAAGCATGGATTTGCAGTGCAGATAATCATCAAAGTCCTTGTGCTCATTCGGTCCGATATGATCTGGTTCAATATTTGTGAAAATTCCAAAATCAAACACAAATCCCTGGGTTCTGTGAAGCATCAGTCCCTGTGAGGAAACCTCCATAACGACCGCATCGCAGCCTGCTTCTACCATATCATGAAAATATTTCTGTACCATATAGGATTCCGGTGTCGTGTTGGCTGCCGGGATATGCTTCTCCCCGATAACAGCCTCGATGGTTCCGATCAGACCAACCTTATATCCGGCATTCTCAAGGATCGATTTCACCATATAGGTTGTAGTTGTTTTTCCTTTGGTTCCGGTGATACCGATGGTTTTGAGCTTTTCTGCCGGATGTCCGAACCATGCTGCTGAAATAAAGGCCATGGCGTAACGGGTATCCTCTACCTGGATCACTGTCACATCCTCCGGTGCCTCCACCGCTTCTTCCACGATGAGTGTCTTCGCACCCTTTGCCACAACATCAGGTATAAATTTATGTCCATCCACGACCGCACCTCTGATGCAGATAAAAAGGCTCCCTTCTTCTACTTTGCGGGAATCATATACAACAGAAGAAACCTCCTGCTCTGTACTTCCCTGAAGGCATTTGTATTCAAGATGTTCCAATAAGGATAAAAGATTCATTTTTCTCCTCCATCTTCCCTTTTTCCGGTCTGACGGGCAGCACACCGGAGGCGGGAAATATACTGTTCTTATTTTCTGTACATACCATATAGAATAGCACACCTCCCCCCTGTTTTCAACGTTTCTTTGAGGTACGGCCGCCTTGTAAAATATCAGCTTGTTACTGTTCACTCCGTTCTCAGTAACATCAGCTTTTTCCATAAATATCCGCATATTTTTTCCGGAGCCAGATGCCGCCCAGCACAGTCACCAAAGCTGTCACTGCCAGAAGCGTCCACAAATCCCTCCTGGTATCATCTCCGGTCTTCGGATGTGTGGACGCAGTTCTTGCCATCTGTATCTGACCGGAAGCCGGACCCTGGTCATCTCCCTGCAAAGGCAGCCCTTCTTCCGGCGTAATAGCCACCTCTCCTTTTACCATGACAGAAGCGGAGGCCTCCATCAATCGCTCTCCGGTTTCCTGGCTTGTGACCGTCACCTGGTTAAAAAGCTTCTGATCCGCTGTTTTTCCCGGAATCTTCACCACAGCCTGAAGAGAAACTGCCTCTCCCGGCGGGATCTGTTGGATCATTGCCTTTGTACGGCTGCTGTTGAGCGTTACACCTTCCTGCTCCAGAAACTGTGCATGGATCCCTGCTGCCTGAAAGCGCTCCGTTCCCACAACCGAATGAAGCGTTTTTTCACCGGTATTCACGATACAGATCTGATAGGTCACAGTCTCACCCGGTGCAGCGGTTTCTTTGTCTGCAGTTTTCTTTACAGAAAGATCCGCCTTCAGTGCCTCCAGACCATTTATAGTGGAGGCGTTCTTCCGGATCACTTCATCCGCTCTGTCCTTCACCCTGGCCTCTGCTTCCACCTGGTGCTCCAGATCTTTTTCCTGTTCATCCAGAAGCGGCGCCTGTACATAAAAGCTCCTGCTCTCTCCGGCTTTTAATTCTGCAAATTCCGCCACAGTCCCTTCTGTTAGAAGGCCTTCTGCATCTTCCCACAGCTGCCGGATCTTAGGGCAGGAAAGGCTGCTGGTCAGACGGATATCTGCAAGATCCAGCTTTCCGGTATTGGCTATCTCTACCTGATAACGGATGGTCTGCCCTGCTTTCATTTTTTCATTCTGTGCAATTACCGACAATTCCATATCAGCCTCAGCAGCCTCCACGTCCAGCATAGGCGAGATTCCCTCTGCGATCACCAGCTCTTCCCCGTTTTCTTCTGTCATGAGAAAGGTTCCCGCACCGGTACAGTCCTTCTGAAGCGGTTCCTCCTGAGTCACAGGATAACTGCTTTTCTCTGCCGGAAAACGGTATTCCTGCCGCAGAATCAGCGGGATACGGAAAAAGATCTCATCCTGCCCGTTCTGCTCCACGTTCAGCACGCTTTCCAGCTTTGTGATCTCTGTAGCTTCACCGCTCTGGCTCCTTACAGAAATCTGCTGTGCAGCCATATTTTTCGGGACAGAATCCGTTTCCGGAACAAAATACTCCGAAATATACGTGACCAGCGTCAGCTTTTGCGTCTCCTCAAACTCACCTTCCTCTTCATTCCCTACATTTTCCCCTCCGGTCGACGTTCCTTCCGGTGTGAGCGGACCCGTTTTCTCCTGCTCTTCATCCTCCGGCTGTACTGTTTCCCCGGATGCCAGCTGCTCCACGTGCTCATATCCTTCCTCCATTTCTATTCCGATTCCTTCCACAACCTTATCCACCGGCAATTCCTGTTCTGCCTTCTCTTCCTGCTGCAAGTCATCCTCATCCTTTGAAAGTTCCTGTTCTGGCTCTTCTTCCTGCTGCCAATCATCCTCTGGCAGCTCCTGTTCTGACTCCTTTTCCTGCTGCAAGTCATTCTCTGGCAGCTCCTGTTCTATCTCTTCTTCCTGCTCCACCGATGGATCTTCAATCTTCTGAAGTTCATCGTCCCACTTCTCATTTTTCTCCTTATCCTCCGAAAACCTTCTCCCGGACAGCCATTCATTCAGGCCGCGAATCCGGATCCCAAGCTCCGCCTGTCCGGATTCTATGTCTTTCCAGAACACACTCTGATCGATAAACGGTGCCTGTCCCGGCAAAAAATCTGCTCCCAGAGTCAGCTCCGGTTCTATTGTTCCTCCCAGCATGGCTCCTGCCAGCACTGTCACAATTCCGGCTTTCTTCATCTGTTTCCATATTCTGTTTTTCATGGCTCTTCCTCATTTCTGCCTGATCTGGCATTTCTTATACACATGTTTTTTTTACAGAAACTTACTTTTCCACAGACAAAGGCATCCCTCCCCGGCAAATGATGCATGATCAATATTTTTTTCGATAAAATAAAATGGATTTCTGCATCGAAACGATGCGTGAACAGATCCCGCAGAATGCAGGATCAAGACTTTTTCAATGTATCACATTTTCAGACCATGCGCAACCGGATATAAAAATTATAAAGTTTGTTTAAACTTTCTTTATAAATTTTCCATTTCTTTTAGATTAACGACATATTTTAAACATATTTTCTCTATATAATAGGTGTTGGATAGATGAAAAACCACTCTCTATCTCCCCCCTCAAAAAATAGTAGGAATCAAACCGTCTGACTGGATCAGGCGGTTTTTCCTGTCTCGGAAAACACTCGATTTTCTATTGCATTTCCCACATAGGTCTTTTATAATAAAATATAATATTCGTGCATCGTTTTCGATGTACTCGTTACTGAATACAGTAACTGATTTCATTCCAATTTTTAAGAGAAACGAGGTATTTCCTATGAGCGAAAAAACCGTAGTAGTTGCATTAGGCCACCGGGCACTTGGCACCACACTTCCAGAGCAAAAAACAGCTACAAAACTCGCAGCGAAGGTAATCGCAGATCTGGTAGAGGAGGGAACCCGCGTAGTGATCTCCCACAGCAACGGTCCGCAGGTAGGGATGATCCACACCGCAATGAATGAATTCGGTAAGGCACATCCTGATTATACATTTGCACCAATGTCCGTATGTTCCGCCATGAGCCAGGGTTATATCGGCTATGACCTTCAGAACGCCATCCGTGCTGAGCTTATCTCCAGAGGGATCTACAAACCGGTCAGCACAGTTCTGACACAGGTTGTCATCGATCCATACGATGAAGCATTTGCAGAGCCAGAGAAGATCATTGGACGTGTTCTTAACGCAGAAGAGGCCGAGGCTGAAGAAGAAAAAGGAAACTTTGTCACAAAGGTGGGCGAGGGCCAGTACAGACGTATCCTTGCAGCACCGAAGCCACAGAAGATCGTAGAGATTGAAACCGTAAAGGTCCTCTCTGCAGCAGAGCAGATCGTCATTGCCGCAGGCGGTGGCGGAATCCCGGTTCTTGAGCAGGGCATCAACCTTCACGGTGCCAGCGCTATTATTGAGAAGGATCTTGCTGCTGGACTTCTTGCAGAAGAACTGAATGCAGACACACTTCTCATCCTTACCAGCGTAGAGAATGTAAGCCTGAATCTTGGCAAGGCAGATGAGCAGAAGCTTGGTTCCATTTCTGCAGCAGATGCTAAGAAATACATAGAGGAAGATCAGTTTGCTTCCGGCTCCATGCTTCCGAAGATTGAAGCAGGTATCTCTTTCATCGAAAAAGGCGAAGGACGTGCCGCTGTTATCACAGATATGGCTCATGCCAAGGAAGGATATGAAGAGAAAGCTGGAACTATCATTCGATAAGCCACTAAAGCGTGTCCCAAAGGGCTTTCTATTTCGTAGAAACAAAATAAAACCTTGCGTTCATCGTCATTTTCTATTTTTCATGACTATGAACACAAGGTTTTTCCTTACACCCGGTAATGCTGTTTTCTCTTTCCAATCCGGAATTTCCCGTAGAGTCTCCAGATTCCCCACACAATCCCATAACAGATTGCAAACTGTATAGCATACATAATGAAAATCACAGGCGGAGAAATCTTCTGGCTTCTGATCTGTACATCCGCTTTTTCCGCCAGCGCCTCCATTTCTGCCTGGTCGGTTTCATCTGCAAGGGCATACCAGTCGCTTGCCTGCTCCTGTTCGTCGCAGATCATCACCACGTAAGAGCCGTTGATGCATTCGATTTGATTGATCAGTTCCTGGCTGGCATAATCTTCCAGTTCCTTCATGGTCACGGTCTTGGACGGATGCATGGAATTCCAGGAAATACAGGTGAACACAGCCGCGATCACAAGGATCGTACCTGCCACCAGCATCCATTTTTTCCTGCGTCCTGATTTTGTTTCTTTTTCTTCTGTCATTTCCTGGTTGTATCCTTTCTTCTGGTGAGTCTCTTACGGCAAAAACCTCCTGCCAATATGCTGCCTATCCTGCTTCACAATCAATACCTGCATCCATCCTGTTAATTTTCATGCAAGGTCAGCCGCAGGGCAGCATCCTGGGGATCTGCACTGACCACATGTATCATGTCACCCTCATTTAAGGTAATCTTACACTCTTCATCTTCTGCCACAGACATTCTTCCGTTTTCGCCATCTTTTCCCTGGATGGTAAAATATAGAACACCTTTATCACAGGATGCTGTATAATAACCAGCCTCAATTCCTCCGCCGACTACCAGAGTATCTCCTGCGTGCATTTCATAGGCTTCTCCGAACATCTCACTGAAAGAATCCCCGAACTCCTGCATAAAACCTTCCTGGATCCCATCTCTCAGCCCAGGCACCACAGAACAGATCACAATGATCATGATCAGCCAGCCAAGCCAGCTGTTTTTCTTCTTAGCAGATGCTTTTGTATGAGTACCGCTTTTGCCTCCTGCGCTATAGTTCTTGGCATATGTACTGTTTGCGGTCTGTTTCTGTCCATAGGAATTTCCCATATTCGGTCTGCTGGCATTCGCAGAATATCCGCCAGGCTTATTCGCCGCAGTTTGCTTATAGCCGTTCCCCGCCGCTTTATTTCCACTGGCATTCTTTTTTGCTGCCGCCGTCTGTGCACATGCCTTATAGGTTCCTGCGCTTCCCGGCTTCTTATCCCCCAGCGGGATTTCCTCCTGGCGCATCATAGCACGCGCCCTGCTGGTGGCATGGCGGTAATGATCGCTTCTGTTCTCATTCAGATGATACAGCGTCTCATCATTTCGATAAGGCATTCCGCACAGCTTGCATCTGCCGTTTACAACAGGTCCGTCACAGACCTGACACCGTTTTCTCTCCATAAAAAACCTCCCGTATCCTGCAAATTCCCCGGACAACTTTTCTTTATTGTATCTTTTTTATATATTTCTTGCAAGGTGTAAATTGCCAACTGGGAAAATACCTGTTATAATAAACCAAGATTAGAGCATGTTTGAAAAAGGCTTTCTGCAAGATGTGCGTCACAATTTGTGGGAGATTTTGTCCGGATGAGGGCGCCGTAGCGGGCTACGGCAACTGAATTCGGGCAAAATCTCCCGCAAAGTGGGGCGTGCAGATTGCAGGAATGATTTTGGGGGCAGGCTCTAGAGCCTGTCTGCAACTCAGACATGCTCCACCAACATCAACAAGGAGGATTCCCATGGAACAATTGAAAATTCCTATGGGCTATCATGCAGACCTTAATCTCCATGATACTCAGGTAGCAATTAAAACTGTCAAAGACTTTTTCCAGCAGACACTTGCCCAGAAGCTGAACCTTCTGCGTGTCTCCGCACCTATATTTGTAGACCCAAGCTCCGGCCTCAATGACAACTTAAATGGCGTGGAACGCCCGGTAAGCTTCGATATCAAGAATATGGAAGGCAATGCCGAGATCGTCCACTCCCTTGCGAAATGGAAAAGATACGCACTGAAGAAATACGGCTTCGCCCAGGGCGAGGGCTTATATACCGATATGGTTGCCATCCGCCGCGACGAGGACGTAGACAACATCCACTCCATCTATGTGGACCAGTGGGACTGGGAGAAGATCATCTCCAAGGAAGAAAGAAACGTGGAAACACTGATCAATACTGTCCGCTCCATCTACAGCGTTCTTAGAAAGACCGAGAAATACATGGCTGTACAGTATGATTACATAGAAGAGATCCTTCCAAGAGAGATTGCATTCGTTTCCACAGAAGAGCTTGTAGACATGTATCCGGACCTTACTCCTAAGGAAAGAGAATACAAGATCGTCAAAGAAAAAGGTGCCGTTTTCCTTATGCAGGTCGGCAAGATGCTGTCCAATGGGGAGCGCCACGACGGACGTGCCCCGGACTACGATGACTGGGAATTAAACGGCGATATTCTGGTATACTATCCGGTACTGGACATTGCCCTTGAGCTTTCCTCCATGGGTATCCGTGTAGACGAAACGGCACTTGACAAACAGCTTACAGAAGCCGGATGCGATGACAGAAGAGAGCTTCCATTCCAGAAAGCCATCCTGAACAAGGAGCTTCCATACACCATCGGCGGCG
>ERZ779842.2324-NODE-2324-length-13148-cov-54.407088_pt1 | contig 13148 bp, 9 predicted proteins | sample MGYA00511095_ERZ779842 | MGnify/ENA primary metagenome ERZ779842 (study PRJEB29588, sample SAMEA2154036) | human gut metagenome | biome: human gut; feature: human-associated habitat; material: faeces | place: Denmark | collected 2008/2010 ... | reverse complement strand
CCAGCCACATGGGAAACACCTACTATTACTACAAGTGCGGCAACGCCAAACGCCACGGCAAGGCGCACTGTGACCTGAAAGCCATCCGCAAGGAGCCTCTGGAGCGGTTCGTGGTGGACACCGCCATTAAGGTGATTTTTAACGATGAAATCATCGAACAGCTGATAGATTTGGTCATGGAAGCCCAGCAGAAAGAGAACACCCGGCTGCCTGTCCTGAAAGACCAGCTCAGGGACACGGAGAAGCGGCTGGCAAACCTTCTGGAAGCCATTGAACAGGGCATCCTGACCTCGACCACCAAGCAGCGGCTAGACGAATTGGAAGCCCGGAAAGAAGCCCTGAACACCAGCATTCTGGAAGAAGAACTGAAAAAGCCCGTTCTGACCCGTGAGTGGATTCGGTTCTGGCTTGAGAAATTCCGCAAGGGTGACGTGGGCAGCACGGAACACCAGCGGCAGATCATTGATACCTTTGTCAACTCGGTCTACGTCTTTGATGACCGGGTCGTACTCAATTTCAACTTCACGGATGATGCCAAAACGGTCACCCGTGAGGAAGTGTTGGGTTCGAGTGCCGTGGACAATGCTCCACCACATCCCCAGACCATTTGGTCTGGGGATTTTTTTGTGGTGGGCGGTACAGGACTCGAACAGGGCGGCTCTGACGACGCCTGTCGGCAGAGTAAGCGATCTGTCCAGCGGACAGTCGCTTAGCCCGCGGTTCCCAACGCGTAGGAATGTCTACCAAGAAAGATGCCGCCAGACCATTCGGTCTGGGGATTTTTTTGTGGTGGGCGGTACAGGACGAGGACCGGAACGAGCAAAGGCAGGGTATCATCATTACGATGGTATCCTGCCTTTTGTGCGATAGGATGATCATAAGCCAAAGGCTCCCACCTGTTCTGTCGTATGCACAGAGCGGGCGAGAGACTTTGTGATGAAAAGAAGAAAATGAAGGAGATGACTTGTTATTTGGCGGCTTTTTCGCCCTCCGGGAAGATGATCTTATTCACGAAGAAGAAGATGACCATGGAGATGCCGCCGTTCAGCACCGTAGTGCCGATGTTGTAGATGAAGTCCGGCACCAGCAGACCTGCCACCGCCACCCAGATGCAGTTGATGGAGTTGACGATGCAGGTGATGACGCAGAACGCCAGCACATACCAGCCGATCTGCTTTGCCAGATTGCCCTTGCTGCGGAACACAAAATTGCGCTGAATGGGGAAATTGATGCACTCGCCGATGACCATGGCGATCATGTAGGCGCAGAAGTAGGGCAAGCCGCCGTGGGCGGCGTCGTAGCCGAGGATGTTCCACTTGAAGGTCTCGCCGAACAGGGTGATATCAATGCCCGGCCAGCCGAAATCCACCACCGGCAGGCTTGCAAAGGCCTTGGGCAGAAATTGCAGCAGCAGGTACTTGAACACGGTGATGAGGTTGGACACGATGACGAACAGACCGCCCTCGCGCACCCACTTGGCAGCGGCGGGGTGCTTTGCCGCGAAGTTATTCCAGAAATTCATAGCCTGCTTCCTTTCAGCTGTTTTTCAAGCGCTCTTCCATGCGGCTGTTCAGCACGAGGTTCTTCACGGCCTCCACGATCACCCGCACAAGGCCGATGATCCAGAAGCCCTGCAGCTCCATCACGATGCCGTCCACCATGCCCATGCTGATGGCACCGTTGGTCATTTTGGCCAGCGCCCGCAGGGGCATATTGTACTGGAACAGGATGTTCAGGTCAGGCTTGCCCTTTTTGATGCTGCGGCGCAGCAGGGTGCCCAGCACGGCAGCCGCCAGCCAGCCGATGGGGCTGCGTCCGTGTCCCATCTCGCCCAGCGTCATGTTGCGGTCGATGTGCACCTTGTTCTCCGGGATGGGACGGCCCAGCAGCGCTTCAAACTCCGCGTCCGGCACATTCTGCACCTGTGCGGTGCGGTAATGGGCAAGGTCTTTGCCCGCGTAGGGGTCGGGTGCGCCGGTGCCCGCCACCGTGACGGCGGCAGTCAGACGGATATCGGCGCTGGAAGCGCCCACCAGCAGCTGATAGCTGCCGCCCTCCACCTCCCAGCGGTCGGTGGCAACGTTCCAGTAGCGGAACGCCTTATCGTCCAGCGGGATGGTGACGGTCTTGCTCTCGCCGGCTTCCAGCTGCACCTTGGTAAAGCCCTTCAGCTCCTTGGCGGGGCGGAAAATCGTTGCATCCGGCTTTGCCACATAAAGCTGCACCACCTCGGCACCTGCACAGCTGCCGGTGTTGGTGACAGTCAGGGTCACGCCGTTTTCGTCTGCTTTCAGGTCACTGTACGCAAAGCTGGTATAGCTCAGGCCGTAGCCGAAGGGGAAGGCGGTGGGCACACCGGCAGTGTCGTAGTAGCGGTAGCCCACATACAGCCCCTCGCGGTACTCCACAGTGGGACCGTCGCCGCCGAAATGCGCCTTTGCGGGGGTATCGGCGTAGCTGCGCGCCCAAGTCTCCGCCAGCTTGCCGCAGGGGTTCTGTGCGCCGGTGAGCACCTCGACCAGTGCGCCCGCACCGGCCTGACCGCCCAGGCAGCCGTAGACCAGCGCCTTGCAGTCCTTGACCCAACCGCTTTCCAGCGAGGAGCCCGCGCTCAGCAGCACCACCACATTGGGGTTTGCCGCCGCCACAGCCGCCAGCAGTTCCACCTGGTTCTCTGCCAGCTTCATGTCGGCGCGGTCGATGCCCTCGCTCTCTTTGATCTCGTCCAGACCCATGCACAGCAGCACCACATTGGCGTTCTTTGCCAGCTGCACCGCCTCGGCCTTCAGCGTCTCATCGGGCTTGCCCTGCCGGTCAAAGCCCTTGGCGTAGCCGACGCTGTTCAGGCCGCTCTCGGCAAGGCATTCCAGAAAGGAATCCACCTTGATGGAGTTGACAGCGCTGGAGCCTGCACCCTGATAACGGGGTGTCTGGGCAAAGTCGCCGATGACCGCCACCTTCTCCCCCTTTGCAAGGGGCAGCAGGCCGTTTTCGTTCTTCAGCAGCACGATGCTCTGGGCAGCAGCCCGGCGTGCCAGTGCGTGGTGGGCGTCGGCATCGAACTTGCCGGGTGCGGCGTCCACCGCCGCCTTGGTGGTGAACACCAGCTCCAGCAGTTCGTCCAGCCGGGCGTCCACGTCCGCTTCGGTGATCTTGCCGGTCTGCACCGCCTTCATCAGCTCCCGAATGGCGTCCCCGCCGGGGGCGGGCATTTCCAGCGTAGATCCGTTCTTTACGCCGAGGGCGTGGTCGTTGCTGCCGCCCCAGTCGGTGACCACTGCGCCGTCAAAGCCCCAGTCCCCGCGCAGGATATCCATGAGCAGGTAGGTGTTCTCGTTGGCGTAGGTGCCGTTGACAAGGTTATAGGCAGACATGATGGTCTTAGGCTGCGCTTCCTTGACCACCATCTCGAAGCCGGTCAGGTAAATTTCCCGCAGGGTGCGCTCGTCCACGATGGAATCCGAGGCCATGCGGCGCAGCTCCTGACTGTTCACCGCAAAGTGCTTGGGGCAGGCGGCAATGCCGTTTTTCTGGATGCCGCGGACGTAGGCCGCAGCCATCTTACCGGCAAGGTAGGGGTCCTCCGAGAAATACTCGAAGTTGCGGCCGCACAGGGGGCTGCGCTTGATGTTCAGGCCGGGGCCCAGCAGCACCGACACGCCCTGTGCCGCTGCTTCTTCGCCCATGGCTGCGCCCACAGCCTCGCCAAGCTCCGGGTCCCAGCTGTTGGCAACGGTAGCCGAGGTGGGAAAGCAGGTGGCAGGCACACTGGGGTTCAGGCCCAGATGGTCAGCCGCGCCCGCCTGCTTGCGCACGCCGTTAGGGCCGTCCGACAGGGTAATGGCGGGGATGCCCTTGCCCGGCAGCGCCCGGGTGGTGAACACCGTGCCGCCGCTCAGCAGTGCGCATTTTTGTTCCAGGCTCAGTTTTGCAATAATATCCTGATGTTTCACGGGGAAATCTCCTTTCAGTAGAAACGGTATTGCCTTTGGAAACAGGACCACGCATAAGGAGAAGAAGCGTGATTCTGTTTCCAAAAGGGAACACGGCTGCGGGTCGTAACTGCCGTGCAGCCGTGTTCCGGGATTAGAAGAAAGACAGTTTTGATTACGGGTCAGTACTTATGCCTTACTCACATCCGCACCTGCATTGGTATTAGCCAGCGTTTTATTATACTTGCGGCGGCGAAGAATCACCACAACACCTGCCAGAACCAACACATAGACAATCACACTGCCTACCAGTGCAGGCGTGCGCCACATAGGCACAGGCGCATCTACATCTACACCGTAGCTATTCGCCAGCGTATACAGATACTGATGTGCAGCTTCGCGCATCTTCAGCTGACCGGTAGCAGTCTGGCTCAGGTTATCGAAGGTCTTAGTGCCCCAGCCAAACAGCAGATTGGTACCACCTGCCAAGACAGCTTTTTCAATATCCATAAAGCCATGCTCCTCGTTGTTATCCGTAATCACAGTGCCAATAAAGCCCCATTCATTACGCAGAACATTGGTCAGTAGTGCAGTACTTGCACCGGCCCAAGTAGTACCAATATTATTGTAGGAAGACATCACAGCCGTGCTGCCGCCTTCCTTCACAGCCTTTTCAAACGGCACGAAGTAAATTTCACGCATTGCCTGCTCATCGGCCCAGGTGCACAGGCCATAATGACGCCAGGTTTCACGCTCATTCAGTGCAAAATGCTTAATGTAGCAGTACATACCATTTTTCTCTGCCGCACCAACCGTAGCAGCGGACATGGAACCAGAAAGGAAGCCATCCTCAGAATAGTACTCAAAGTTACGGCCAGCAAATGCATTGCGGTGGGTATTAGCACCAGGTGCATACCAGCCGGAAATATTCCACGCCTTTCCTTCCTGCGAGATTGCATCGCCAAATTCAGAAGCCAGATCTACATTCCAAGTAGCCGCCAGCAGAACTTCTGCCGGATAAGTAACCGTCTTATATGTGCAGGTACCCATAAAGGCATCGAACACATAACTCAGAGCGGCAGGTCCGTCCATTTCATAAGTCTGTCCCTTACCGATATTATCAACTGCTGCACTTCCCCAGCCATCTGCGCCCAGCAGTTTGTACATATCATCAAGGGTCAGCTGATCCAGCAGCTTATCCCACTGTGCATCATCATAGGCAAGGCCTTCCATGTCTTTCAGAGTAAGGCCATTCTTTGCACCAAAGGTCGGCGCAGTGTCATCTGCATCCACATAGCTATCATCCACTAACAGCGCATTGTTGAAGGCTTCCAGCTGTTCAGCAGTTGCTTCCTTGCTGGTACCGGGAACGATCTGCCAAGTGTCACGGTTGAGGTAAGCCACATCACCAGCTGCATCATCAAACTGATTTGTTGCTACCACTTCGTCCGAAGAACGCTTGCCGACATACTTGCAGTTTTCCACACCACTGCCAACCGCACTGTCCTGGAACACTTCATTCTCAGCAACCTTGCAGGTCATGGTCAGATTATCTTTCACCGTATGAGAATCCGTACGCAGAGAAATCTGATACTCGCCAGCTTCCAGCACGTAGGAACCGGTAGAAGTGTAGTACTTCTGTGCATCATAAGAAGCCATCTGCTCTACCGGCATAGAAATCGTAACCGTTTCCGTTTCGCCCGGCTGCAATTCCTTCGTCTTTGCAAAGCCGCCCAGTACTTCGCCAGCCTTCTGCAAGCCGCTGCCGCCTTCAGCTGCACTGTAATAGGGCGCACTGTAATACAGTTCCACAACATCTTTGCCAGCCACATTGCCAGTATTGGTAACTTTGACATTCCACTCCAGCGTATCCTGTGCGGTAACGGTAGTCGGAATCGTGTTTTCCAGTTCCCAGTCAAAGCTTGTGTAGCTCAAGCCATAGCCAAAGGGGAACTGCACTACATCATTGTAGGAAAGTCCCGTCAGATTTTCTCCTTCACGGGTAGTGTAATCGTAGCTTTCACGGGTTTCGTAATAACGATATCCCACATAAATGCCTTCCTGATACTCTACAAGGTAGGCAGGATGACTTTCGAAGTTTTTGAAGCAGTCATTAGAGTTGGTATACTCAAAGGTATCAAAGTTGTAGTAAGAAGGGGTCGTTTCTACTGCATAAGGGTAGATATCCGGCAGACGGCCAGAGGGGTTGACTGCACCCGTCAGAATGTTGACAATTCCAATCGTGCCCACATCACCGGGATCACCGATCCAGAGGGCTGCATCAACGCCTTCATCATTCAGGAAGCCCAGTTCCATAGCATTGCCTGAATTGATCAGAACGATAACATTATCAAATGTCGCTTCTGCCTGTTCCAGCAAAGACTGTTCCGCGCTGTTCAGTTCCAGATAATGCTTGCTCTGATCCGGTGCATACGAGGTATTTTCAGCCATCGAAGTGGGCAAGTCATTGCCTTCACCGCCCTTGCGGGAGAACACGACCACAGCAGTATCCGAAAAATCCTTCATTGCTTCAAATGAGCAGTCTCCAGTATACTGGTACTCCACACCCATGTCCTTAGCCAATTCCTCGGTTGCAGGCAGTTCCGGAATGGAAAAATCAACAGAGAATGTATTTCCGCCTTCGTTGTTTTTGGGGCTGTAGAGATTGACCAGATTTTGATTCACTTCAAAACCTGCATCCGTAAAGGCTTTTACAAAATCTGTCCGGTTTGCAGTGTAGCTGCTGCCACCGGAACCCGTACCGCCATAAACCGGATTTGCGGAAGCATAGCCCAAAAGATTGATTTTTCGGTTTGTTCCTGCCAACGGCAGAGCGCCGTCATTTTTCAGAAGGACTGCGCCTTCCTCCTCGATTTTCTGAGCCACTGACAAACCATTTGCATAAGATGTTTTTTGCAATTCCGGGTCTCCATTCTGGCCAGGGAACGCCTTGTCCAGAGAACTAGGAAACACACCAAACATTGCTACATCTGCCACTATTCCAACTGCCAGTAAGAGTGCTGTAACAGCTGTCAGCAACTTTGTGGGCTTTTTGTTGTTCGGATCGCGCTTCATTGTGTTGTCTCCTCCATATTCTTTTATATTTTTTGGGCCGTACCCAACCGTGACCCCATTATAACGGATATTTGCGCATCGTTATCATCTTTTGCACAATCTGTCGTTTGGGATGCATAATTTGAAAAAAGTTTCAAATTGGTTTCATTTTTTATTGTGCTTATTCACAATTCCACTGCCCCTGATTTTGTGCATATTGCAAAAAGGGCGGGGATCACTCCCCGCCCTCGGTCTGTTGAATCCCCGCCTGCGGCAGAAGCACCCGCAGGGTGAACCAGCCGTCCTCCCAGTGCACGGTCATGCTGCCGCTGTGCTGCTGCGCAGCCGCCTGCAGGCTGCGCAGGTCGTAACCGCCGTGGGCACTGCGCAGCGGCAGACCGTCTGCACCCAGCTCCACCGGCTTTTTGCAGTAGTTCTCCACCCGGAACAGCACAAAGCCGTTCTGGGCATACACCGCCGTGCGGATCAGCCGCTTTTCCGGGTCCTGCTCGGCGGCGCAGCTTTCAATGGCGTTGTCCAGCGCGGTGCCCACCAGCGTGCAGATCTCCCGGGTGGACAGATGGTCCAGCAGATGCCCGTCTGCCACGCTGGTCATGCGGATCTGCTTTTCCTGACATTCCATGCTCTTGGCGGTGAGCAGGATGTCCAGCACCGGGTTTCCGGTCTTGTTCTCCGCCTCATACTGCAGAATGCTGTTCTCCATCTTTGCCAGCGCCGCGTCCTGCTTGGCGCGGTCCCGCTGGGCACGGATATCAGCGATCTGGACCTTCAATTCATGGTAGCGGCTGTTGATGAGCTCGATGCCCTCCTTGCTGCGCTTGTACTGTTCGTACTGCCGGTGCAGCACATTGTCCATGGCAGAAAGCTCCTGATGCAGCGCGCTCTCCCGCAGTTGCTCGTGCTGCAGCGTCAGGATCAGCACCCCGCAGAAATCCACCAGCGTGCGGATGCAGAACACGTTCATGGTCGCCGGGCTCTCCCCCAGAAACAGAAGGTTGCTGACCACGAACACCGTGCCCGCCATGACAAATGCCGCCAGCGCAGCCTTGTTGCTGATGTCCAGATGCTTTTCGGGCAGCGGACGGCTGCGCTCCAGCCAGAACATCAGGCCGTAGACCGCGCCGTAGACCGCCGCCAGCAGCGCCAGCGCCAGCGGGTCAAAGCCGCTCCGGTGCGGGAACAGCCAGCAGTGCAGCTGCCATTCTGCGCTGGCAGCAAACTCTGCCAGCAGAAACGCCCGGGCGGTGATGTACAGTGCCTCCAGCCAGTTGACCGCCCGGCTGCCCCACAGGTACCCGTAGAGCAGCAGCACCGCGCAGAGCATACAGGGCACCCACCACGCCAGCGGCACATAGCCGGTCTTGTGCAAAAAGATTCCCAGCACCAGTGCCCACACCACCGTGACCGCGGTCTGCCGGTGGAACCGCCGCGGCAGGCGGCGGGCGTAGAGCAGCACCGCCAACACCTCTGCCAGCGCCGTGTACAGGCGGGGGATGCTCGGCAGCATGGTCATGAGCCCTCACCTCCGATGTAGTCGGTCAGTGCGGCAAGAAAGGCCTTGCGCCTGGGGCGGCTGATCTGCAGCTCATAGGGTCCCACCTGCACCGTGTTCTGCTGCACCGCCTGCACCTGCGCCAGATTTACCAGATAGCCGCTGTTGCAGCGGGCAAAGGGGCGGCCCGCCAACTTTTCCTCCACTGCCTTGAGGGTGCCCGGTGCCGAAAAATCGCCGTCCTCGGTGTAGTAATGCACCCGGTGGCCTTCGCTTTCCAGATAATACAGCCGGGAGCTGTCCAGCCGCCGCAGGCCGCTCTCCACCGGGACCATGAGATAGTGGCTGGCGCGGCGGGCCAAATTTTTCTCGGCCTTTTTCAGCTGCTCGGAAAATGCAAAATACGGCACCGGCTTCAGCACATAGTCCAGCGCTCCCACCGAGTAGCCCCGGATGGCATACTGCGCCATATTGGTAATGAAGATCAGGATGACGTCTGCATCCATCTGCCGGATGCGCTCTGCCGTGGCCATGCCGTCCAGATGCTTCATCTCCACATCCAGAAAAATAACATCGTAGACGGCGCGGTAATCCTCCAGAATGTCCACCCCGTCCGCAAAGACCGATACCTCAAATTCTGTCCCATACTGCCGGGTATACCGCCGGATGTACTCCTGCAATACCCCCTGCACCTCCGCGTCATCCTCTACGACTGCCACCCGGATCATGACCGCACCTCCCTTACCACACCTTTGTGGAACTGTTATGGCTCTATTATAGCGCAATCACGCCGGGTTTGCCAAGTCCCCGCCCCGACAAGTTTCCACCTGCAAATTTTACGCTATCGGGGTGTTCTTTCCTTGGCGGGTGTGGTATACTCGATTTAGTTCAACAAATTGAAATTGGGAGGCTCGAATCATGTGGAACGAATTAGGCATCAGCGGAGGGACCGCCATCCTTATTTTGATCGCGCTGTATTACGTTATCAAATGGGCCGTGAAAAACGGCATCAAAGAAGCTTACCGTGCTATCACCGGAGAGAAAACCAATGAAGATCTCCAAAACGAAAAAGAGCTGGAAGAGCTCGGATCGGGTTCAGAAGATCTATAAATCCGCACGCGCTCCCGGCAAAGGACAGCGCACAAAAAGCCACATAAAGGAGATGCTTTTCCATGGAATACAAACGTTTTGGCAATAAGATCATTGTACGCATCGACAAGGACGAAGAGATCCTTGAACAGGTCAAAGAGCTTGCCCTGAAGGAAAACATCCGCCTTGCCACCGTGCAGGCGCTGGGCGCCACCAACAGCTTTACGGTGGGCGTATACAATGTAGCAGAGAAGAAATACTACGCCAACACCTTCAGCGGCAGTTTTGAGATCGTGTCCCTGACCGGCACCATCAACACCATGAACGGCGCATTCTACACCCACCTGCACATGAGCGCCGGCAACGACAAGGGCGAGGTGTTCGGCGGACATCTGAACCGGGCGGTGGTCAGCGCCACCTGTGAGATGGTGGTGGATGTTCTGGACGGCACAGTAGACCGCCAGTACGACCCCGTTACCGGGCTGAACCTGTTCAAGTTCTGATCTTATCTGTAAAAAGCCAAGGCCGCTGCGCGATGTCTGTGCAGCGGCCTTTTGCTTATAGCTCTTCCTGCCGGGTATAGGGCTCCATGCCGTGGTCGGCAGGGTCATAGTATTCCAGCAGGGTAATGTAGGTTTCCAAAAAGTGACACAGCACTGTTTTCAGGATGCCGCTCAGCTGCCCCTTTACCGTGATGGTGGACAATACAAAGTCTGACACCAGCTGCAGCGTCTCCGGGTCCAATTCAAAGCACAGACCGACTGCCAGCATGGGGATCACGATCTGCTGTGCCTGCAGCGGCACTGCATTGCCCAGCTTTTCCAGCAGCGGGCGGCTCAGGGCAGAGGCCGCCTGCACACAGCGCTCCACCTTTTCCTGCGGGAACTGCTGCATGGGCTCCATGCTGCGCAGCTGCGCCACCACGGCAGCATCGTCCAGAATGACGCCCCGGGTCACCTCCGCTTCCGAGCGGGTGGTCACGCATTGCAGTATACAGCGCATGGCATCCTCGTAGTCCTCGTGATAGGTCTGACGGCTGCCGAACAGGGTCATCATGGACTGCAGCACGGCATCGGTCTCCTCGGTGACGGCCAGCCGCCCGAAATCCAGCGGTGCGCCCTCCATCCCTGCGCTGCGGTCGTTCAGCGCCTGCAGTTCCTCCGGGACAACTGTAGCGGGCAGAAAACGGTCGTTGCCGTTGCGGTAGAAGCCCCACTCTGCGGGCAGCACCCGGGGGACCACATCTCCGCTGGAGATGATGTTGAAGATGTTGCTGGTGCCCCAGTTCTTTTTCAGACTGCCGCTTGCCGTATGGTTGTTGTCATAGTCCTGCTGCAGCTCGGGGCAGTCTGCCGCCGCCAGCGCAGCCGGGGCGGCAAAGGTATAGATGAAGGTGTTTTTCTTTTCCAGCTGCGGCAGCACGGCGGGCAGACGCGCCGCCACTAAATTCGTTACGCCGCCGGCACGGCTGTAGCCGCCCATCCAGAGCTTCAGGGTACCCAGCGGCTGGCGCTTGGCCGATGCCTGAACATATCCGCGTATTTTTTCAGTCAGCTGCCGCGCCGCTGTTACAAAACCCGTGTGGGCGCTGCCGGAGCCTGCATGAAGGTTGCCGGACCACTCGGCTCCATAACCGGAGCCGCGCACGAACGCCCCGATGATGGTCACCTGTCTGCCGCCGCGCACCAGTGTTTTGCGGGCAACGGCACAGGCCGCCGTGTCCGGGGCATCGTTCAGGCTGTGGGTATAGTTGAACAGCTGCACCTCGGCAAAGCCCAGCTTTGCAAAGGCATCCCGGATATGGGCGGCACGGCCGACCTCGCCCGTCATCCAATAGTACTGGTCGCTCTCCCACGAGCTGTCCGCAGCCGCAGCCATGCCCAAGGTGGCCAGTGCCAGCTTATCGTCGTACTCTGTGGCGGCGTGGTCGAACAGGCTGTCGCTGTAATAGTAATCGTGCCGCAGGTCAGCGCTGCAGCGGTCGCTGCGGTACCACAGGGTATAGTAGTCGTCCGGCACGGCGCGGCCGACCAGCGCCGTAGCCGCCCCGGCCTGCGGCAGCGCCGCTCCGGGAGCCAGTGCCCCCGCCGCAAGGGTCACCGCAAGACCCTTACAAAAGTCCCGTCGTTTCATGCTTCATCTCCTCTGCCCCTGCGGCCTGTGCACCGCAGACATTTTTTATAGTATAATCCTTTTTGCCGCCGGATGCAATTTTTACTTGCGGCGGCGGTCGTCGTCGTTGCACTCTGCGCATATTCAGCGGAAAGAATATTTTAAATTTCGGGTTTCAGGAAAGTCTGCGGACTTTCCTGAAACCCATTTTCACGGGAGGGGTCGTAACGGAAAACGGCATTTGCAGCGCCGCTTTCTGCGAAAGCGCAGCGCTGCGGGCGAGCGCTTGCTCCCCCTTGGGGGAGCTGTCGCGCAGCGACTGAGGGGTTTTGAATCGGCGGAGCCGGAAAAACGGTTAAAAGATCTTCACGCCGAACAGGCGTGAATCTTCAGTTTTTTCCGGTGTAGCCCTCCTCTTTGGGGTTAAAAGGGGCGAGCAGCCCCTTTTTCGTGGCTCCAGCGCGTCGAAATCGCTGGTGGTTTTCTGGTTCTCTTTTGCCACCAAAAGAGAACATCCCTCGGCTACCACCTCCTACCCCGCAGCGCTGTAACTGCCGCTTTTTCTCTACACTCTCTGTAAAAAATCAACCGGGAAGCTCCGCAGAACTTCCCGGTTGACAGATACAAAAGTATTCTTTATTACAGCGAAAGATCCAGCTCGTGGCAGTACTCCACGATGTGGTGGAACATCTGCTCCACGGCGGGAGCCATAGACGCCGGGCGCTGCACGGCCAAGCCCACCACGCGGTACTCCTCCGGCTCGATGGGGTACACCTTGACGGCGGCCTTGCAGTCCCGCAGCAGCATCTGCGGCATGATGGAGATGCCAAGCCCGGCTTCCACCATGGCGATGTTGGACTGGTCGTCGATGACATGGCAGCGGCGCTCGGTGCCGATCTTGTATTTCTTGAGGAACTGGCGCATCTCGGCGTCGGTGGCGTCGCACTGCACTACAAAGCTCTGGCCGTTCATCAGCGCCGGGGTCATTACGCCGTCCTGCGGCTCCGGCCAGTCCTGCGGCACGATGCACAGCAGCGGCTCCCGGAACAGCTCGGTGAGGTTGAACTCCTCCCGGCAGGTGGAGGACAGGAAGGCGATGTCCACCTGACCGGTGCGCAGCCATTCCTTGACATCATCGTAGGTGCCCTGATATACTTCGATCTCGATCTGCGGATAATGCGCTGCAAAGCTTTTCAGCAGCCCGGGCAGCAGCGATGCACACACCGAGTTGAACACGCCCAGCTTCACCTTGCCCTTTTCCAAGCCGTTCAGGCGGGCGATGCTCTGCTTCAGCGCCTCGTCACTGTTCAGCACATCGCGGATAGAGGGGTATAGGGAAGCGCCGTAACTGGTCATGGATACGCCGTTTTTACCGCGGTTGAACAGAGCAAAACCCAGCTCCTCCTCCATTACGGCAATGGCGTGACTGATGGCCGAGGGGGTCAGGT
>ERZ779842.2323-NODE-2323-length-13150-cov-2.576785_pt1 | contig 13150 bp, 8 predicted proteins | sample MGYA00511095_ERZ779842 | MGnify/ENA primary metagenome ERZ779842 (study PRJEB29588, sample SAMEA2154036) | human gut metagenome | biome: human gut; feature: human-associated habitat; material: faeces | place: Denmark | collected 2008/2010 ... | reverse complement strand
ATTAAGCCTTGGAATGAGTAATTATCAGGCAATGCGTTATGTCATTCTGCCACAGGCGGTATCGATCACTATACCGGCATTTATGGCAAATGTGATCTTCTTGCTGAAAGAAACCAGCGTGTTTAGTGCGATCAGTCTGATGGATCTGATGTTTACCGCAAAAGATCTGATCGGAGTATATTATAAGACAACAGAAAGCTTATTCCTTCTGGTTGTATTTTATCTTATCATTCTGCTTCCGGTGTCGATCCTTGGCAGTCTGTTAGAAAGGAGGCTGCGCTATGCTGGATTTGGGGCTTGATGTCTTATTAAAAGGAAATAATATGATCCGTCTGTTACAGGGACTCTGGGTGGCACTCTGGATTAGTCTGGTATCGGTTATTATCAGTATGCCGCTTGGTATCCTTCTTGGTATTGTGATGACATGGAAAAATAAGGTCACAAAAGCAATCCTTAGGATCTACCTTGAATTTATCAGGATCATGCCGCAGCTTGTCTTACTTTTTATCGTATATTTCGGAACGACAAGAATTTTTGGCTGGGAGTTGTCCGGTGAGACTGCTTCGATCATTGTCTTTGTACTTTGGGGAACAGCCGAAATGAGTGATCTGGTCCGTGGTGCATTGGTATCGATCCCGAAGCACCAATATGAATGCAGTGAAGCACTAGGAATGAGTATGGCACAGACATACCGCTATATCATTATTCCACAGGCAGTCAGACGTTTGATCCCACTGTCGATCAATCTGATCACACGAATGATCAAAACAACGAGTCTGATCTTAATGATCGGTGTTGTGGAAGTGTTAAAGGTATCACAGCAGATCATCGAAGCCAACCGAATGTCGAGTCCTAATGCCGCATTTGGTATCTATCTGACGGTATTTATCTTATATTTTATCGCCTGCTGGCCAATCAGTATGCTGGCACGTTATCTGGAAAAGAAATGGAGGTAAGCTGCATTGGAAAAAGAATTATTAACAATAGAGCATTTGAAAAAGAGTTTTGGAGACAATGTGATATTGGATGATGTGAACCTGACGGTAAAGCAGGGAGAAGTCATTGTGATCATTGGACCGAGTGGGTGCGGTAAAAGTACCCTGCTTCGTTGTATCAATGCACTTGAGCCGATTCAGGAAGGTCAGATCCTTTTGGATGGGGAAAAGATCGAGCCAAAGAGCAAGAATCTGACGCAGCTTCGTCAGAAGATCGGAATGGTTTTCCAAAGTTATGAGCTGTTTCCGCATCTGTCCGTCTTAGATAATATTATGTTAGCGCCAACCAAAGTGCAGAAAAGACCAAAAGACGAGGTCAAAGAAGAAGCACTTGCTTTACTCGAAAGAGTTGGTTTGGCAGAGAAAGCAAAGAGTTATCCAAGAGAGCTTTCCGGTGGACAAAAGCAGCGTGTTGCGATTGTAAGGGCACTTTGTATGCACCCGGAGATCCTGCTATTTGATGAAGTAACAGCCGCACTTGATCCTGAAATGGTAAGAGAAGTTTTAGATGTTATGTTAAACCTTGCCGCACAGGGACGCACGATGCTGATCGTAACCCATGAGATGCAATTTGCAAAAGCCGTTGCGGACCGCGTGATCTTTCTTGACAACGGAAATATTGTGGAGGATGCTACACCGGATGAATTCTTCAATCATCCTAAGACTTCGCGCGCAAAGCAGTTCTTAAATATGTTTGCTTTTGATGATGTAAAGCCGCATGAGAAAGTATAATAACGGTATCTTTGGAACAAAACTTGTGAAGTATGCAGTTTAAAGAAACACTTCAGGTTATAGAAATTGCGAAGGATAGCGGTTCAAAGAAATATTTCAGGCTATAGAAATGGCTTTGAAACAGAACTATATTTTTAGTAAAAGTGTTATTTTAGTGACAAAAAACAGTCACTTCAATATAAAGATCAGAATGTTAAAACAGTATGCTATTAGAAAAAGGCATGAAAATCTGATCGCATTATGAAAGAAAAGGAGATATAGAATTATGAAGACATGGAAAAAACTTTTATCGCTTGTATTAGTTGGTGCATTGGCATTTTCTTTTACAGCTTGTGGAAATGCAAAGAAGAGCGATTCCGGTAGCAAAGGAAAAGAAGCATTCCGTACACTCGATCAGATCAAAAAGAGCGGTACGATCAACATTGGTGTTTTTTCTGACAAAAATCCATTTGGATATGTGGATGAAAACGGTGAGTATCAGGGATATGACATTTATCTTGCAAACCGTTTAGGAAAAGATCTTGGTGTCAAAGTAAATTTCGTATCAACAGAAGCTGCTAACCGTATTGAGTATCTGCAAACAGGAAAAGTAGATGTGATCCTTGCAAACTTCACGGTAACAGATGAAAGAAAAGAAGAAGTAGACTTTGCACTCCCATATATGAATGTAGCATTAGGCGTGGTATCACCTTCTGATAAAGTTGTAAAGAGCCTGGATAACTGGAATGCAAAAGACCAGCTTATCGTTATCTCAGGAACAACAGCAGAACCATATCTGATGGAAAACTATCCTGACATCCCATTACAGAAGTATGATTCTTATGCAACAGCAAAGAACGCACTCGAAAATGGAAACGGTGTCGCATGGGTAAATGACAACACAGAAGTAATCGCTTTTGCAAAGCAGAACAAAGATTATACAGTCGGTATCTCTAAACTTGGTGATAACGATACGATCGCTCCTGCCGTAACAAAAGGCAACAAGACTGTATTAAACTGGTTAAATGATGAGATCAAGAGCCTTGGTGATGAGAAGTTCTTCCACAAAGATTATGAAGAAACGCTGGTTGACACATATGGTACAGAATACGAAGAGGAACTTGTTATCGAAGGTGGCCAGACAAAATAAAAAAGTGATCCGATAAAGACGTTTCGACAGTTTTTCCGGTAGGAAAAGTTGTATGTATCAAAGGATTTTAAAATTAAAATACCGGCTTGCAAGGATTTGGCAAGCCGGTATTTTTTGTTGTTCTGTCATGGTTCTTTTACATCGTGTTTTTACCGTGCTGTCACGGTTCTTTTGCATTATGCTTTTTCTGTACTGTCACAGCCCTTTTATATTGTGTTTTTTTATTTTACTTTTATGATCGTTTTTGCACGTTTTTTTCCTGCTTTTACGGTAATGATTGCTTTTCCTTTTTTGCGTGCTTTGACTTTCACGGAAATCTTTTTAGCAGCATTTGTGGTCTTTTTGATGGTTACGATCTTTTTCTTTGAAGAGGTAACGGTGACCTTATCGGTAGTCTTTTTCGAGGTAACCGTATTCGTTACCGGGAAAGTAAGTGCCTTTGAACTGCCTTTTTTGATCGTTATATTTTTTTTCGCTGATTTGATCTTTTTACAAGGATTTTTTACGGCTTTTGCTGACGGAGCTGTCGTTGGTTTTGCGGATACGGCTGGTGTATCTGCAGATGTCGTTGGTTTTGCGGATACGGCTGGTATATCTGCAGATGGCGTTGTTGATGGAGCAGGAGTGTCGATCACAGGTGCTTTTTCAACTTTTTTACAATGGATCACATAGGTTGTAATACTGTTTGCTTTTAAGGTTGTGCTGATCTTTCCGGCAGATGGATTCCATGTGCTGACCGTGGTGGATGAATCCGTTGTTTCAGAAGTTACGTCTGCCCAGTTTTCTCCGTTTGCAAGATCTCCGCTGGTACGAATGACTTCCATCGTAGATTGTGCAAAAGAACCGGTATATTTTTGTGTATCTACAGTAGAAAAGTCAATTGCGGACAGATCAATTTCTGTGTTCTGTGCTTCGCCATTTAAGTTGGTGACAACAATCACAGTATCTCCGCTTGTGGCATCAAATGCTGCTGTACTATATAATTTTTTAGAAGACAAAGAAGTGCTGCCAAGCAAAGTATAACCCGGCTTAATATAGCGGGAATATTGTCCCATTCCATAGTATTTTTTGGTTAATACGATCTTTTCCTGATTATGATCCGCTACGGCAATTCCCCAGAATCCATTTTTATCAAGATCCTTATATTCTTCAGCAGATTTACTGTCAGCATCGTATTTGTTATTGGCATCGACATGAATGTCAATTGCATCCCAAAGAACCCAGGCAGAAGGCATCAGGTAATTTAACTGTCCTGTCATATTTTTTGATAAACCTAAGGCAGCACTCATCTCCTGTGCGTTGGTTCCTTCACTATAAGAACCATCTACTTCTGACATCCAAAGATTGACTCCTAAATCCTGTGCAGCCTGTCTGGTATAAGCGGCACTGGATTTATTATAGGTATAACAATGGATATCCATTCGGTCTAACATGCTTTGGGAGGTACTGTCTATTTTGGAAAAGAATGCATTGGTATCTGTTGTGCTTGAGTAGTCACATCCTGCGAGGACCATATCATTTAATCCTTTTGTGAGCATGGCGTTTTTCACAACTGGCAATAAAGCAGAAATGGAATCCGGCTCTATTTTACAGCCCTCCTGTTTGGAATTTAAAGCTGTCCAACCACCGGAAGGCTCGTTCATCGGTTCTAAACTTGATAACGAATAGCCCTCTTCTTTCAAATGTTTTGTGACATCCGTTAAATATTTTGCAAATGCAACATGACAATCACTTCTGAGATTTTCAGCAGAATTGACTCCTCCGGAAGAGCAGCCGCTGTTTGTCATAAAGTATGGAGGGGAATTGGAAAAAGCTTCTCCAAGGAAATTCTCTCCTGCTTTTTTGGCTGCCTTCATTAACACATTTAACTGGTTCTTGTCGGCATTCCAGTCATAATTCCAAGCATAACCGGCAGTCAGATCGTATTGATCAAACTGTTCCCCTTCTTCTTTGGTTGTGATCTTCGTTGGATTTACGGCATATCCGGGAATTTTGGAATCAGAACGTGTAATATGATCATGAGAAGGATCATCTCCGCCACCGATATTGTATCTGCCGATCGTCATTCCCAGCCCCTTTTCTTTATCGTAGAAAGCATCAGTTGCCTGCTCAGAGAGAGTGTTGCTATAGCCTACACGGTTTGCCCACCAGCAAAGGCTTGTACCAAACCCCTGAAATTCGCCATAACTGTTATGATTTGTATCATGAAATGTAGAACGATTCGTCGGATCAACAGAAATTACTGTTTTTTCCGCTGCCTTTACTTTTCCGTTGTTAGTGTTACAAGTTGTATGCACATTGCATAGGACAGAAAGTGTCAGACTTCCTATTAGTGTCGTGGCGATTACTTTTCGAAATAGTGTTTTGCTCAAATTCTTTCACCTTTCCTTTCTTTTTTATTGTATCTAGCATATCTAAAATACACTTGATGGATATGGAAATTATTTGCAAATAGTTTCCTATAGAGTTATTTTATAATATCGTATATAATTTTCCTATATACAATCTACTCTTTGGTTTGTCTTATTTCTACTTTTTGTTGAAACAGGAATATTTCTGTGACAATAGCAGATCAAACCATTTTTTGTGATTATGTTGCTTTTACAATGTCTTAGAATGTTAGAAAAAGGAGAGAGAATATGCATCCACCAGAGAAAACATTTTTTCAACAGAATATTTATTTTTCGGCTGATATGAAGCATTTACCGGAGATTGTTTTGATCGATGATGTAACCATCTCATCACCCTATGTACATTATCGGAGAAAACCGGAAGAATACATCCTTTATTATATTTATGATGGTGAAATGTATCTTACAGAAGGTGATACAGCCTATGTATTGACAAAAGGAGACATTCTGCTCTTAGATCCGAAGCGTGTTCATTATGGAAGAAAGACATCGACTTGTCATTATCTGTATTTGCATTTTCGGTGGGATGATCTGAAAGAGGAGAGTATTCAGGCAGATCATCTATTGCATTTTCGTAAAAGTCTGCGGGAGCAGAATTCATTATTTGATGCTGCCAATGCAGGTGGTGACCGGCTTATCCTGCCTAAATACCGGAAGGTACCGAAACGTTCGGATGGAAAGATCAGGTTTCTGCTCGAACAGATGCAAAGCCAGTTTCACAATGGCATGGAATACCGTCAGGAGATGACAGCAGCATTGTGTCTTCAATTCTTTATAGAATATGCCAGAATTTTGAATGATCAATATAGTGAGAATACAACTAAAAATATGGACCAGACGATCAGCAACATTATTACATATATCTACCGGTATTACCCGGATGAAATCACAAGCCGGGACATTTCTCGTAGAATGCATGGTAACTATAATTATATCAATCGGAAATTTAAGGAATACACTGGAAGGACGATCATGAATTTTCTGAACGAATATCGTGTCTACAGAAGCAGGGAATTGCTGGCAACCGGATTATATACTCATAAACAGATTGCAGCCGAAGTGGGATTTTGCAATGAATTTTACTTTTCACGCGTATTTAAAAAGGTAATAGGGATCAGTCCAAGTGTGTATGCAAAAGGTGTAAATAGAAAGGAAACCATCTAGTGGATTGGAATGAAAGGAAAAAGTGTGCGCTGTATTGACAGTAAATAACAGATGAAATATCATAATAGATAAAGATTTTTGCAAAGCAGAAAGAAAAGTTTTGCAAGAATGGGTTTATGAGTTTAAAGCAGAATTCATGAACGGCAAAATTCTAAAAAATAGAAAAAGATGCAGAAAATTGCATGATCGAGGTCGGAAAAAAAGATCAGATAAAAAAGAAACGGAGTTGTTCAAAAGATGAAAAAAATGGGAAAATATATCGGCATGATCGCACTTCTTTTCGTGGTTTGTATGGCAAAGAACAGCCAGACAGCAAAGGCAGCGGATACGATGACTATGACGGAATTGTATAACAGTAAAGATTATGAAGAAGCAAGAGCGAATGAGAGAACAATCACCGTATCGAGTCTTGGTGAATTTACAATGTTTCAAAAGGCGGCAGCGGAAGATGCGAAGGGGCTTAAAGGATTGTCTTTTGTGCAGACGCAGGATATTGTAGCAAGTGAATGCACATTTTCCTATGACAAAGACGAAAGTATGATCATAATCTGGCAGGATGGATCCATATATGGTTATATTGATGAATATTATAATGTTTACGACAAACAGAAGCAGAAAACGACATACGATGCGCTAGGATTAGAGGATGCGTTATCTTATGATCGGGGAACGAAACCGGTAACGATATATGGAAATTATGATGGCAATAATCATTTGCTAAAAGGTTTTTTTATTGGAAATGTAGGAAAAACAACACAGCAATATGGCGGTCTTTTTGCAAATACCAGTTCTAAAATAAAGAATCTTCATATCACGGATTGCTGTGTTCTTGGAAGTTACGGTACCGTTGCAAATGTTGCATATTCAGGCAGTATCAGTAACGTTTTGGTAGAACGGTGTTATAGTGTCGGATATAATGCTGCCTGTCTGGTAGGCTGGGTTTTTACATATACTGTTGTATCTAATTGCGTTGCAAGAGACAGCATGGTGATTCTGAATGATCATATTACAACAGAATATTCTCTGGGAGGAATTGCAACAAAAATCAATGGTGGAACTATTCAAAATTGTGTCGCATGGGATGTAGAGATTTATAGCAAAAATATGGTGGATGATCCTGCAGGCGGGATTGTCGGATTAGCATCTTCTGCAACCGGATCAAAAATTATTAATTGTGTTTCTAACTGCACGATCGACAATTTTATGAAGTCGGGAGGAATTATCGGAGAAACTCTGGATGAGGTTTCCGTACAGATCATGAATTGCACCAGTCTTGGTACTATTGGGGAAAATATTGTTACAGAAGGAATGAGTGGAGGTCTGCTCGGTGCAGTATATGGCAAGAATACAGTAGATATTATAAATTCTGCCAGTTTAATGAAGATAAAAAGTAAGGAATATAGTGGCGGAATTGTAGGAAGAGTGCTAAATGACAATGCTGTTGTGAATGTCGAGAATTGTCTTTTTGCAGGAAGTGTTTCATCGGAAATGAAGATAGGGGGCATTTCTGCACGGTTTAAAAATAATAAAGCAACCAAATGTTATGCTGTTCAAACAGCAGGAGATCTTTTCGGTGATTCGGATGGAGAGATAAAAGAGTGCTACTCTATCAGTGACAAACAGCTTTTGGGAACTGAGACAGAAAATGTGATTACTGCTACAGGTGAATATCAGGGCAAATATTCTGTTATTGATATGTTAAACCAATATATTCTTGAAACAGATCAAGTATCTTTAACGGAATGGACGGCATTATCAAATGGTATCCCGGTTCCAAGGAGTAGTCAGAAACAGATTGCTAAAATTTTAAATGGATCTACGGATGATAATGGAAGTGATGACACACCGGTTATTTCACCAACAGCAGTACCAAGTGCTACACCGATTATATCACCGACAACCGTTCCAAACGGTGATAAGACAGATAACACAAAGGACGATACATCATCTGACCAGTCAGGGATAGGTAGTAATACATCCAATGGCAATACTGCTCTGGCATCAAATACTTCGTTGGACACTACGCAGAGAAAAACAGTTTCTGTCAGTCGTGCCAAGGCAGAAGCATTATCGAATAAAGTAGTGAAGTTTACTTGGGACAAAAAGAGTAACTTTTCTAAAATGATCTTATATTATTCGACCGATGGCAGGAAATATAAGAAAATAACGACTTGCAATTCTAAGAAACATGCATATACATGGAAGGCAGGAAAGCCCGGAAAGAAATATTATTTCCGATTTGTTACTTATCAGCTGCAAAACGGAAGACTGGTCAAAGGCAGAATTGTGACCAAAAAGTTGTTACTTCCAACGTTAAAAACACCAACCTATCAGTTGAGCATTGGAAAAAGCGGAAAGCAAAAATATATGCAGATCAAGCTGAAGAGATATCAGGGCAGATATGTGGAAATCTCTTTGAAAAAAGGCAATGCGACTTTCAAGAAAGCACCAATGGTATCTGATAAGATTGCCTATTATCATGGAAAAATTCTCTTTACCTATAAAAAGGGTGGGGTGACTTATTCTTGCAAACTGCGTACGTATCTGATCAAAAATGGACGGAAAAAATATAGTGCGTATTCTAAAGTAAAAAAAATCAGGATTTAATTCTGAACGACGAAAAAGTATGTCTTGTTTTTTCAGGCATTTGAGAGGGAAAGCAGAACAATAAAAAGTATGTATTATTCTTTTTGGCATTTGAGAGGGAAAAGCAGAACGACAAAAAATATTTGCTGCTTTGATTAGCATTTTGCAGTGAAAACGGTAAGAAAATGAAAATCTCTATGACAAATATATGATAATCTGTCACAGAAAGTATCAATACATACCAAATGGAAAGATTATATTGTTATAGGACAACAGAGATTAGAAGGAGAAGAGTGTTATGGAAGGCACCGGATATTGCATGGGATGTATGCACGAGCTTGACTGGGATGGCAGGTGCCACTATTGCGGTTTTGATGAAAGAAATTATAAAAAAGATCAGCAGCTTGGATTGCATACGCGATTAAAAAATGGTGAATATATGATCGGCAGGCAGCTCGGACAGGGTGGATTTGGCATTACCTATATCGGCATGGATACGACTCTCCTGCAGACAGTAGCGATTAAGGAATACTTTCCGTTTGGTGCAGTCAGGAGAAATGATAGGAATGAAATCGAATTAAATGATGAAAAATACCGTAAAGATTATGAAAAAGGGCTGGAATCTTTTTTATGTGAAGGACGTATTTTAGCACGATTTAGCAATCTGACTGCCGTGGTTGGAGTGAAGAACTTTTTTCATGAAAATAATACGGCATATCTTGTGATGGATTATGTAGAGGGTCTTAGCGTGCGGGAATATGTGAAACGCTACGGTGTGCTGTCTCCTGACAGGACGCTTTTTCTGGTACAGCAAGTGATCGCAGATATGCAAATGATCCATCATAAGCAGGTTTTACATCGGGATGTCAGTGCGGATAATCTGATCATTACACATAATGGCAGCCTGAAACTGATTGATTTCGGAGCAACCAGACAGGAATTTACGAAAAATCAATATACCGGAACGATTCTTTGTAAGCAGGGATATTCTGCGATCGAACAATACAGTACCGGTAGAAATCAGGGCCCTTGGACGGATATCTACGGACTTTGTGCATCCATTTATTTTATGCTGACAGGAGTTGTTCCGGATAGTGCACCGGACAGAATTCAGAATGACTGCGTGAGATCATTGGTGCAAATGGATGAGATTGCTATGTCGAAAGTACAAAAAGAAGCAATCATGAAAGGCCTGGCGGTAGAAGTAGAACACAGATATCATACGATGGCAGAATTATATGTGGCATTATATGGTGAAAAATTAGAAGATATTTCCGGCTATTATGAAAGAGAAAATAATGAATCGGCGTTGAGGAAAAAGGAAAGCCCGGCTCATCATGCGCTAGAACAGAAAAGCGTTTCCCGTACCAAAATGAAAAGAGCATTACAGGATATTGAAGAAGACAGAGAAAAGGGGAAAAAGAGAAAAAGACGGCTGTTTATTTATGCTGTTGTTGTAATATGCCTGTTGTTCGCAGTGGGGGTTGGCAGGCAGTTTGTTAAAAACGGTGCTACGAATGGATCAGACAAAGAAAATGACCGGAAAATAGAAAAAAAGGAACCATCAACATCAGACCAGCCGACAGCAAGCAGCAATGATACTGCACAAAATAAAAACGCAGCGAGTCATGAGGATGAAAATAATAACGTGACAGATCAGAGCACAGAGCCGAAAAGTGCTGATTCGGCAGAGCAGGGCACGAAGAGTGCAAATCCGAATAACTCTGGCTTGACAGAACAAAACAGTAAGGAAATAAGTGCGAAGAACTCTGCAGAACAAAAAAAGAAAAGCACAAGTACGAAGAGCTTTACAACACAAAGCAAGAAAGCAAGTGCAAGTACGAAAAACTCTAACTCTGCAACACAAAGCAAGAAAGCAAGTGCAAGTGCGAAAAACTCTAACTCTACAACACAAAGCAAAAAAGCAAGTGCAAGTACGAAAAACTCTAACTCTGCAACACAAAGCAAAAAGAAAGCAAGTACGAAAAATTCCAGCTCGACAGCACAAAGCAGTAAGAAAGCAAGTGCAAAAAATTCCAGCTCTACAACAAAAAACAAGAAGAGTACCAGCACAAAGAACTCTACAGCGCAAAGTAAGAAGAGTACAAGTAAGAAAAGCACGTCCAAGCAACAGACGACAAGCAAAAAAGCAAATTCATTAGAAAATATTGAAAAATCGTCAAAAGATGACAGCAATGTGGCCGGTGATCTGGGGGAATAATGTTACACAATCGGTCTATAGCGAAAGATGGCAGGAAGGGATTGAAAAAATATTGACAAAAGATAGAAAAGATCTGGAAAGAACACACGCAATCGTGACAAGAAATCTAAAAACATTAAATACACCCGGAAAATATTATAATTTCAGTGATTTTTTGATCGAACACTGGCTTACAGACAAAGAACGACAGGAATATAAAGAAGAACCCGAAGAAAAGGAAACCTATCGTGAGATCGCATATAAGCATTGCCACGACAAAGTGCAAAAAAGCGGTGCCGTGTCAAGACCAACACTTCGACACTGGTTTGGTTTTGGAAAGGCAGATACGAATAAATCACCAAGAAGATCACAGATTATTGCATTTGCGTTTGCGACAGATCTGTCACAGCAGGAAATGGAAGAATATCTGGTAGAAGGCATGTTAGAACCGGAACTCCAGGTCAATGATTATACAGAGATCATTTATGATTATGGATTACGTCATCATCTGAAATATGATACTTGTAATGATATGATCCTTCTTTTCGAACGAGAAGTGAACAAAGACATTGTGATCGCACAAAAGACACATACAGCAGAACTTACCAGAGAATATCATCTTGTCTGGGATAAAAGCAAGGAAGAGTTTTTGGTATGGATGTGTAAAAATGCATCCTATTTTAAAGGATATAGTAAAGTTGCTTTAAACTGGTTTATCAAATTAAAGCATGAAATATTGGATTATATCAGACAGGACTCTGCCCATCTGCTTGCCGAAGCATTGGATCATACGAAATACAGCACATGGGAAAAAGAAAACAGGATGGAAGGAGAAAAAGAGGGAGATGCCATTTTACGTTTTCTGCATAATGTATCCCGAAGAGTGGGTGATACAAGTATATCAGAAGCACTAAAAAAAGAGATTACATATTTTGTATGGGTTGTATATGGATCCAGAGACCAAAACAGAGATCTTCTTGCGGAAATCTATTCTTCGGCAGTAGGACAGAATGGAAGAATAGAGAACCATAAAAAATTCCGAAACAAAAAAGTGAGTCTGCCGGAAAGTGTATATCTTATGACAGACAAGTATTTGTCACAACTGATCGGAGTTGCTGTTAATAAAGAAAAAGATATCCGGCTTTCCCAGGCACTTCATTGTCTGGAAAATGAGAAAGATCAGGAACCTTGTCCGGACTGGATCGTTAAATGTCTGGCAGAATACCGGATCGCGCCTGCAGATTCTTTGAAGAATTTGCAAATGAAGTCTTTAGCGACTGCCATATGGCACCGCTGAATGAAAAATATCAGCTCGACTGTTTCTTTCTGCTGCTGTTTGATCAGGAGAATATGTATACATTATCAGAACTGATTGAAGTAGTGAAGCAGGAAGAGTAGGGGAGTTTATAAAACCAACAGAACTGTCTGTAGTAGCAGATGGGGGTGTTGGTTTTTTGTTTGTTATGAAGTAGAAAATCATCAGATCATAGGATTAAAATATTGGAAACGACAAAACGTTCTTTAAAAATGAAAAAATAAAGAATGACATTTACAAGCGTTCTTTAAAATGATAAAATGAAAGAACATTTTATAAAGGGTGGGTGATGTTATGGATTATTATGTTGACCGGTTAAAATTATTGATTGAACAGAATGGTGGAATTGTATCTGCACAGACGATTCAGAAAGCAGGGATAGATCGTATGCTTCTTTATGATAGTCTGGAAAAGGGAATTGTTATGAAAGAATCCCATGGAAATTATGTATTGGCAGATGAGCAGCCGGATGAATTCAGAGTAATTCAAAGCCGGTCGGATAAGTTGATCTTTTCACATGGCACAGCGGTTTTTTTACATGGAATATCAGATCGTGTTCCACATTATTTGGATATAACAGTGCCACAGGGAGATAATGTTTCCAGAATAAAACAGCAT
>ERZ779842.2322-NODE-2322-length-13159-cov-2.585775_pt1 | contig 13159 bp, 9 predicted proteins | sample MGYA00511095_ERZ779842 | MGnify/ENA primary metagenome ERZ779842 (study PRJEB29588, sample SAMEA2154036) | human gut metagenome | biome: human gut; feature: human-associated habitat; material: faeces | place: Denmark | collected 2008/2010 ... | reverse complement strand
TACTTTGGGAATGAAAAAATTATATGAGCAAAGCCCTGAAATGCAGCTGTCCGGCAAATGCCAGCTGCGCCATGTAAAATGCACGCACCACAAAGGATATCTGATGGAAGATCTTTCCATGATCAAAAGCGGATTTTATGAGATCAGCTTTTGTAAAAGCGGAGATTTTCTGTTCCGCATCGGCCAGAAACGGCATTTTATTACAAATGGTGATATTCTGGTTATTCCACCGGATATTCCACACTACTTTACTTCCAGTGATCTCGTTGCAAACTATTATGATTTTATCACTGTATGGCTGGAAAAATCATATATTTCCAATCTGAAAAGCCAGCTTCCGGCCCTTAAGGAATCTGTTTTCAATATTGACACACCTCATCTTCTTCATACTACCAATAAGCTGTGTAATTTTGAGGAAGAATTTGAAACCTTTTACCGGGAATATGCTTCTTATGGGGAGCTTTCTGAAACCTATGCCTGTGGTGCATCCACCTGTCTTCTGGTAAAAGTCATTAACTATGCCCTGAAATATTCCAACGAATTTATTGAGATCGAATCCGATCAGACCAATCAGATCGTCCGCTATCTGGATCAGCATTTTCTGAAAGAAATCGGTGTGGAGGATCTGGCGCGTACTTTCCACATGAGCAAGAGCAGTCTGAACAAATTTTTTCAGAAACAACTGAATACGACCTGTCATCAGTATATTTTAAAGAAACGGCTGGCACTTGCGGTCTCGCTGATCCGGCAGGATGTTCCGCTTAAAACGGTTGCTGTCCAGTCCGGTTTTGGAGACTATTCTTCATTTTTTCGTGCTTTTAAGAAAATGTATCATATTTCCCCGACCGAATGTCAGGCAGACAATGAAAAACTGAAAAAGATCAAACATTAGCCGGGAGAATGACTTGTCTGAATAGTGTAGACATGCAAAAAACTTCGGATATTCTGGATTTTCGCCAGTGATCCGAAGTTTTTCTTGTTTAATATTTCTTTTTTTGATTGTCTTTATTTCACCAGATGTACTTCTGCCTTCTTCTCATTCAGCTTCTGTGCAGTCTCATGCTCATTGACATAGATACTGATATGTTTTTCTTTGCCGGAAGTATCGTAATCTTCAGCAGTAAATACATGTCCGTCAATGATCACCTTTGTTCCATACGGAATCTCATCCGGGTCAACCGCAATGGTCTGCCCTTCAACAACCGGAGTTCCGGTTGCTTTGACTTTGCTTGCCTTCGCACGGCAAGTCTCGCAGGAACAATAATAATCAATGGTATACTCTCCAATACTGTCTCCATACTGTTCGGCTGTAGCGTTCTGTTCGTTCACATCCGTACCTTCCAGATTATAATTTTCTTCCAGGATTCTGGTTGCCCAGACAGCTTCCAGAATATATACCGTTCCGGAAATGATTCCCTGGTCTTCATTTGCAGCTTCGATGGTCTTTCCGTCTCCTGCATACATCACAACATGATGGACATAACCATCTTTTGCATAGAAAATCAAATCCCCCGGCTGTGCGTCTTCAACCGGAATCTTGGTTCCATACTGGCTCTGATCTTCGGCTACTCTTGGCAGATTATAGCCAAAAGTCTTATAAATCTGCTGTACAAATCCGGAGCAGTCCGCCCCTTCTGTCAGGCTTGTACCGCCCCATACATAAGGATTGCCAATGAACTGTGCGGCAAAATCCAGCATTGCCTGGCGGATCGCATTCCCCGGTGTTCCCGGCTTTACAGAAGCATAGCTATAATAAAGTGCCCGGTTATCTTCCGGTGCGATCAGTTCTGTAGCTGTCTGGTAAGCACCTTCGCCTGCTGCTTCTACCTGCGCTTTTACTTCATCCCCAGTCTGAACAGCCTCTTTAGAGACAAACCCTCGGACATCCCCGGACTCCACATAGATCCAGTCTTTCTCTGCATCCGCAAGGATATAACACAGATTACCCTGGGACATGGTTCCGATCACACGTGACTGTCCATTTGCCTCTTCCTGGATTGCTACAGTTCCATCCGACTTTGATGCATCTGCCAGTGCATATTTTTTCGTAGCCAGTGTCTGATTTACGGTTGCACGTACATGGGTAAATGCCTGATTTTCATTTGCCGGAACCGTTTCTTTTGCAAGGGATGCTGTTCCTTCGGCAATCTTGGCTTTTTTTGCAGCTTTTTTTGCCTGCTTCTGGTATCCACTCAGCAGTACCTGTGCGGCATCTCCGGTATAAAGCTCGGATTCTTTTACAAATCCTCTGACCTTTCCGGATTCTACATACAGCCATCCATTCTTTTCTTCTTTCAGAATGTAGAGAAGTCCATCCTGTGAAATTTCTCCGACAGAACGCACCTTTTCGGTCAACTGCCGGGATGCTGGGGATGCATTTAAAGTATCATCCTGCAATGCTGTAGCAGTATCCGAATTTAAGGATGACTTCTTTCCCGAAGTGTCTGCTGTGTTTTTTAATGTCTCGGCAGAAAATGTATTAAGCTGTACTTTCTTTGCTGTTTTCGTCTTTTTCGCAGAAGATTTCGTCTTTGATTTTTTCGCCTTTACAGAAGTTTCCTTATGAAACAGTTTTTTAGCATCAGCTGTTGCTTCCTGAATATCACTTTCTGTCCGATCAGTATCAACGGCTCCACTGATATCCTCCGGAATTGCCTCACGTATGCTGATCTTTGTCTTTGCAAATGCATATTTTCTCGCAACTGTCCAGAAACGGAAATCTTCTTCGTATTCCGGAAGACTGACGATCTGCTGTCTCTTGACCAGTTCTTCATTGGTCATCTTGTGTTCACTATCCTGCGTATTTTTTTCCTGCTCCTGCGCTTTGTTTTTTTCTTCTGAGCCTTCTGTCTGATCTTCCGAAGGCTGCTGTTCATTGTTCACATTGCCATCTGAAGGCTGCTGTGGTGTATCCGGATTGACCGGATCTGTCGGTTGCTCCGGCGTAACCGGCACATCTGGATTAGCCGGGATTACTTCTACTTCATTTCCTGTTATCGGATCAACCTTCCATCCTGTTTTCGCTGCATCACGCAGACCGGTATCTTCCAGATATCCAGTCTCTTCATTGTATCTGATTTCTTCATTATGAATCATCTCCAAGACAAGATCTGATACTTCTGTAAGTGTATCACGCCCATCAATGGATTTTGCCTGTAATTTTTCTCCATTTTCTGATCCATTAGAAGTAACCTCTGTAAGACCGCTCTCTGCTGCCCAAGCTGTTGCCGGAGCGCTGAAAGTAAGTCCGAAAACAAGTAATCCTGCTAGAATTTTTACTCCTGTCATTTTTGCTACCTGTATATTTCTATATTTCAAAATCTGTTGCTCCTTCTTACAAATTCTGTAAAATGCAGTCCTTTTAGTCGAAACGCGACATTTTTATTCTACTACTCTTTGACAAAACCGTCCATATTTCATTAAAAATATTTCTGATAAAATTTTTCAAACTCAGAGAGTAATTTCTTTCGGAAAATATTTTGGTAAAATGAAAAAAAGAAAATGTCCTGACATATTTTACGTCAGAACATTTCCCTGTTTTTATGGCTTTAGATAAACTCCGAAAGAACAAATTATCCTTCGCTTAATTTTTATTTAACCAGATATACTTCTTCATTCGTCACGCCGAGAGCAAGTGCTTCTTCATGGCTGTTTACATAGACATCAATGTGGTTTTTCTTGATCGCACCACCACAGTCTTCAGCAGTAAATACATGTCCGCCGATGATGACTCTTGTTCCGTAAGGGATCACACTCGGATCCACTGCAATGGTCTGTCCTTCAATGACCGGGGTTCCGGTTGCTGTGATCCCGTCTGCTTTGTTACAGCAGATTTCACATGCACAGTAATATGTAATCGTAAAATTGCCAAGATCTGCGCCGTACATCTCTTCTGTCGCATTGACTGTTCCGATTCCACCACCTGCAACAGTATAATGATCGTCCAGGATCCGGGTTGCCCATACTGCATCTTTGTTATAAACAGTTCCGTAAATGATTCCCACATCTTCATTTGCTGCTTCGATCGTCTTTCCATCTCCGGCATACATCACAACATGATATACATAACCGTTCTTTGCATAGAAGATCAGGTCTCCAGGCTGTGCGTCTTCTACTGGAATCTTGGTTCCATACTGGCTCTGATCCTCGGCAACACGCGGAAGATCATATCCGTAAGCCTTGTAAATCTGCTGTACAAATCCGGAACAGTCTGCTCCGTTTGTCAGACTGGTTCCGCCCCACACATAAGGATTACCGACAAACTGGGATGCATATTCAATCATTGACTGGCGGATCTCACCACTCGGCGTTCCTTCTTTTGTAGAAGTCAGCGTATAATAAAGAGCCTTATTATCTTCCGGATCCATGTTTTTATCTGCTACCGAATAGGAATCAGCTCCTCTTTCTGTCACCTGTGCTTTGGTTTCAGCATCTGATTTCAAATACTTCTTTTCCGCAAAGCCTCTGACATCTCCGGATTCTACATAAACCCAGTCTGAATCTTCATCTGCAAGAATGTAGCAGAGCTCTCCTGCTGTCATTGTTCCGACAACTCTGGAATCCGCATTCTTCTCCTCCTGAATATCCAGGATTCCTTTTTTATCAGTATCTACCTGTTCGCTTACCAGTGCCGGTTCTTTATCTGCAACCGTCTGGTTCACCGTCGCACGGAGATAGGTATATGCCTGATTATCTTTAGCCTCTACCAGTGCCTGTGCCGTCTTTGCGGTTCCCTCGATTCCGGTATAGTCTTTGTTTTCTTTGGAAGCTTTTAACCTGGCCTGTGTCTGATAGACATCCAGAAGTTCCTGTGCCGCATCTTCCGTATAAATTTCAGACGCCTTTACAAATCCCCTGACATTACCGGATTCCACATACAACCAGCCATTGTCTTCTTCTTTCAAAATATAAAGAAGCCCGTCCTGCGAAATCGTTCCGACCGAGCGGACCTTTTCTTCCATCTGCTGTGCTGCCAGGTCAGCAGTCACTTTTGCTGCCTGTTCTTCTTTCTGCTTCTGCAGATCCTTCTCAGCCTGTCTTGCTGTTTCAGCTCTTTTTCCAGCTTTCAGATTGGTCTGATTCGGCGCCTCTGTCTTTAATTTCGCTGATGAAAAAATGTTGAGTCCGGTTAGTTTGATCTGTGCAGATTTTTTTACACCTTTTGCCGTTTTTGTACGTTTCACTTTTTTCGTGTTGTATTTTTGATTCTCTATATCAAATCCGGCTCTCAGCTCTTTTGCATCTTTTTTTGCCGCTTCAAGCTCTGCTTCTTTGGCTTCCTCGGAAGTATCTGCCCTGCCATCTGCAGCTTCCGGAATTTCCTCCCGTACATTGATCGCTGTTCTGGCAAATGCATATTTTCTTGCCACAGTCCAGAAACGGAAATCCTCTACCATCTCTGGCTGCTTCACAATCTGCTGACGGCTGATCAGTTCAGAATTACTGACTGCAGTTTTTGATTCGTTCTGACTGTCTGCTTCTTCTGCTTTGCTGATCTCCTGTGTATGGTCGATCTCACTTCCCGGAATTGGATCGATCTTTGTATCTTTCCGGTCTTCGGAAGAATCTGCCTTATCAGTATCCGGTGTCTGAATCGGATCTTTGGAATCGGATTTGCCGGAATCCGGGCTATCCGGATTTTCCGGAGTGCCTGGTTTTTCCGGTGTCTCTGGAGTTCCCGGAGTATCCGGCTTTTCTGGAGTTTCTGGTTTTTCCGGTGTCCCTGGATTTTCCGGAGTGTCCGGTTTTTCTGGAGTTTCTGGTTTTTCTGGAGCCTCTGGAATTTCTGGATTTTCCGGGGTTTCCGGAGTACCTGGTTTTTCCGGTGTCTCTGGAGTTTCTTCATTTCCAGGATTGTCCGGTATGGCTGGTGTCTCCGGAACATCCGGTGTCTCTGTCAGGCGTTCTCCTGTCTCCGGATCCACTTTCTGACCAGTCGAGGTATCTTCCAGATAGCCGGTTTCATTATTCAGCCTGACTGCTCCGCTTTCCATCATTCCCCGTACATAATCAGATACACTCACAAATGCTTCCGATCCATCTGTCTTTTTTGCCTGCACTGTATTCTCTGCTACAACGGCCGTTTCCCCATCATCGGCAAATGCCGCCATTGGCGAACCAAGAGCCATTCCAAATGCCAGAAGACTTGCCAGTGTCTTTGTCCCGATCCTTTTTGCTATAAATTTGTTCCTAAACTTCAATAATTGATCCTCCTCTCGTAAATAGACTATAAGTTGTATGTTAATTTTTGAAGTTTTCAAAAAATTCTTCTTTGCATTAACAATTGCATTAATAAAATGTATGAAACATTAAATTTAGGGGTTTCATTCATCTTTTATTTGATTATTTTTAATTATAGCATAAATTAAACCATATGTGGTGTTTTTTTGGTAAAAATACACAATTTCTACATTTATGGTTCCTGTTCATATTACTTTGTCAATATGTTACCTTGTTATGATCTGGATGATCGTCTTATCCGTTTCACGCATTCCCTTCTTTGCAAACTCTCCGATATTGCGGATTGTATTTTCTACACCTTTTTCTACAAGTCCGTCTCCGCCATAGAACTGCTTTCCTATCTTCTCTTACCAGACCCCAGTCATAATATCCGGTTGATACTCAATCTGTGACACGATCTGCGAGGGTGTATATTTCCAGATTTTCTCCCCTGTATAATCTGCCGCCACAAACATCCCAAAGATAAGGAAACTGATAAACATCCGCGCAAAGAAACTGCTTCCGCCATTTTCTTCTGAAGAATGTTCTCCATATAATCCCCTGTATACATGCTGATACCTTGGATGCACCGCCGGGATACTGCCTTTTCTCCATTTTTGACGTGACATCCTAAGCAACTCCTCGCGGCGTTCCTGTGATTCGTTCATTCCAATCTCTCCCTTCTGCTAAAGCATCCAATTAAAATGAATGTGCCTCGGTGCATTCCACACCGAACGCAGTTACTTGCAACATTCTTCTTTGCGCGAGTGCGCATCTTTGGCAGGTAGTTCTTTTCATTTACCAGAAAATTCTTTCCCAATTTCAGACAAACAAAAAGGACATATACCTCTACCTCAGTATATGTCCCTCTTTTTTTCAAATATGCTATTTTTACCGTTTTGCCATCTCTTCCATGATGTCATCCCAGGTGATCCCACGTTCTGCCATCAACACCATCATATGATACAGGAAGTCGCACATCTCATATTTGAGTTCTTCCGGGTTCGGATTCTTCGCTGCAATGATGATCTCGGCAGCCTCTTCTCCAACCTTCTTCAGAATTTTATCAATACCTTTTTCAAACAGATAGTTCGTGTAAGATCCTTCCTTTGGATGCTCTTTGCGATCCATGATCGTATGATACACGCTCTCGAATACCTGCTGCGTATTGATTTCTTCATACTGATCCCCTACGATTGGCTGGAAGAAGCAGGTCGGATTGCCGGTATGACATGCCGCTCCTACCTGATCGACTTTTGCAAGCAGGGTATCTTTGTCACAGTCGATGGTCAGGGATTTGACATACTGAAAATGTCCGGATGTCTCGCCTTTTGTCCAGAGACTCTGTCTGCTCCGGCTGAAATAGGTCATCCGTCCGGTTTTCACTGTTTTTTCAAATGCCTCCTGATTCATGTATGCCACCATCAGCACTTCGGACGTCTTATAATGCTGTGTAACAACCGGAAGTAATCCATCGGAATTTAATTTAAATTCGGAAAAATCCATCAGACTCTCAAAGGATGTCATACGAATTCCTTTTTGGCTGCACTCTTCTTTGAAATCAGCACAATTGATTTCTCTCTGACTCACATACATTCCAGAAAGTCCTTTCACACCCGGGCATTCCAGGATCTTAAAAAGCTCTTCCTTTTCCAGTGTATCGGTCACAACCACACACGGAATATCCGTAATATTTACAACGGAATTCAGATCCAGACGGTGCATAAATACAATCTGGCTACTGTAAGTCTGGATCAGATGCTGCTGCTTAAATAATGAATCAAAGTCATTCAGTGACACCGCGATCTTCTCTTTTCCAAACCGCTTTGCCACCTCTTCGATCAGTTTCTGTGAATCCGGCTTTGAAAAATTCAGCATGGCACGCTTTGCACCGGTGTAGAGGATTTTCTTTACATCCTCCTGCCGCTTTACATTTCCTCCGGCAACCATCGGGATCCGAATCACGCGGTTGATCTTTTTCATCAGTTCAATGGACTCATCATGATCCTGGTCCGTACTTGAAAGGTCAAATACCAGAAGTTCATCCGCCCCGTTATCGCTGTACTCTTTTGCCAGCGCGATCACATCTTCAGATACAACTGTCGGGTCATCAAACCATTTTACCGCCTTCCCTCCAAGGATAAAAATGCAGGGAATCAATCTTTTATAACTCATACGAGAAACTCCTTTTATCTTTTTACAGACTGCCTTTTGTAGACCACACTTCTTTCATCCGTGGTTCTTCGGATACAGCCATATCAAGCGCTTTTCCAAATGCTTTAAATAACGCCTCTGCCATATGATGGTTGTTGCCGCCATCCAGGACTTTCAGGTGCAGGTTCATTGCACCGCTGTAGGAAACAGCATAGAAAAATTCTTTTACCATCTCCGTGTCCAGTTCTCCTAATTTGTCACAGGTAAATGTAGCGCCAAAATTCAGATATGGTCTTCCGGAAAGGTCGATTGCCGAAAGCACCAGCACCTCATCCATCGGAAGCATAAAATGTCCATACCGCTTGATTCCTTTTTTATCTCCCAATGCTTTTGCAATGGTCTGCCCCAGCACGATTCCGGTATCCTCGATCGTGTGGTGGCTGTCTACCTCCAGATCTCCGGTAACTTTGACAGTCAGATCAAAAAGTCCATGTCTTGCAAAGCCGGAAAGCATATGGTCAAAGAAACCGATGCCAGTAGAAATGTCAGTTATTCCTGTTCCGTCCAGATTCAGTGTCATCTCGATCTGTGTCTCTTTTGTCACACGACTGCAGGATGCAACTCTGCTCTCCATCTTTTAGTCCTCCTCTTCAAAACGTACATGGATCGAATTGGCATGCGCAGTCAGCTGTTCCGCTTTTGCAAAGCTTTCGATATCCTTATGTACCTTCTGCAGTGCTTCTCTTGAATAAGAGATGATACTGGATTTCTTAATGAAATCGTCTACAGAAAGCGGGGAAAAGAATTTAGCGGTTCCGTTGGTCGGAAGGATATGGTTTGGTCCGGCGAAATAATCGCCCAGTGGCTCGCTTGCATATTCCCCGATAAAGATAGCTCCTGCATTGCGGATCTTGGTCATCACTTCAAATGGATTTTTTGTCTGGATTTCCAAATGCTCGGATGCAATCTCATTTGCCACGTCGATCACATCTTCCATCGTATCGGCAAGCAGAATATATCCGTAATTATCCAGAGATTTGGAAATGATCTCTGCTCTTGAAAGTTCTTTTAAGAAACCATCTACCTGATCGGATACCTCATGTGCCAGCTTTTCACTTGTCGTAACAAGAATTGCGGAAGCGAGCTCATCATGCTCTGCCTGGGAAAGCAGGTCTGCCGCAACATATCTCGGATTAGCTGTCTCATCTGCCACAACCAGGATTTCACTTGGTCCTGCAATGGAATCAATGCTGACATGACCGTAAACTGCTTTCTTTGCAAGTGCTACATAGATATTTCCAGGTCCTACGATCTTGTCTACTTTCGGAATACTTTCTGTTCCAAAAGCAAGGGCAGCGATTGCCTGTGCACCACCTGCTTTATAGACTTCATCTGCGCCTGCTTCTTTTGCAGCGACCAGAACAGCCGGATTCACCTTTCCTTCTGCATTACATGGGGTGGTCATAATGATCTTATCTACACCTGCTACTTTTGCCGGCATAATGTTCATCAGAACAGACGACGGATATACTGCTTTTCCTCCCGGTACATAGACGCCTACCTTTTCCAGTGGTGTTACTTTCTGTCCAAGCATCGTTCCCTGTGGGGTGCTCTTGAACCAGCTGTTCTGTTTCTGCAGTTCATGGTAACTCTCGATATTGACCAGCGCCTTGCGGATCACATCCAGAAGTGCCGGATCCACTGCTTTATATGCTTCTTCGAATTCTTCGTCTGTTACTTTTACATTGGAAGCATTGATATCTGCTTTATCAAACTGTTTGGTATAGGAAAACAGAGCCTCATCTCCGTTTTCTTTGATATTCTGAATAATCGCCTGCACCCGGCTTTCATACTCTCCGTACTGGCTCGGACTTCTTTTTAACATATTTTCCAGAATATTTTTTGTAGTTTCTTTTGTTAATTTTACGATTCTCATCTGTCTGCCTCCTTGATGACCTTTTTTAACTTTCCTAAAAGCTCTGAGATCCGTTCGCTTTCCATTTTCATGCTTACCTGATTCACAACCACTCTTGCGGACAGCGGACATACTTCTTCAAGAATATGCAGACCATTTTCCCGCAGAGTGGAACCGGTCTCTACGATATCGCAGATGACTTCGGAAAGTCCTACGATTGGTGCCAGCTCTATGGAACCGTTTAATTTGATGATTTCCACGGTCTGGTTTTTCTTATTATAAAAATAATCTTTGGCGATATTCGGGTATTTGGTGGCTACACGGATCTGCTGATTACCATCCAGCAGTTCCCGGGCAGATTCCGGTCCGCAGATACACATTCTGCATTTTCCAAAGCCAAGATCCATCACTTCATATAATTTTCTTCCTTCTTCCAGAATCGTATCGCGACCTACGACACCCAGATCTGCCGCTCCATATTCCACATAAGTCGGGACATCCGGTCCTTTGGCCAGGAAGAACCGAAGTTTCAGCTCTTCATTGACAAAAATCAGTTTTCTTGTCTTTTTATCTTTCATCTCTTCACAGGTAATGCCTACAGCTTCCAGCATCTCCAGTGTTTTCTCTGCCAGACGGCCTTTCGTCAGTGCGATGGTTAAATATCTCATGGGTCTTTCCTCCTACTGAAAACTTTTCTGATTGGTCATCTGTACTTCATCGGTAAACAGATTGATCACCTGTATCTGATCTTCTCCCACCGGAGATACAATATCCGTAAACTGATGACCCTTTCCATATGCAATATAGTCTTCCGCTTTCAGACCTTCTTCCATCCGCATACACTGGATCTGCATACCATGTGTTCTCTGCATACCGGCAATCCGGATCGCCGCTTCACGATTTCTTTCATTATATAAGACCAGTCGTTTTCCTTCCATCACCGGCACCTGAATATTCTGACGGTTCAGTGCATTCAACACCTGTTCCATTACCAGACAGAAACCGATTGCAGGGGCAGGTCTTCCAAAATGTTCCAGCAGCCTGTTGTACCGTCCACCGGTTACTAACGGCTCACCGGTGCCATAGGTAAACCCCTGGAAGATAATGCCTGTATAATACTGATATTTACTGAGCATGCCAAGGTCGAAAGAAATATATTCTTCACAGCCATAGCAGGAGGCCACCTGATACAGTTCCCGTAACCTGCGGATCGCTGCCAGTGCCTTGGGGTTGCCAGTAAGACTTTCTGCTTTTTTCAGTACTTCCGGGCCACCAAAAAGTTGTGGCAGTTCTGTCAGTGCTTCTACCTGTTCTTTGGACAGTCTCTGACTCTCCAGAAGTTCTTCCACACCGAAATAATTCTTGTTGGAGATCAGCTGGCGCAGTTCCTGAATAGTCTCTTCCGACATACCGGAGTCATCAACCAGTGCTTTGAAAAAATCCACCTGACCGATACTTATCTGGAATTCTTTCAATCCTGCTGCCTTTAAGAGTTCTACAGTCATGGCAATGATCTCACCGTCTCCGTCCACTGATGCATCGCCCAAAAGCTCCACACCCATCTGGGTGGATTCTTTCAGTCGTCCCTGGTAGCTGGAGCGGTTCACAAAGGTGTTTCCACTGTAGCAGAGACGAATCGGCATATCTTCCTGATGATAATACATAGAAGCTGCTCTCGCGATGGAAGGTGTAAAGTCCGGACGAAGTACCAGAGTATTACCTTCCCGGTCAAAGAACTTGTAAAGTTCTCTGGATGGTGTGGTTCCCACCTGCTTTCCAAACACATCAAAGAATTCGAAGGTCGGTGTCTCTATGCTCTGATAACCGTATGCATGAAAGATTTTCTCCATTTTTCTCTGAAGATACAGTTTTTTTGCACATTCGGTTCCGTAAACATCCCGGACTCCTTCCGGGGTATGAAATAATTGTCTCATGGTTCTATCCTCTTCTTTAATCTTGTTATGTAACTTCGTAACTGTGCAGTAGCTTCACAGTTAATCTTCATTCACTTTAACGTGCTAATGTGTTACTATGCTAATACATTATATGTGAAGACAGCACACTTGTCAATCCCTGTCCTGCAAATCTTTCTGGATTCCGTCCAGATACGGCACCAGAATCCCACCGTGGTTCGTAAGAAAATAAGAAGGATTCAGTTCTTCGTAAAGAAAACTTTTTCTTCCACCATTCTGCGCCCGTTCCCAGAACCACCACAGATCTCGAAATGTCAGATAATAGAATTCATTTCTTCCCGAAAAATAAATCAGCAGGAAAGAAATCCCCTCCTGCTGTTCAAACTCTCTCATAAACCGCACCTGATGCTCATGGATATTGGCAAGGGGAAAGACTGTTTCTTTGCACTCTTTCGCATCGAAGCATACAGGAATCCCCTGCACTGCCCCGATATAATCCACCGTACTTTTCTGTTCAAAATACGCCAGGGTGATCTGTCTGGTATCCTTGGCGATCCGAACCGGCGTGATCGGTGTCGGCACTTTCTGAATCAGTGCCAGCCCCTTTTCACGGTACTGTTCATTGCTCCGGTTGATCAGTTCTTCCAGTGTAGAACCCCTGAGTCCTCTTGAATTCCAGGTTGCCATATTTTCCTCCCATCAGTCCTTTTCGATCACACCGATCTTGTTAAACGGGTAATAACGGAAGATCGCTTTTGCGAGAACTTTTTCTTTTTTCACATAAGTATTTGTCCAGAACCGGGAGTCCTTCGACCAGTTTCGGTTATCTCCCAGCATAAAGTAGCTGTCTTCCGGCACATAATACGGTCCATAATCGCCTTCCGGTGGTTCCGGCAGGTAAGGCTCATCTAACGGTGTTTCAGAATCGTTAATATAAACCTTTCCATCAATAATCTGC
>ERZ779842.2310-NODE-2310-length-13195-cov-4.091705_pt1 | contig 13195 bp, 9 predicted proteins | sample MGYA00511095_ERZ779842 | MGnify/ENA primary metagenome ERZ779842 (study PRJEB29588, sample SAMEA2154036) | human gut metagenome | biome: human gut; feature: human-associated habitat; material: faeces | place: Denmark | collected 2008/2010 ... | reverse complement strand
AAACAAGAAAAACGCTTCTGGAGTGCTGACCAAAAGCGTTTTGTCTACAGTCTGAGCATCAGACGGGAGTCTGATGCTTTTTTTATGCGGTGGCGGGAAAATATCTGCCGGGTACCGCAATCATGGGAAAGTCCGGGTGAAGCATATGACACAGATCGATAAAAACATAGCATTCAATCTGAAAAGAATCCGCAAATCCAAAAATATGAGTCTGGATATGCTGGCGGAGCGTACCGGTGTCAGCAAAAGCATGCTGGGACAGATCGAGAGAGGAGAATCCAATCCCACGGTGTCCACTATCGGGAAGATCGTGGAGGGATTGAAGGTACCTTTTGAACAGTTGATTTATAATAGGAAAGAAATCATGGTGGTGCCGTCTCCGGAAGAGGCTCCGGTATGCAAGGCAAAGGAAGGGGAATACCGGATCTATGTGATGCTGCCCTACGATGCCGGAAGAAATTTCGAGATCTATCAGGGCGAGCTGACCAGAAATGCCCGGATGGAAAGCGAATCCCACGGGGAGCAGACCTGGGAATACCTGACGGTGGTATCCGGGGAGGTCGAACTGATTCTGGAAGATTCCAGTTTTCTGGTGAAGACAGGTGGTTCTCTCTATTTTGCCTGTGACAGGAAACATGTCTATCACAATGTGGGTGAGACCAAGGCGGTACTCAACATGATCATTACCACGCAGCGTTAGAGAAAACGCCCCCGCTTGATGGCATCCTTGCCATATTTTGCCCGGATATTATCCAGTGCGGCATCCAGCTTCTGCTGTTTCTCGGAACGGGGAGCCGGAAAATCAAACAGGCTGAGCTGAACCGGTTCGTCTTCCGGCACCAGCTTGGAAGTGCGGATCCCCAGAAGCCGTATGGGAGTGGAATCCCATAATTCGTCGAATAATGCACAGGCATCTTCGTACAGGAGATTCACGGAAGCCGTGGGAATGTCTATCGGCATTTGGTGAGAAACGTTCCGGAAATCACTGTACCGGATCTCCGTGCAGATCTGTCCTGCCAACTGGTGGGAGGCCCGTAGACGCCTGCCCACGGATTCACACAGAGACAGCAATACTTTACAGGCTTCCTCTTTGGTGGTGGCATCGCTGCTTAAAGTGGTGGAGTTGCCGATCCCTTTTGCCTTGGAAGGAGCCAGGACTACTGTGGAATCGTCGATGCCGTTGGCATACTGCCACAGACAACGACCGTGACTTTTTAAATGTGCTTCCAGGATCGCAGGATCCGTCTTTGCCAGATCCCCGATCGTGAGAATACCTAATTTGTGGAGAGTCTCCGCACTGGAATGTCCGCAGGTGAACAGGGCGGAAACAGGCAGCGGCCACATTTTCTGCGCTATTTCCCGCTGATACAAGGTGTGAGTCTTATCCGGTTTCTCAAAATCAGAGGCCATCTTGGCCAGAACCTTTCGATCCGAAATTCCCACATTTACCGTAAATTTAAATTTTTCAAAAACAGAGTGACGAATGAAAGCAGCGGCTTCCTCGGGAGAGACGTAGTTCGCCGCAATGGGCGTATAGTCCATATAACATTCATCGATGCTGACCTGTTCGATGTCGGGGCAGATACCCGCCAGATGTTCCATAAGCATCTGGCTTTTCAGACGGTACATATTATGATCCGGAGAAGCCATGACCAGATGCGGACATTTGCGCAGGGCATTGACCACCGGTTCACCGGTAGTGATGCCGAAAGCCTTGGCGGGAATGGATTTGGCCAGCACCACACCGTGTCTGGTGGAGGTGTCACCGCCTACGATGGAAGGGATCGTGCGCAGATCCACAGGATCCCCCTGTTCCAGACGGGCCAGCGCCGTCCAGCTTAAAAAAGCGGAATTGACATCAATATGAAAAATGACCGGTTCCCTCATGGTGTCTCCTTTCCGGATCAGACCGTTTTATTTACCTCCAGTATAGCATAGATCGGTTCGGGAGAAAACAAAAAAATCGAACAGACATTCTTTCTTTACAAGGCATATAAATGCTGATAGAATCTATATGTTACAAAGTTATTACAGTAAGACAGGTATACAGAATGCCCGAAGGGGGCATACTGTTTTCAGATACGATAGATCGAGAAGGAATTCATGAAGAAACTGACATCTTACTCGAAAAGAGTAAAATATACATATGTGAAAACAACGCTGGCCACTCTTTTTGTGAGCCTCTTTTTCCTCAAAGGGTATGCAGCGTTTGAAAAGACCGGAGAGAATTACTTCCACGTGTTCTTGAACGGCAATGAGATCGGAACGGTGGGCGAAGCAGACAGAGCGGAGCAGCTTCTGCAGGAAGCCAGAAGGAATATCGCTTCCCAGAGTGATGATATGATCTTTATGGACGCAGATTTAAAGCTGGTCGGTGAAGAAGTGCTGTGGGGAACACTGGACAATGAGGACAATCTGCTGGCAGCCATGGAACGGGAACTGGAGAGCAGTATCCGTGAGACTTCCCACAGATCCTATACAATGAAAGTAAATGAATATATGGTCAACCTGTCCAGCGTGGAGGATGTGGAGTCTCTGCTGCAGGCAGCAGTGGACAAATACGACAGTGAAGACAAATTCAGCGTGGAACTGACTCACGATGCACAGAAGGAATTCAATGTTCTTACCACCGAGGTAGTCAATAAACAGGAACTGACCGCTCAGGAAGAACAGAAGGAAGAATCCATCTATGCAGGCGGTGTACAGTCCGTACTGGATCAGGCGGGCTCCCAGGCAGACCAGCAGGGGGAAAAAGATTTCGAAGACTATGATCTTGGGCTGATGACCATGGACTTTGCGGAAAAGGTGGAAATCGTAGAGACCTATCTTCCGGAAAGCATGCTGACTCCGCTGGATCAGGCAATCGAGGATGTGATCAAGGATCAGGAGACCCCCGGAGAATATGAAGTAGTCAGCGGAGATACCCTGTCGGAGATTTCGATTAAAGTAAATATTCCGATGGATCAGATCATCGCCATGAACAGCGAGACACTGACCGATGAAAATTCTACGATCCGCGTAGGGGACAAGCTGATCATTACCGTGCCGCAGCCGGAGCTGTCCGTGGAGCGCATGGAGCAGAATTATTATGAAGAAATCTATGATGCAGATGTAATTTATGTGGACAACGATTCCTGGTATACGACCCAGACCAAGATTTTGCAGCAGCCCTCCGCCGGTTTCCGTCGGGTAGTGGCGGATGTATCTTATCTGAATGACAGAGAGGTCACCAGGGATATTCTGAAGGAAGAAGTGGTCATGGAGGCAGTTCCCAAGATTGTGGAACGAGGCACCAAGATTCCTCCGACCTATATCAAGCCTATTTCCGGTGGACGTCTGAGTTCCAATTTCGGACGCAGAAAGTCACCTACCAAGGGTGCCAGCAGCTACCATAAGGGTGTGGACTGGTCGGTTCCTACCGGAACTGCGGTATTTGCATCCTGCGGCGGTACAGTGGCCAGAGCCGGATGGGGAAGTGGATACGGTTATTGTGTCTATATCAACCATGAAGACGGCAGACAGACCCGATACGGACATCTGAGCAAGGTGCTCGTCAAGGTCGGCCAGACGGTAAAACAGGGAGAACGTATTGCACTGAGCGGTAATACCGGCGTAAGTACGGGACCTCATCTTCACTTTGAGATCCTCATTAATGGCAGCCAGGTGAACCCGTTGAAGTACCTGAATTAGGGCGTTGTATTTACAAATGTGCGAAAATGTGGTATAAGTGCATAAGAAGGTTTTTCTGATCTGAGAATGACAGAGGTAAGAAACAATGGAACAATACGCAATTAAAGGCGGTAATCCATTAGTCGGTGAAGTTGAAATAGGAGGTGCTAAGAATGCGGCACTTCCTATTCTTGCTGCTTCCGTGATGACGGATGAGACTGTTTATATAGAAAATATGCCGGATGTAAGAGATACGAATGTCCTTTTGAGCGCCATGGAGAACATCGGCGTGATCGTAAAGAGAACCGACCGTCACAAAGTGACTCTCAATGCATCCAACATCAGTGAACTTGTAGTAGAAGATGAAAATATCAAGAAGATCAGAGCGTCCTACTATCTGATCGGTGCTTTGTTAGGTAAATACAAGCATGCGGAAGTGGCACTTCCCGGTGGATGTGATATCGGCTGCCGTGCCATCGACCAGCATATTAAGGGCTTCCGTGCTCTGGGCGCGGACGTGAAGATCGAGCATGGCCTGATCAAGACACAGGCGGAGCATCTGCGCGGCAGCCATATTTATATGGATGTGGTCAGTGTCGGCGCTACCATCAATATCATGATGGCTGCGGTAATGGCGGAAGGCACCACGATTATCGAGAACTCTGCCAAGGAGCCTCATGTGGTGGATCTGGCGAACTTCCTGAACAGCATGGGAGCCAATATCAAGGGTGCCGGTACGGATGTGATCCGTATCAAGGGTGTTTCCCATCTGCATGGCACAGAGTATGCCGTGATTCCCGATCAGATCGAAGCCGGTACGTTTATGTTCGCAGCGGCAGTGACCAAGGGCGATGTGACGGTGAAAAATGTGATTCCGAAGCACCTGGAGTCTATTACGGCAAAACTCCTGGAGATTGGCTGTGAAGTAGAGGAAGCGGATGACTGTATCCGTGTGGTAGCGTCCAAGCCTCTGCAGCATACCCAGGTGAAGACCCTGCCTTATCCCGGATTTCCTACGGATATGCAGCCCCAGATCACAGTGGCGCTGGGACTTTCCAAAGGAACCAGCATCGTGACGGAGAGTATTTTCGAGAACCGTTTCAAATATGTGGATGAGCTGACCCGTATGGGCGCCAGCATCAAAGTAGAAGGCAACACCGCTATCATCGACGGTGTATCCAGATATACCGGAGCCAATATTTCCGCACCGGATCTGCGGGCGGGAGCAGCACTGGTACTGGCTGCCATGTCTGCAGAAGGATTCTCTACTGTGGATGATATCCGCTATATTGAGAGAGGTTATGAGGATTTCCACCTGAAATTACAGGGACTGGGAGCCCAGATCGAGTTGGTCGAGACGGAGCGGGACCTGCAGAAGTTCAAGCTGAAGATCGGTTAATGAGTGGATTTCTCATAAACCACAACAGAATGACATTTTGAAAAAAATGTCTGTTGACAAAACAGGTAACTCATAGTAAGTTAATTAGCGTAGAAAAGTTCATATAGACTTTCCCTTATTCAGAGTGGTGGAGATACATAGGATCTATGAAGCCACGGCAACCCCGCAGAATGCGGAAGGTGCCCACCTGAGCGAATAACTGTCGAACAATAAGAGGATTTGATCGCACAATAAATCAGTCCGCTTATGAAAGCGGACTTTTTTGCATCATTCAGAGCTGTCGGCATTGAAAATTTGATTTTGCAAATGAGGCTCTGAATGACAGGACTTTAGCAACTCATACACTAGACCCTCTTCCCGCAAGGAAGCAGAATGGAGGACAAATGGAAAAACGTTTATTTACATCGGAGTCCGTAACCGAAGGACATCCCGACAAAATCTGTGATGCCGTATCTGATGCGGTACTGGATGCGCTGATGGAGCAGGATCCGTTCAGCCGTGTAGCATGTGAGACCTGCACCAATACCGGTTTCGTACTGGTAATGGGTGAGATCACCACCAAGGCAAATATTGATATTCCCGCTATTGTTCGTAAGACCGTGACCGAGATCGGCTATGATTCTTCCGAAAAGGGATTCGACGGCAACACCTGTGCCGTTATGGTATCTCTGGACAAGCAGTCCACTGATATCGCCATGGGCGTAGACAAGGCCCTGGAAGCAAAAGAAAGCCACATGACCGATGAACAGCTGGATGCCATCGGTGCCGGAGATCAGGGTATGATGTTCGGCTATGCTACGGATGAGACACCGGAATATATGCCGTATCCCATCTCTCTGGCACACAAGCTGACCAGACAGCTGACCAAGGTTCGTAAGGATGGTACACTTTCCTATTTAAGACCCGACGGAAAGAGTCAGGTATCCGTAGAGTATGATGAGAATGGCAAGCCTTTTCGTCTGGAGGCAGTCGTTCTGTCTACCCAGCATGACGAACATGTATCTCAGGAGCAGATCCATGAGGACATCAAGAAGTATGTATTCGATCCTGTTTTGCCCGCAGACATGATCGATGCAGACACCAAGTTCTTCATCAATCCTACCGGACGTTTCGTAATCGGCGGACCTAACGGCGACAGCGGACTGACCGGCCGTAAGATCATCGTAGACACCTACGGTGGATATGCACGTCACGGCGGCGGAGCATTCTCCGGCAAGGACTGCACCAAGGTGGACAGAAGTGCGGCATACGCAGCACGTTACGTTGCCAAGAATATCGTAGCGGCAGGACTGGCTGAAAAGTGTGAGATCCAGCTGTCTTACGCTATCGGTGTGGCACATCCTACTTCCATCATGGTAGATACCTTCGGTACGGGCAAACTGCATGATGATAAGCTGGTGGAGATCATTCGTGAGAACTTCGACTTAAGACCCGCAGGCATCATCAAGATGCTGGATCTGCGCAGACCTATCTACAAGCAGACCGCTTCCTATGGCCACTTTGGACGTACCGATGTGGATCTGCCCTGGGAGAAGCTGGACAAGGTGGATTTATTGAAGAAATACCTGGCATAGTTACGAGCCATGCAAAAATGAAACAGGAACTGTTCCCGGGAGTTTACTCACAGGGAACAGTTCCTGTTTTGATTTTTATGCGGCACATGTATGAATGAAGCATGGCGTTTTATTTGGTTTCCTCTGTCTCCTCGGTCTCGTCCGTCTCTTCCTGTCCATACTCTCCGATATGGAACAGCTGCTGTTCTCCGGAGGTAGTGACATGCACACCTTTTTCTTCCAGCTTCAGATCCTTGACATACATGGTCTTCGTAGTCTGGGGCAGAGCGGCCAGATCAATTTCAACGGGCTCCAGCAGATGTGCGGGATCTGCTTTGTAATGCACCTCGGACAATTCTGCTTCGAAGATACCCTGTACCTTGTCTTCGTTCACATAGACAATGGGAACAGTAGCGGATACGATTTCGCCGGCTACCAGAGCCTGAAAGTCCAGAGCCATATATTTCTTGGTCAGAGGATCAAAATCAATATTTTTTACCAGAACATCTACATTCTTACCATCCAGTTCCAGATAAGCCTGGGTGCCTTCTTTTGCATTCTTGATAAAAGCGGATGCATCCTTCTCTGTGAATTTCAGGGAAACATTCTCTTTCATTTCTTTTCCGTACAAAACACCGGTGATAAAACCGTCTCTTCTTAATTTCTTTGCTTTTTCGTCAGGATTTCTTTTTTCAGCTTTTAATGTCAACATAATGATGACCTCCTCGATCTCTACGTTTGTTTCGTGTAGATGAGAGCTTGTAGAAGTTCTTTTTGCACTATGGTTATTATAACACATATAGAACAAAGTAAACAGTTAAAATGTCACAAAAATAACAGAAAAAAAGTGGGATTTACAAGCAAATTTCAGAAAACAATGTGAAGCGGCACTCTTTGGCATCTACGACATGAAACGAAAATATGTAAAACACATGGAAATATTCGTTTCAAAATTGTGTGCGTATGATGATATATCTGAGAAAAATTTACAACTGCATTACAAGAACACGTTACAACAATAAAGTAAAAGGTTGCGTAAAAAGGTAAAATGGGGTATACTTGTCACAAATACATTTGAATTTACTGGGAGGACATAAGGATGGATATGAATATTGTATGCCTGGATCTGGAGGGAGTACTGGTGCCGGAGATCTGGATCGCTTTTGCGGAGGCCAGCGGAATCCCGGAACTGAAGAGAACCACCAGAGACGAGCCGGATTACGATAAATTAATGAAATGGAGACTTGGTATTCTGAAGGAACACGGTCTGGGACTGAAGGAGATTCAGGAGACTATCGCAAAGATCGACCCCATCCCCGGGGCGAAGGAGTTTCTGGATGAGCTGCGTTCCATTACCCAGGTCATCATTATCAGTGACACCTTTTCACAGTTTGCCGGTCCTCTGATGAAGAAACTAGGATATCCCACAATTTTCTGTAATTCTCTGGAAGTAGCGGATAATGGTGAGATCACCGGATTTAAGATGCGTGTGGAGAATTCCAAGTATACTACGGTGAAGGCGCTGCAGTCCATCGGCTTTGAGACCATTGCCAGCGGCGACAGCTACAATGACCTCGGCATGATCCGCGCCAGCAAGGCCGGTTTCCTCTTTAAGAGCACCGATCAGATCAAGAACGATAACCCGGATCTTCCGGCGTACGAGACCTATGAGGAGCTGCTGGCAGCGATTAAGGCAGCGGTATAAACAGAATACAAACGACAAGGAGCAGCGCGGCGAAAACAGCCGCGCTGTTTTTCTGACTGAAAAAGATTCAAAAAGCCGGAAAAATGTGTTATGCTCATACTAGACTTGCCGCTGTGAACGTATTTTGCGGACAGCAGTGGGATTTTTGAAGGAGAAGAAACTATGCGTACGAAACGATTGGGTGATATGCTTCTGGAGCTTGGCCTGATTATACAGAATCAGTTAAAAGAAGCCCTGGAGTTCCAGGCAAAAGAAAGGAGCGGATTTTGGCAGCTTCCTCTGATTCAGAAGAAAAAGCAGGAACGCCTGTATCCGGAGATGAAGAGGAGGGCTTATACGCGGTTTTGTATCAGCCGGGAGCGGACGCGCAAAACGCAAACGAGGAAATCAGGGAACGTTTGCTTCCATTTGGTTCGATGGATTAAACGGTGCGTACCGATGGCAGTTATCTGATCGTGTATGATCCGGAGGCGGGAATGGTGCGCAGAGTATGGTATTCTCACCGGTATGTTTTTCAGGGGACTGCTGCCGAATATGCGGACCTTCTGGCTGCAGCTCAGGATCCGGAAGCGCGGGAGCATTTCCAGGGGGTAGCCATCGGCTATTACGCAGGCGACTCTGTGACGGAACCGAACCATCAGCCGGTACAGCCCGGAACGTTAAACGTAAAAATATACAACGGAGATATTTTGTATGCAGAGGTAGAATCAAGGCCTGGGGAGAGCAGTCTGAAATTGTGGATCGAGGGAGTGACCAGTGGAGTGAAAGGCTGGATCGATTTAAATGCTGCTTCCCGTGACGGACGCGTACTCACAATCGAAACCGAAGGCATTCACTATGTGATCCTGGATGATATTTCCATGGAAAAAGGACGTTTTGCCAATCTGAGAGCTGCCCTGCAGTCCAGCAATGGCGGAAATGACCTTCAGCTGATTCCGGGGGAGGACATCCGGATTTACGCGGAGGCAGTGAACGGAAGCAGCACCGCCAGAAGCCAGGTATACCAGACCAACAGCCTGTTTCAGGATATCACCAGGGACAAGGTGCTGGTATCCAGCATCCGACATTTAGAAAATCTGGATTACCGGATTTCTGCTTTTAAGCCGACGGAGAGCGCAAAAAAGCTAGGGCTGACCACGTCTCTGGAACAGCCAGACGCATATGTAGTCTCCCAGCAGAAAGATCTGTCCTGGACGCAGTATCGTTATAATGTACACACAGACATTCACAGCAGGCATGGAACCGCTCCGTGCGGGGAAACACAGATTCCTGTTTACTATATGACGGAAGCAACTCTGAATGGAAAGACCGAAGAGGTGTGGACAAAGACTGCAGCTGGCTGCTACGCACCGGTAGAGCCGCAGTTCCCTGTAATATATGAAGAAAATACCTATGAGATCCAGGATCTTCTGGTAAGCAGCACTGATGGAGCAGGCGGCTGTTTCGGAACGATAAAAAAGGATCTGTCCGTAAACAGCCTGACGCTGGTGCGGCCGGTGATTACGGCAAAGAGCGGAGCCGGAGCACTGATTGGATCTGGTGAAGATGCCGAATATCTGAATAACCCACAAAATGCTACCTTAAAAATTTCGGTGGAAGATGTTCTGGTGCAGTATCCCATGATCCGTTCGGCCGGAGAGAAAAAAGCAACCGATACAGACGAAGTAGACGCAGGGGCGCTGATCGGTGCCTTCAATGGAAAAGAACTTACGGTAAAAAAATCTGTAGCGGCAAACACCTACCGTAAGACTGTACTTGAAGCATCTGCCGGAGATCTGCCAGCGGAGAAAGAAAGCCGCTATGAAATTCAGTCTGATTATGGTGCAGCGGGCGGCCTGATCGGATCTGTCGGCGGAAGCGCAACTATATCCGGGTGTGCCACTGCTGTCTATATCGATGCGTATGGCTACGCAGGTGGTCTTGTCGCAAATGTAAAGACCATAGGCGGCCAGACTGTGACAATTGAAAACAGTTATGTAGGTGGCCATACCTCCGGTGGCAAATTCCTGATCCATCCGACCCCATCCGAAGAAAAATTCGAAGAAACAGCCGGACGCTACAATGTAGTATCCCGAAAAGAGGTTGCAGGAGGCCTGGCGGCTGTTCTTCCGGAAGGCAGTAAAGTAGAGCATACCTATGTAACAGCCTCTGTTTACATTTACTCAGATGCTTATGGAAAAGTGCCGGATGCAGCGGCTGAGAATCAGAATACCGGAAATCAGAACACCGTGGCACAGTCAGACCCGCAGCTTCAGGCTGGTTTTGTCACCATGTATGGTGATGTCAACGCTGGTGGTGAAAATGCTGCTATCGTGAACGGGAAAAAAGCATCTGAATTTCCATACTGTTATTCCGCGTCGATGGTAAATGGAGCGAAGGTGGAGAACTGGCATGAGGCACTGAACACATATTTTGGCGGCACATCCTTTACCGGAAGCGCAAAGGCATTTCCTTATGACAAAACCCTGGCTGCGGTATATCCGATGCCGACCGTCATTCAGCTGGTCAAAGCAGATCCTGCAGCAAAAAATCAGATTTTACAGGAAGCCGGAAGCGAAGCTGCCAGTCAGCCGAAAAACTTTTCCAGATTTTCCCGTGTGCATCTGGGGGACTGGGTGAAGGTGGAGAAAACGGATGATAATACCTATTATGGTCCGTTGAATAATGGAAACCGTTTGTGGATGGATTATGAGTTGGATATGCCACAAAATACAGGTACAGCGACGAACCCATATATTCAGTATCTGACATTTTCTATTAAGGGAAAACTGAGCGGAGTAACATTGTATTATGTGGCTGCGGTAAACTGCCGTGATCTGAACGCAACTCACTATATGGTCTTAAATAATGCGGATGACCTGCAGAGATGGGATGCGAATGGCTATAAAACAATGGATAATGTCTCAAGAAGAATTGAATGTGCCAGCGAGAATGGAAAGCTGAGAGTACGGATTTATCTGGATAACCTTGCAGTAAGAAGTGCCGGATACCAAGGACTCCCAAGTTTGGATGACCCTGGGAATACGGATATTCTGACAGCGGGAGAAGATGTGGTGGTTGGGGCTTGTGAAGGACTGAGGGTTCCAGATCAGTCGAATCCGGCTGATCAGTTTGCCTGCAATAACAGTATGTTTGAACGGATTAAAAAGAATGATGATGGAACTTATACTGCTTATATTTCTAATGGAAGACATTTGGAAAATTTGAATTTCTTTTCGAATGATGAGGCCAATAAAAATAAAATTGTGGTGACAAAAGCAGTTCAGACAGATAATATTTTATGGCAGGAAGATTCAGATCACAAGATTACGGCAAAGACAGAAGCATACTGCAAAGAAATGACAGATACCTATACGGAAAATAAGGTATACGGTGGCAGGATTACGATTGCGCCACATAATGGCTTCTGGCCGGTTGAAAATCAGGAACTTCTTTCTTATGATGGTGGCGGTTATACCATAGTAGGATTGAATATGCTGACTCCTTCGAGCTGGGGAAAAGGAGCTTCTTTATTTGCAAAAAGTAATCGTTTGGAAATCGTTAATTTGGCGTTAAAAGATCCAATGGTGATGAATAACAATGGAGTTGCTGCTATTTTGCTGCAGCAGGCTGGTTCGGAAGATGCGACAGAACGTGCCGGAAGCTATTTAACTATTAGTAATGTCAGGATATATGGGGATCATACACAGGTTAAAGGAACGTCGAATGTTGGTGGTATTATAGCGAAAGCAGATGTAGATACCCTGAACATGAACAATGTCTATTTATATGGATCAAACCTGCTTGTTGGTGGAAAGGAATACTATTCCTATATTGGAGGACTGATTGGAACATTGAATGTTTATGAGCAATTAAGTATCACGAATTGTGCTTTTTCAGGCTATGTTGACGGTCATTTATTTAATCGCGCGTCGGGAGGACTGATTGGACATCTTTCTGTTGCCTCCAAATTAAAGGGATCAGAAGCGGAAAAGTCAAAAATTTCAAACTGCTATGTTGCTGGTCGAAATGCCGCATATGGAGCAGGGGAGTATGACCTGAATGGTGGAATTACGATTACAGGACAGAAAATCGTGGGCAGTTTTATTGGTGAAGGAACAGGACCGCTCAAGATTGAACAGAGTTTTAGCACCGCGGGTGTTTATGCAACCGATGATTATAGCCGATATGGTAGTTTAATTGGTCAGTACAAAAATTCAGTGTATGAATCACGGGAACTGTCCATGGATCAGTGTTATTATGCCGGCAGAATCAAAAAAAGCAGTTATGATGAAAATCATATTTACTGCGGATATTTAATCGGAGAGACGGATTACGACCATCATGAAGTTAATTATGTTTGGAAGCCAGATATCCCTCGAATTGGAACCTGGTCAAATGTTATGTTCGTCCGTTATCCGGACGCGGATGGAATCAAAATGATCGGAACATCAAGTGCCGATGACAGGGTACCTGGGGATATTACGGTATGTACCTTCGAAGATTCAGATTCCATGAAAGCATTGCAGCCGCGCGGAACAGAAGCAGAATATGCGAACATGCAGACGCATGTCTATGATCCAAACCTGCAAACCAAAAAATATCCGTATCGGATCTGGACGAACGAAGATGGAGTAAAGACTTACCGAGGAGACTGGATCCAGTAACAAAAATATTTTGAAAAAAACTGTTGACATTCTTTCAGATGTTTGGTAAGATATTTCTCGCCCCGTGAGAACGGGGCAGACATCTGAAAGAAAAATCAAAAAGATGAAAAAAGTTGTTGACAAAGTAAATACAACGTGATAAGATATTGAACGTTGTCGCTGAGAAAACAACAACATGAACCTTGAAAATGAAAGATTGAACAGTGTTTAAAACCCTGAAAAT
>ERZ779842.2283-NODE-2283-length-13351-cov-3.870337_pt1 | contig 13351 bp, 11 predicted proteins | sample MGYA00511095_ERZ779842 | MGnify/ENA primary metagenome ERZ779842 (study PRJEB29588, sample SAMEA2154036) | human gut metagenome | biome: human gut; feature: human-associated habitat; material: faeces | place: Denmark | collected 2008/2010 ... | reverse complement strand
TACTGGCGCACCATGTTCGCCTTTGAGAACTGGCACAGCGCCCTGGAGATGAAGCTGTATTTCCAGCGCTTTATCCATCACATTGGCGGACTGCCTGATTTCTCAGCGCTGAAGTTCACCAAATACAATCAGTATGATTCCCTGATCCTGCCGATGCAGAGATACCTGGAGGACGCAGGCGTGCAGTTCCAGTTCAACACCCGCGTGACCAACGTGCTGTTCGATATTGAGGGCGCGAAGAAGACCGCGAAGAAGATCGTCTGCACCGTAAATGGTATGGAGACTGAGATTCCGTTAACGGAGAAGGATCTGGTATTCGTCACTAACGGAAGCTGTACCGAGGGTACCATCTACGGCGATCAGAACCACGCTCCGGTGGGAGACGCGGAGAAGCGCGTCAGCGGCTGCTGGGAGCTCTGGAAAAACATTGCAAAGCAGCATGAGTCCTTCGGACATCCGGAGAAATTCTGCACCAATATCGAAAAAACCAACTGGGAGTCCGCAACCGTCACAACGTCGGATGACAAGATCATTTCCTATATCCAGAAAATCTGCAAACGTGATCCGCGAAGCGGCCGCGTGGTAACCGGTGGTATTGTCAGCTGTCAGGATTCCAAATGGCTCTTAAGCTGGACCATTAACCGCCAGGGGCAGTTCAAAACCCAGAAAAAGGAAGAAGTATGTGTCTGGGTATACAGCCTCTTCACCGATGTGCCGGGCGATTACATCAAAAAGCCGATGAAGGAGTGTACCGGTAAGGAAATCACTGCAGAGTGGCTGTATCATCTGGGAGTTCCGGTAGAGGAAATCGATGAGCTGGCAGAGAATCACGCAGTCTGCGTGCCGACCATGATGCCATATATCACCGCATTCTTCATGCCGAGAAGAAAAGGCGATCGTCCGGACGTGATCCCGGATGGCTGTGTAAACTTCGCGTTCCTGGGCCAGTTTGCCGAAACCCCGCGCGACACCATCTTTACCACCGAATACTCTGTCCGCACTGCCATGGAGTCTGTATATGGCCTGCTGGGCGTAGACCGCGGTGTACCGGAGGTATGGGGAAGCGTCTACGATATTCGGAATCTTTTAGACAGCACAGTCAAACTGATGGACGGCAAGTCTCCACTCGAGATGGAGCTTCCTGGACCACTTAATATGTTAAAGAAACCGCTCTTAAAGAAATTAAAGGGAACTGTGATCGAAAAAGTTCTGCGGGATCATGATGTGATCCGCGACGGGATGATCTGAAATGAATATTGTGAAGTAATATGAATGCCGGGCGAGCACTCAAACTGGTGCCGCCCGGCATTCACTTTAGCAGAAGCAGGTTTTTATTTAGAATTTTTCTGCGTGGTTTGCTGCTTTATAAATCTGGTAAATCGCTTCTTCTCCCAGAAGCTGGAAGGTTCCAATCGCCCTGGTGCGGTGGTAAGTGCAACGGTATGCGAGATCGCGGAGGATTCCATCATCCTGGACCCCGATATCCTTATTTTCTTCCAGGGAAGCTGGCATGCCGATGGAGCGGAAGAATGCTACCGTTTTATCAATGCCGGACAGAGCAGCTTTGGTATCATCTGCTTCTGCGATACCCCATACGTTTCTTGCGAAACGCGCGAAGCGGGACGGTTTTGTCGGATAAACAGTCTTTGCCCAGGAACCCCAGACGGTAGCCAGAGAAGCACCGTGAGCGGTGTCAAACATGGCGGAGAGTTCATGTCCGAGCTGGTGTACCGCAAAATCCTTCATGCCGCCGAGACCAGTCAGGCCATTGTGGGAGAGCGAACCGGCCCACATCAGTTCGCTCATGGAATCATAATCCTTAGGATTCTTTACAGCAATACGTCCCTGGGCGATGACGGTGCGCAGAAGTGCCTCAGCAATAGCATCGGTCAGTTCGTTTTCTAAAGGATTAAAATACCGGTCCATCGTGTGCATCATGATATCAGTTACGCCGCAAGCGACCTGATAAGGCGGGAGTGTCATGGTCAGCTCCGGATTCATGATAGCAAAACGCGGGCGGTTTAACTCCGTGCCAAGTCCGCGCTTGACACCGGCTGCGAGATTGGTCAGAACCGCGGAATCACTGGATTCACTTCCTGCCGCGGAGATGGTGAGAACAGCACCAACTGGAAGCGCGTGGTGGGGCGTTTTTTCTCTGGTCCAGAATTCCCAGATGTCGGTCGGGGCGTTTGCGGCACCGATGGCAATGGCCTTCGCGGTGTCAATGACGGAACCGCCGCCGGCTCCGATCACGAAATCCGCATTGGATTTCAGGGCCAGCTTTACGCCTTCTCTGGCATGTTCCAGAGTTGGGTTTGCCTTGGCACCGCCAAAGAGTTCATAGGGAATCTGTGCTTCCGTCAGTACCTGGCAAAGCTGGTTTAACAGGCCGCTGCGTTCAATGCTTCCGCTTCCGTAGACAAGAAGCACGCGGTTTCCGCCGTATTTGCGGATCTGCTGTGCCAGCTGCAGCTGAGTGTCTTTTCCAAAAACAATTTCCGTTGGAGAATGATATGTAAATGCATGCATGATAAATCCCTCCTTTTTCTGAGGAATATCATAACATGAATGCTCGCAAAATTCCAGCGGATTCATTATGGCTCATGCGTTGTCCGCGATTTCATCCAGTGAACCAAACCGATATCCCATTTCTTCCCATTTTGTCAGGAGTTCATCTAAAATTTCCCCATTTGTTTTTGAGGTGCTGTGCAGCAGCACAATGGCTCCGGGATGGATGCGGCCCAGCAGCTTCTTAAAAGCTTCCTCATGGGTCGGCTGTTTGTTTTCGTACCAGTCCACATAGGCGAGGCTCCAGAAAAAGGTATGGTAGCCCATCTCTTTTGCCATTTTTAAATTCGATTCGCTGTATTTTCCCTGGGGCGGGCGGTAGTATTTTTTCATGGTCTGCCCGGTGATTTCCTGATATTTCTGCTCCAGCCTCGAAAGCTCTTCTGAAAAAGAGGACTGGTCCGCAATCTTTGACATATCCGGGTGATGCCATGTGTGGTTGCCTATAGTGTGTCCTTCTGCCATCATACGTTTTACCAGATCCGGGCTGGTTTCCAGATAATTACCGACCAGAAAGAAAGTGGCAGGAGCATGATGTTTTTTCAGGGCATCGAGGATGGCTTCTGTGTTCCCATTTTCATATCCGGCATCAAAGGTGAGGTAGAGGACGGATTCGGTGGTATCGGCAATGTAATGGGCCTGGAACTGTTTTAAGTAGTCCGAGGTAGCGTTGGCCACAGGCGGTTTTCCTTCCTGCTGAAAGCTCAGGCCCCAGTTTTCACAGGAAGCTGAGACCGGCAGGAAATCTGTGGAAAGAGAAGAAAATGAGGAAATCGTATGGGCCAGAACATTTCCGGCAAAGAAGGAGCACAGAAACAGGGTGGCTGCAGCAGCCAGTCGTTTGCAGACCCGACGTTTGGGGTGCGGAAAAAATGGCATGAACGTATCTCCGGTCAGAAGTTCTTCTTTCTATATTTATGGAAGAGATGAGCATTTCAGAATCAGTTGTAGCTCCTATAGCACAGAAACCACAGCCCGTAACAAAAATAGCATGACAAGATTAAGAAAGTTGTCATGTTTCAGGAAACGAATGTATGCTATAATGCCTAAGGAATAGCACAAGAAGTATAAGAAAACATGGGGAGAATATTTTACATGAAGCATAGAAATAAAATACAGATTCTGGGCCTGGGGCTTGCGCTGGCCCTTTCTCAGGCCAGCGGCGCATTTGCGTCAGCAGGAACCGTAACCGTGGGAAAGGCGCCTGGGGAGACCTCAGCACTGGCTGAAACCAGTGCGGCACAGACCCAGGCTGGACAAAGCACTTCCGGAAATGTTGTGACGGCGGGAAACAGTAAGGTTTCTGACCGCCCGGTTGTGCTTCCGGCAGCAGATGGAGCTGCGGCCGAGGCAGATATCAAACAGCCTGAGGTAGCAGCGGAAGGAGCTGTTTTGTTAAACGCTGCTACCGGTGAGGTCCTTTATGGCAAGAATCAGGACCAGCAGTTTTATCCGGCCAGCATTACGAAGGTCATGACGGCGCTGGTGGTTCTGGAACATTGTAACCTGAATGATACCGTCACTTTCTCAAAAACAGCCACCACAAATCTGGAAGCCGGCGCGGTGGCGCTTGGTGTATCTGAGGGAGACCAGCTGACAGTAGAGCAGTCCCTGTACGGTCTTTTATTAAAATCCGCTAACGAGATCGGAAATGGACTGGCAGAGCATGTATCGGGCAGCGTCAGCGCGTTTGCGGATCTGATGAATACAAAAGCAAAGGAGCTTGGCTGTAAAAATACGCATTTTGCGAACCCGCATGGCCTGAATAATGAAAACCACAAGACAACACCTTATGATATGGCGCTGATCCTTAGGGCGGCGGTGGCTAATGATACGTTCCGCAGGATCGATACCACCACGTCCTACGAGTTCCCGGCCATCAAAAATGCCGGGGCCCGCACCATCACGATGGGACATAAGATGATGTATAAAACGGATTCCCGCTATTATGAAGGCATCATTGGTGGAAAGACCGGATATACTTCCAAAGCAGGCAACACACTGGTAACGGCGGTAGAACGGGACGGTGTGCGCTTCATTGTGGTGGTCATGAAGGCAAAAGGAACCCATTACACCGATACGAAGGCGATGTTGGATTACGGTTTTGCGCTGCATGCCGCAGGCAAAATCTGATCATCAGTATGCTTGTCAGAAGAAAACCAGAAAGGTTTGAGTGAGTTTGAATACAGAAATGAAAATCCTGTCGGCTGTTGTAGCCGGAGGTGCTGCAGCGGCAGCTGTTGGCCTGGTCCGCTCCGGGTATGAGCGCAGGCATTTTGTGGTGGAAGAAACTGCAATTTATTCCGAGAAGATCCGTAATCCGAGGACACTGGTGTTTCTGACAGATCTTCACGATAAAGAATTTGGAGAGGCCAACGGGCAGCTGCTTGCCTCAATCCGCAATATCAGGCCGGATGTGATTCTGATTGGCGGTGATGTGATGGTTGCGAAACCCGGAAAAGCAAATCTGGAAGTGACAAGACGTTTTCTGGATGGCCTGTGTCAGCAGCAGACGCAGATAACCGGAGAAAATTCCGGAAAGCCCTATCGCATTTATTATGGAAATGGCAATCACGAACAGCGTCTTGGACGAGAGACGCAAAACTATGGGGAGATGTACCGGGAATTCCGCCGGATTTTAAAAGAACGGAATATCTCGTATCTCTCGGACCGCTCTGTTCATTTAAATGAAGAAATCAGCATCAGCGGCCTGAATCTGGATCCGGCCTGTTATCGGGATTTTATCCCGGCCCGCATGAAAACGGACTATCTGGAACGGCATCTGGGTCCTGCGGATACTACGCGTTTTCAGATTCTCCTGGCACATTCTCCGCTTTATTTTGAGCAGTATGCGGACTGGGGCGCAGATCTGACATTGTCCGGCCATTTCCACGGAGGGACCATCCGCCTGCCCTTTGTAGGCGGCGTGATGACACCGCAGTATCAGTTTTTCCATCCGTACTGTGCCGGTGAGTTTGAAAAAGATGGAAAATACATGATCGTGGGACGGGGGCTTGGCACCCATTCCATCAATATCCGGTTCTGCAATCGACCACAGCTTCTTGTGGTACGTCTCCTGCCAAAGCAGGATGAACCGGAAGAAGATAGGTAAGATAGATTGACAAACCTCTGTTTTGTATGTTCGCATAACCTGTGAACGCAATATTTACAGAACAGGGGTTTTTTGTTATACTGTAATATACGTGTCTTTCTGCCTGAAAGACAGAGAAATGAAAGAATGGCTGGTCCAGGAGGTATTTGGGAACGGAACATGACAATTTCTTATAAACTGGAGAAGTTTGAAGGCCCGCTGGACCTTCTTTTACATCTGATTGAAAAAAACAAAGTAGATATTTACGATATCCCCATTGTAGAAATTACAAAACAGTATCTGGACTATGTGAACCAGATGGAAAAAGAAGATCTAAACATTGTCAGTGATTTTCTGGTTATGGCGGCCACACTCCTTGATATCAAGTCCCGCATGCTGCTTCCGGCTCCGGAGACAGAGGAAGGTGAGGAGGAAGACCCGAGAGCAGAGCTGGTGGCGAGGCTTCTGGAATACAAAAAATATAAGCTTATGGCACAGGAGCTGGCAGACATGGAAGAGGAAGCCGGAGATGTCCTGTTCAAAATGCCGACCGTACCAAAAGAAGTTGCTAAATATGAGCCGCCGGTGGATCTGGACAAACTGCTAGATGGTCTGACCCTTGCAAAGCTACAGCGGATTTTTGATTCTGTCATGCGGCGCCAGAAGGAGAAGATCGATCCGATCCGAAGCAAATTCGGAACCATCAAACGGGAACCCATCAGTCTGGAAACGAAAATCATGGATGTGATGCATTACGCCAGAAAACACCGCAAATTCAGCTTCCGGCAGATGCTGGAACGCCAGCGGGACAAGCTGGAAGTGGTGGTGTCCTTTCTGGCTATCCTGGAGCTGATGAAGATCGGCAAGATCCATCTCACCCAGGAACACACCTTTGATGATATGTGGATTGAGACACTGGAGCAGGAGGGCGAAGAAGGCGAGCTGGAGCTGGAAGACTTAAGCGGCCTGGAAGGATAGAACATATGGGTAATTTTTTTGATGAAGACGATGACCAGTACCGGGCAGAAGACTGGGAAGCCATCGTGGAAGCAGTTTTATTTACCATGGGAAATTCCGTGGAATTAAAACAGCTTGCTGTTGCCATCGGGCAGAGTGAGGAGATTGCAAAACGTGTGGTCCTGCATCTGCAGAAACGATATGAGGAAGAAAAACGTGGCATGCGCATTCTGGAACTGGAAAACGCTTACCAGATGTGCACCTGCGCGGATTATTATGAGAACCTGATTCGGGTAGCTGCCACACCGAAAAAACATGTGCTGACTGACGTGATCATGGAAACGCTGTCCATCATCGCTTACCGGCAGCCGGTCACGAAGATGGAAATCGGCAAGATCCGCGGCGTCAATTCCGACCATGCGGTGAATCGTCTGGTGGAATACGGCCTGGTCTATGAAGCGGGAAGACTGGATGCGCCTGGCCGGCCGGCGCTGTTTGCCACCACGGAGGAATTTTTGCGCCGGTTTGGTGTCAGCTCCATGGTGAATCTCCCTACTATGAACCCGGAGCAGGAAGAAGAAATCATCCAGGAAGTGGAAGAGGAGCTTCAGATGAAGCTTGGCGCGCAGGAAGATGCAGACGGCAGCGAACCGGAATCTGTATCTGAGGCTGTGGAAGAAGTGCTGAAAGAGCGTGATGAGGAGGAAGAATCATATGATGCAGAAGATCAGAATTAAATATTTTCACGATGATATGGAAAAATTAACTTATATTGACGGCAAGTCCGACTGGATCGATCTCCGGGCGGCAGAAGATGTTGAGATGAAGGCAGGGGAGTTTAAACTGGTGCCGCTTGGAATTGCCATGGAACTTCCGAAGGGCTACGAAGCTCATGTGGTTCCGAGAAGCAGCACCTACAAAAACTTCGGCATTATCCAGACGAATCATATGGGTGTCATCGACGAGAGCTACTGCGGAGATAATGATCAGTGGTTTTTCCCGGCCTATGCGCTTCGCGATACGAAGATCAGCAAGGATGACCGTATCTGCCAGTTCCGCATCATGGAACACCAGCCGGCTATTTTATTTGAAGAAACCGATTCACTGGATCATGAAGACCGGGGCGGTATCGGAAGTACCGGAAGAAGGTAGAAAGCATGGAAAACAGACAAAATACAGAACGGCGCGCATATTCTTCGGTCCGTGCAAGACAGATCGCACGCCGCCGCAGACAGCGCCGGAGACGCCGCCGTCAGATGATTGCAGCCCTTGTGGCAGTAGTTTTACTGGCCGGAGGCGGAGCATATGGCGCCCGTCAGGCGTGGCTTCAGAAACACCGTCAGGAATACGCAGAGCAGGGGCTGGCCTGCCTGGAAAGTCAGAACTATGCCCAGGCTATTACCGCGTTTGATGATGCCATTGCGCTGACCCATGGACGCATCGGCACCTTTGAGATCCAGATGATGCTTTACCGGGCCGAGGCCCAGTACCGCAGCGGAGATTACCAGTCTGCCCTTGCGGCCTACGAGACGCTTTGCGCGAAGGATGACAGCAATGAAACTTGCAAGGCCGGACTTGCTCTTTGTCTCCTGGAAACAGGGGATTATGACCGGGCAAAGAGTCTTGGCGTGATCCAGGGTCAGGTGTACAGCCGCATCGCAAAAGACCAGATTAATGCAGGAAGCTATGATGACGCTTTAAGCACCATTGAGACCGGTTTCTCTGAGGCAGGTGCTGATGAGGTGGGCCGCGAAGAGCTGACCTACAATCAGGCTGTTGCCTGGGAGTATAAAGGCGATTACAAAAAGGCACTGGAAATTCTGGAAAGCTACGACCAGAAATACACAGCAGAAGGAAACGCAGCCCGGGAGCTGGCATTTTTAAAAACCCGTCAGGGCAACCATTAGGAGTAAAAAACATTTATGGCAGAATTATTTGATATGAAAGAAATTGAGGAGCGGGTAATCCTCATTGCCGTCAGCACGGACGATGAAGACGACACCCGCGCTTCCCTGGATGAGTTGGAAGAGCTGGTCAAGACTGCAGGCGGTGTTACCGTGGACAAGATAATCCAGAACCGGGAACGCATTCATCCGGGTACCTATCTTGGAAAAGGAAAAATTGATGAGGTGCGGGAGCGCATCTGGGAGCTTCAGGCCACCGGCGTGGTTTGCGATGATGAGCTTTCCCCGGCGCAGCTGCGCAACCTGGAAGACGCGCTGGATACCAAGGTCATGGATCGTACCATGGTCATTCTGGATATTTTCGCGTCCCGTGCTACGACAAGTGAGGGTAAGATTCAGGTTGAGCTGGCCCAGTTAAAATACCGGGCGGCAAGACTGGTAGGCCTTCGGAGTTCCCTTTCCCGTCTTGGCGGCGGCATTGGTACCAGAGGACCTGGTGAGAAAAAGCTGGAGATGGACCGCCGTCTCATCCACGAGCGTATCGGCCAGTTAAAATCCGAGCTGGAAGAAGTGAAGCGTCACCGTGATGTGATCCGCAAGCAGCGGGAGAAAACCCACACTCCGGTAGCAGCCATTGTCGGATATACCAATGCGGGTAAGTCCACCCTCTTAAACCGCCTGACGGATGCGGGCATTCTGGCAGAGGATAAGCTGTTCGCGACCCTGGATCCCACCACCCGCAATCTGGAGCTGGAGAGCGGACAGCAGATCATGCTGACGGATACCGTCGGTTTTATCCGAAAGCTCCCTCATCATCTGATCGAAGCCTTCAAGAGCACCCTGGAGGAGGCCAGGTACAGTGATATCATCCTGCATGTGGTGGACTGTTCTAATCCGAATATGGATATGCAGATGCACGTGGTGTATGAGACGCTGCGGGAGCTGAAGGTGGAGGACAAGATCATTGTCACCGTGTTTAATAAGATCGATCAGAAGGAAAACGGTGAGTTTCCAAGAGATCTTCAGTCCGACTATCAGATGCAGATTTCCGCAAAGACCGGAGCAGGCGTACAGGAACTTCTGGATACACTGGAGCAGATCCTGCGCAGCCAGAAGGTGTATCTGGAGCGCGTGTTCACCTATCAGGAGGCGGGCAAAATCCAGACAATCCGCAAGTACGGTGAGCTGCTGAGCGAGGAGTATCAGGCAGACGGCATTGCGGTGAAGGCATATGTTCCGGCGGAACTGTTCGGAAGCCTGATTGTGACAAAATAACAGAAGAGTAAGTTTATTTGAGGGTCCGGCAATGCCGGGCCCTCGTGTGTTGTCCAGATCAGGCTTTACGCCCCATACAGCTCCCCAATCCCGGACACTCCAACATAAATATGCGAGATCTTATACCAGGTGGCGAAGTCCACGACGCCGGTCTGGGGCAGGCCGAAGATGGACTGGAATTCCCGCACAGACGCGGCGGTAGCCGGAACGTAAACACCATCAGCATTTACCCGCGGAATTGCGGTATAGACAGTGGCAATGGCATCTAACTGTTCCTGCAGCTGCATGACCTTCTGGCCGGAGGATCCGATGGTCAGATCGTAGCCGGGCCAGGAAGCCGGAATGCCGGAGATTTCTTCCGCGGTATTGATGTATATGCTGTCTCCGTAATAGTGGCGCAAAATTTCAATGGGGCTGTAACCGCGTTCGCCCAGGGCGCAGGACCCCCACTGGGTCATCCAGCCACGCTGCAGACACTGCACCTGTCTGCCATCACAGTACTGGGTTAAAATTGGCTGGCGCACACCAGGGCGGGATAAATAGTTGTCAAAGATTTCATCCACGATCACAGAAATGCTCTCAAAGATATTCCGCCCGGGAATCCATTTGTGGTCAAAGGCGGTGGAAGAGGTGATGGTGAAATCATATCCGCGATTGCGATAATGCTCCGTATAGACCCGGTTCAGGGTAAAGCTCATGATGGCCAGGACATTGGCGGTGATGGAGGCCTGGGGCCAGGTGGCATAGATCTCGCTGGATGCCACATTTTTGATGTAGTCCCGGTAGGGAACATAATAGTTTTCCGCATTGCTGGTGGGAGGCCCGTCATGTACTACAATGGTCTGGGGAACCACCACGCGGCTTAATACAATCTCCCCACTCTCATTCACCGGCTGAATTTCATTTTCCGCGATCTTGGGCGGATAATTGCCGTACAGCGTGTGTTCCGGGATGATGAGCGGGTTTTCTACCGGCTCGGTATCTGTCTCTGGTTCCATGCGGATGGGCTGAATGGCTGTGGCGTCCGGAAGCACTTCGGTCCCTTCCACGGATACCGGCCGGAAGCCCGGTGCTTCCACTGTAATGTTGTAATCCGAATAGGGCTGGCCCTCGCCAGGGCGGAGGCTGTATTCTGGCGGCGGTGCGGCCAGAGCCACTTCCTCGGTCTGACCGGATGCATTGGTGGACAGTTCCTCTAATGGAGCCGCAGGTTCCCCGGAATATGTGATGGTGACTTTGGCATTCCGGATTGGAAAGTTGTTCTGGATATTTACGACATTGACCTGTAAGAGACCGCTGGAGGAGAGTTCCGTTGATGCGGTGCGGATGGATTTTGGCATGAGAGAACTCCTTGAAGATGAAAACTCGCTTATCATAACAGGATATGCAGGGGGGCTGAGGAGTGTGAGAGAGCAGCCATTCTGCCGGAAATCATGCAGCAATACATGAAAAAATGCGGAATGCGGCAATATAAAACAATAAAACAGGATAACTAAAAATAAGAATGTATAAAAATAAATCAGCTTGCATATGCCCTGTATATCATGTATAATTCTATCAATTTGGGCGGACGACAGTGTATACAAGACAGTCGAAAAGAAGCTCAAAAAGAAACACCCAACATAATACGGATGAAAGAAAGGATAGGTACTCCCCCATGAAAGCATTTCTTATTCTGGAAGATGGCACCGTGTTCGAGGGAACCAGTATTGGCTCCACCCGCGAAGTCATCAGCGAAATCGTATTCAATACCTCTATGACCGGTTATCTGGAGGTCCTGACTGACCCGTCTTACGCAGGACAGGCTGTTGTTATGACTTACCCGCTTATCGGCAATTATGGTATTTGTTATGAGGATATGGAGTCTGGCAGACCATGGCCGGACGGATATATTGTCCGCGAGCTGTCCCGTATTCCCAGCAATTTCCGCAGTGAGGATACCATTCAGAATTTCCTGGAAAAATACGACATCCCGGGCATCAGCGGCGTAGACACCCGTGCACTCACCAAAATCCTGCGTGAGAAGGGCACCATGAACGGCATGATCACCACCAAGCAGTATGATGATCTCACCGACCCGATCACCCGCATGCATGCGTACACCGTAACCGGTGTCGTAAAAAAGACCTCCTGCAAAGAAAAGTACATCCTTCCGGCATCCGACGAATTTGAGAAGCCGATCAAAAAGGTAGCGCTTCTGGATCTTGGAGCCAAGCGCAACATCGCCCGTTCCCTGGCAAAGCGTGGCTGTGAAGTCACCATTTACCCCTGTGATACAACTGCAGAAGAAATCCTCGCATCCCATCCGGATGGCATTATGCTGTCCAATGGCCCTGGAGATCCGAAGGAAAATGTGGAGATCATCAAAGAGATCCGCAAGCTGTACGAGTCTGATGTGCCGATTTTTGCCATCTGCCTTGGACACCAGCTTATGGCACTGGCTACCGGAGCTGATACCTTCAAATTAAAATATGGCCACCGCGGCGGCAACCATCCGGTTAAGGATGCCGAGACCGGACGTGCTATTATCTCATCCCAGAACCATGGCTACGCGGTCGATCCGAAGAGCCTTGACCCGAATATTGCCATTCCTGCATTCACGAACGTCAATGACGGAACCAATGAGGGCCTGAAATATGTCGGTAAGAACATCTTCACCGTGCAGTACCATCCGGAAGCCTGCCCGGGACCGCAGGACTCCGCGTACCTGTTCGACCGCTTTATTAACATGATGGGAGGAAATAACTAATGCCGAAGAATCCTGATATTAAGAAAGTTCTTGTACTTGGATCTGGCCCGATCGTCATCGGCCAGGCTGCTGAATTTGACTATGCCGGAACCCAGGCCTGCCGTTCCTTAAAGGAGGAGGGCATTGAGGTTGTTTTGTTAAACTCCAACCCGGCAACCATTATGACCGATAAAGACATCGCAGACCGCGTTTACATCGAGCCGCTGACCCTGGAAGTGGTAGAACAGCTCATCAAAAAAGAAAAGCCGGACAGCGTGCTCCCGACCCTGGGCGGCCAGGCCGGATTAAACCTTGCCATGGAGCTGGAAGAAGCAGGCTTCTTAAAAGAGAATAACGTCCGCCTTATTGGTACCACTGCTTTGACCATCAAGAAGGCCGAGGACCGTGAGATGTTCAAGGAAACCATGGAGAAAATCGGCGAGCCGGTGGCTCCGTCTGATATCGTGGAGAACGTGGAAGATGGTCTTCGCATCGCGGATAAGATCGGCTATCCGGTTGTGCTTCGTCCGGCATACACCCTGGGCGGCAGTGGCGGCGGTATCGCCGATAATCCGGAACAGTGCCGTGAGATCCTGGAAAACGGCCTGCGTCTTTCCCGTGTGGGTCAGGTCCTGGTAGAACGCTGCATCGCAGGCTGGAAGGAAATCGAGTACGAGGTAATGCGCGACAGCGCCGGCAACGTGATCACCGTCTGCAACATGGAAAACCTGGATCCGGTCGGCGTGCACACCGGTGACAGCATTGTAGTGGCTCCGTCCCAGACTTTGGGTGATAAAGAGTACCAGATGCTCCGTACCTCCGCGCTGA
>ERZ779842.2272-NODE-2272-length-13425-cov-5.810546_pt1 | contig 13425 bp, 7 predicted proteins | sample MGYA00511095_ERZ779842 | MGnify/ENA primary metagenome ERZ779842 (study PRJEB29588, sample SAMEA2154036) | human gut metagenome | biome: human gut; feature: human-associated habitat; material: faeces | place: Denmark | collected 2008/2010 ... | reverse complement strand
TTCCATGGACTGGCGTGCACGGAGAACGGCCTCTTTGCCGGAAAGGGTCCATTCCGAACGCATCCCGACCTTGGCAAGCATCTTTGTCACACTGTCGCAGGTATTAAAATCATCGTCTATCACCAAGGCCTTAAGACCTTCCAGCTCTGCGATCCGCTCTGTTCGGCGCTGCTCCGGCTGAATCCGCAATGCCAGGCGGACAATCACCTCGGTACCCTTTCCCTGCTCCGTCTGAACCTCAATGGTTCCGCCCATCATATTCACAATATTCTTGGTGATAGCCATACCAAGTCCTGTGCCCTGGATCCTGCTGACCGTGGAGGTGCGTTCCCGCTCAAACGGCGAAAACAGCTTCTTGGCAAATTCCTGGCTCATGCCGATTCCGTTATCCTTGACCCGGATTTCATACAGCGCACTGTCCTTCTGTGTCCCCGGGAACTGCTTGAGCCGGACAGAAACGGTTCCACCCGCCGGAGTAAACTTGATCGCATTGGACAAAAGATTCAAGAGCACCTGGTTCAGCCGCGTTTTATCACAATAGACATCCTCATTCGCAACATCCACCGCATCCATATAAAGGTCCAGCTGCTTTGCATAGATCTGGCCGCTGATGATCGTCTTCAGATCATGAAGGACATCTGACAGACTGACCTCCGTTTCTTCCAGATGGATCTTTCCACTCTCAATACGGCTCATATCCAGTACATCATTGATCAGCGAGAGCAGATGGTTGCTGGATGAAAGGATCTTGCCCAGATAATCCCGGACTTTGTCCTGATTGTCGATGTTGCTTACAGCCAGTGTCGTAAAACCAATGATCGCATTCATCGGTGTCCGGATATCGTGAGACATGTTGGAAAGGAACGTGCTCTTTGCCCGGTTGGCGGTCTCAGCAGCACGGACTGCCTCAGCAAGGGCCTGATTCATTTTCTTGTCAGAGGTACGGTCCGACATAACCAGGATATATTTCTTCGTTCCGTTTACATCACTGTCCATTGCGACAATATGAAACCAGCGCCGCTCCCCTGTTTTCTGATGAACATATTCAAAATCCCATTCTCTCTGTTCCTGTGTCAGGATATCCTTCAGATAATTCTTATTCGGATCTTCCGGATTCCTGGAATGCAGCTCTCCCAAAACGCAGATATCCTTCTGGATCTGCTCTACGGTAATGCCCAGCAGTCTTTCCACATTCGGGCTTACATAATCGGCCTTATACGTGTTTGCATCCAGCATCAGAAACACGTCATCCACATTCATCGACAGTTTTTGAAACAGCTCATCCCGGTACAGGATCTCCGTATCCTTTCGCTTCAGGCTTCTCCTGTTTTTCTGAAGGATCAGTCCGATCAGAAGGGCAGCGATACCGCACACGACTGCCCCCACAAGGAGCATCGTACTAAGCTGCAGATTGTTCATGCTGGCATTGACGATATCGGCCCGGACCAGGCCCAGAAATATCCAGTCCTGAAGCTTTGATTTTTCATAAACCAGATAGTAATCCATTCCATCCAGCTTTACGAGCATCGCATCAGTACGTCCCTCTTTCCATTGCTCCGCAAGGTCCAGAATCTCTGTTTCCGGCATATTGGAATGCTCTCTCAGGATACCAAAGAAATTATACACCTTCCCCCATGACGCAAAAGAATGGTCGATCACAACACGGCCATCCGGATGAACCACATAGCTCTTCGCATGTCCGTTAAAAGCAGAAATATCCAGCACATTTACAATATCCGAGTTTTCATATGCAATGGCAATGGCATCATACTCAAATCCCTGATAGCTTCCATGCGCCTGCGGGCTAGCAAAAATAAGCATCTGGTCTTTTCCGGGAACTACTGCATTCGTTATGATATCCTTCCCCTGCAGGATCTCATCCTCCAGATTTTCCTGCACTCCAAGATACCCGGTTTCCCCTGTTACCATCTTATAGTTGCCGTCAGCCGAAAGAAAATAGAAATACAAAAAGCCTGCCTCATTCTGCGCTTTCTCCACATAATCACGGATTTGGCTTTCACTGGAGGTGTTCTGCAGATACTCACCCCACATATGAAGATAAGTCAGGTTCTTATTGGTCAGCTCACTTAACACATTATTTGACTGATGGAAAACCTCAGTCAAATGAGAAACACTTTCCTCGTAAACCGTTTTCGATACAAACTCAAAATATCGGAAAACAGTCAGAACAATTCCAAGTAAAACGGCAAGAAAGACCGCGATCCTAAATCGTTTTTTCATAAAAATTTTCACTCTATTCGTATTACGATTCCCAATGCCCATTCTTCTCACCTCAGAGTCATGTAATCTTCAGGCTCTGCAAAAACAGCATCCCCATCCAAAATATAGCCTGTCCAGGTATCTTTGACCGTGCTGTCAGCTCTGTCAAATACTATCGTTTCATCTGCCAGATAAGCCTCCATATGCTGTGGTATGGCCAGACAGGTTACCGTAAACGTATCATTATCCCGAACTGCTTTTCCATTCTTTGTAACTTTCTCCAGGGTATAACCATCCGCTGTTTCCCTGATCTCCACAGAAATACCGCTGACCACTGGCAGAGAACCCCGGTTAAAGGGAAGGAAGCCTCCCTGCCAGCCTTCCACAAAGCTTCTGACCATTTCTTTCAGTTTAGCCCCACTCAGCTCGCAGCTGTAAGCCAAAAGTTCGTTTGGCATGATCATGCCGCCCGCCATTTTTTTCGTATATCCTGCCTTCCGCACGTTTCCGGTAAAGCTGTTTGCTGTCGCGATCAGCACATCCGTACCATAAATGCCGCGCAGCGTGTTTGCCATAACAGAATATGCCGCATTGCCCCCACTGGCATGAAAACGGTCGGAATATGCCTTCTGTGAATCCAGCACAACCGGCTCAGAAGCAGCATTCTCCTCAAGAAGCTGGGTGTTAAAGGACTGATAAGCCTGTCCGGCGTCGTATTCTCCGGAGATCATCTTAGAAACCACATCTCTGGAAATGGAGAAAAAGTCATTTGACGCAATCCGGATATACATATGGTTCTCTTCAATCACAGATTTCACATCCTTCAGATATTCCGTCAGCTGGTTATCCACATCCTGACTGTAGCTTAACAGATCCTGGCCCTCATAAAGGATCCGGTCCTGTGCATCCGCCGAAAGCATCACATTCAGCACCTTCATTGCTTTCTGCCGGCGCGCTTCATCCTGCGTCAGGTCACGGTTTAATGCCACCTGGAAATATGGCGTAGTCATCAGCCATTTTTCACCGTTCTGCTCAAAAAATGGCAGAAATGTTGTATCAATGCCCTGATCCTGAAAGATTTTCACTCCGAAAGAGCTTCCGAAATACATGGCGAGCTTACCATTTTTGTACAGCTCAGCCACATCATCATAATTCCTGTCCAGATCAGCCCGGCTCAGCCCTGTATCCCGGATAAATTGCTCCATCCGCTCAAAGGCCTTCGGCCAGATTGTACTGTCCAGACCTTCTTTCCTGCTGTTATCCGGATCACTGTAGGCGGTACGCCATCTGCGTCCGGCTGCAGTCGACAGCTCTGCCGCAGACAGGCCCTGCAAGGTTTCCATACAGGTATAATCATAATAATAGTCTGCAGTAAACCCTCGAATCCCCACTTTTTCAAATGCCTGGCAGGCAGAAACAAAGCTTTCATAATCGGTGGGCAGCGGAATATCATACTTTTCAAACAGATCTCTGTTCACCACAAAGCCATGTACATCTGCGCACACCGGAAGCCAGTTTACACTGCCATCCTGATTCGTAAAGCTGTGGATGTATGTATTATAGACAGCACCGGCCTCATTGGTGGTGGAAAGATCCATCAGACTGTCCTTTAGCGGACTGGCATCATGCAGAGAAAACCGGCAGCAGGTTATAATATCCGGCAATCCACCGTTTTCATTCAGAAATCTGTAAAAATCCAGATCGTTATTGCCCACTACAAATTCAATATTGATGTCCGGAAGCTGCTCCTGAATGTATGGTGCATATGTTTCATACAGCTTTGTGGTCCACAAATACACAGTAATCGTTTCCGCATCTTCTTTTTCCGCGCTCTTCCCACTGCAGCCTGACAAAAATGATATAACTGCAGCCATCACCCAAAATACAGCTAAAACTCTATTCCACTTTTTCTTTTTCATTACAGCTCCCCATGAAATCATTTCCAACTAATTTGCAGATCACCTTTACCAGCAATTTTACATCAATCGGTTTGGCAATGTGTTCATCCATTCCCGCTTCCTTTGCTCTGATCCTGTCCTCTGTAAACGCGTTTGCCGTCATTGCGATGATCGGAACCACCTTTGCGTCCTCTCTGTCCAGAGAACGGATCCGCTCTGCCGCTTCATAGCCATTCATAACCGGCATCATGATATCCACCAGAATGGCATCAAATTCGTACGGCCTGCTGTTTTCGAATATCTCAGCCGCCTGCTGGCCATTCCATGCTTTACACACACAGGCCCCTTCATTCTGAAGCATAAATTCCGCAATTTCCATGTTCAGCGCATTGTCTTCTGCCAGAAGGATCTTCAGACCTTTGATGGATCTTTCTGTTGCAGTCTTCTGTTCTTCACGCTTTTCCACATCCGGATCTGTTTGAAACGGGATCCGTAACACAAAGGTCGTGCCTTTTCCCAGCTCACTTTCAAACGTAATCGTTCCGCCCATTTTTTCGATCAGCTTTTTTGTGATGGACATTCCAAGTCCGGTTCCGGAAAATTTTGTCCGGCTTCCGGCATGCTCCTGCGCAAACGGTTCAAAAAGACGTTTCTGAAAAGCTTCTGTCATACCGATCCCTGTATCCCGGCAGATAAATTCCATGGTCACCATTCCTGTCTGTTCTGATGCGATTTCCATGCAGCTGATATAGATACATCCGCTTTCTCTGTTATATTTCACCGCATTTGTCAGGATATTCATCAGGATCCGCTTCACATATCCCGGACTTCCGATGAGATTCCAGTGTATCACTTCTTTTTTCTCCCACACGATCCGGATATTCCGTTTTGCGGCTATCTGCTCGATCACAACCAGGAGTTCCTCAAAAATACTGTCCAGCTGAAATGGGATTTCTTCCAGAACCACTTCATCCGATTCCAGCTTGCTCATATCCAGGACTTCGTTTACCAGTTCCAGCAACAGATTTGATGCCTCTTTGATCTTTGTACGGCATTCCCTCTGCTTGTCCATATCGTCTGCATAATGATCTGCCACATCGAGCATGCCGCAGATTCCGTTGATCGGTGTCCGGATATCATGGCTCATCCTCTGGAGAAACTCGGTTTTTGCCTCATTGGCTGCATCAGCCCTTTTTGCTGCCCTCAAAAGCTCTGCTTTATATTTTTCTTCCTTTTCCTGCTCCTTTTTGCGGTGTGCCTGATTGGTTCTATATATCCAGAACCAGAAGACACTGAATATCAGAAAATAAAAGAAAACAACCGCTGTTACACTGAGCGGCAGGTCATGAAAGACCTCCGCATCCGGAAGATACGCATAAATGTAATAATCCCGCTGCTTCAGCATGATCCCGTAACATCCGGTTCCCTCATGCTTCAGATGAAATATGTGCCGGCTGTCTGTATTCTTTTTCATTGCCTGCACAATCTCGTTGCCGGCGGTATCCTGCCCAAGCAGACTCTCATCGTTGCTGGCAATGACTCTTCCCTTGTCCGCCACAATGATCGTACCGTCCCTCCGGGTACTATAGCCATTTAAAAGGCTCTGTACCGTCAGCGTATAGTTTCTGACAAATTCCGGAGACGTATAATAGTAGATCGCAACAATGCCCGGTGCATCTTTTCTGGCGCAGGCTGCAATATCAATACGTGACCCGTCTGCTCTGGCTATCCGCTCCGAATAGCTTCGTTCTTCATATCCGGCAAAATCCATGATAATGTCTTTTTGCAGATAATCCGTGATTTCATCGGTCAGAGACTCATTCGCGCTGTATTCACAGACTGTCCTTCCCTCTGTATTCAGAATAAGGATCCCGTCCACCCAGAGCGTCTGCAGATTCTCTTTCAAAAATTCCCGGCTCAGCTGACCGCCGTTTTCTGTTTCCATATCAATATTGGTACTCATCTGTCTGGCACTTTCAATCGCACGGAGAAGGCTTTTGGATTCCGAAGATTCATTATAATGGGTGTAGGTTGAGCACTGCACCTTGACGTAGTTTACAATCTCCACCATCCGTCTCTCTGCCTCTGCCTTTTCCACATGGAAAAAATAAAACAGAGCTGCGGCTGCCACACAGATTCCAAGAAGAGCACCGACTATCTGGATCCGTTTTTCTTTTTTCTTACGCTTAATCTCCAAGATCATCTACCTCCAGATACTTTTCCGGATCATCCAGATATTTTCCGATGATTTTCAGGGATGTGCCATCCCGGCGCATTTCTTCCAGTGTCTGGTTCATCTGCTCGCAGATTCCTCTGTCATCCGCTTTTGCAAAAGCAACTCCTATCCCCACAACCATCAAAGGTTCTTCCAGGACACGAAAATCTGTATCATAATCCTTCTTATACTGAACGATGGATTCCTCATGTGCAGCCACTGCATCTACATATCCTTTCCCAAGAAATGTATAGATCAGCTCCCTGTGTCCGAGACTGATCAGATTTCCCAGTTTCGGGATCCTCTCATCTGTCCGGTTCAGAAAAATGCCTTCCGGCTTGGTTGTAGACTGGACTGCAAGATTCTTTCCCTCCAGGTCACTCAGTTTATAAATGTCACTGCTCGCATTTACAGCAACCACCTGACGGCTTGCTATGTACGGTCCGGCCCAGCGGTAATCGTCAAGACGTCCCTCCATGGAAAAGCAGCCCATAATACAGTCAATCTCCCCGCTCTCCACCAGTTCCTTTTTCTGTTCCCAGTTGATCTGGACAACCTTCACCTCGTACCCCATTCTTTGGAAGGCTTCGGTCGCCAGCTCTACATCGATTCCTGTCGGAATACCATCTTCATTCAGATAGTTGTATGGCGGATAGCTGTCGCTGCCGAGCGTGATGACAGGCCTTTTTGTTTCCTGCTTACTGGCAGCTGCATTTCTGCACCCTGCCAGAATGCCCGCCGAAATACCTGCAAGCAAAATGCCTGCAATCACTGTTTTTCCCTTCATTTTTATATCCATCCCTGCTGTTTGTTGTGTTGGCCTGCTGTTCTTCCTGCCAAGCTGTTTCAATGTGAAAAAACCCAATTTTATTATACCCCTGCATCACACGGCGCACAAGAAAAATGTGACCGTATTACTGCTTAAAAATGACAAAAAAGCACCTGCCGTCACATTGGCAAGTGCTTTTTGTCATTTCGATATGTCTGCTCTAAACGATTCCTCCGTCTGCTGCCTGCACACATTCAGTCTTCTGCGCCTCGGCACTGCTATCCGCGTTTTCCTTCCCGGCATTCAGAATCTCCATAAATTCCTCACCGGTAATGGTCTCGCGCTCTAACAGATAAGCAGCAATCTCATTCAGCTTTGCTGCGTTATCCTTCAGGATCTGCATAGCCTTGTCGTACTGCTGCTTTACAATGGCAACCACTTCCTCATCCACCAGTCTTGCGGTCTCAGGAGAGCATACCATGGAGGTATCGCCGCCCAGATACTGGTTGTTTACGGTCTCCAACGCTACCATGCCGAACTGGCTGCTCATGCCGTAGCGGGTTACCATGGCCCGCGCCATCTTGGTGGCCTGCTCAATATCATTGGCTGCACCGGTCGTAATGGAATGAAAGATAAATTCCTCTGCGGCACGTCCGCCGGTCAGAGTCGCAATCTTGTTTAAGGCCTCTTCCCTGCTCATCAAGAAGCGCTCGCCCTCTTCCACCTGCATGGTGTAGCCCAGGGCACCGGAGGTACGCGGGATAATGGTGATCTTATGCACCGGGGCACTGTTGCTCTGACATGCTGCCACCAGTGCGTGTCCCACCTCATGATAAGAGACGATGCGCTTCTCGTTGATGGAAACGGCAGCATCCTTTCTCTGGTATCCGGCAATGACAACCTCCACGCTCTCCTCTAAATCTGCCTGAGTCACAAATGCACGGCCCTGACGGACTGCCCGCAGTGCGCCTTCATTGATGATATTGGCGAGCTCTGCACCGCTGGCACCGGAAGTTGCGCGTCCGATGGCGTCAAAGTCAATGTCACTTCCAAGCTTTACATTCTTTGCATGAACCTTCAGGATTGCCACACGACCCTTCAGATCCGGAAGTTCTACCGGGATCCGGCGGTCAAAACGGCCCGGCCGAAGGAGCGCCTTGTCCAGAGACTCCGGACGGTTGGTCGCTGCCAGAATGACAACACCCTTGCGGCCATCAAAGCCGTCCATCTCGGTCAGCAGCTGGTTTAAGGTCTGTTCCCGCTCGTCATTTCCGGAAAAGCCGGAACCGTCACGCTTCTTACCAATGGTGTCGATCTCATCGATGAATACGATACACGGTGCCTTCTCATTCGCCTGCTTGAACAGGTCACGCACCTTGGCCGCACCCATACCGACGAACATCTCCACAAATTCTGAGCCGGAGATGGAGAAGAACGGGACATGTGCCTCGCCTGCTACTGCTTTCGCCAGCAGAGTCTTACCGGTTCCGGGAGGGCCTACAAGCAGTGCGCCCTTTGGCAGAACTGCACCGATATCTGCATATTTCTGCGGATTATGAAGGAAATCCACGATTTCCTTCAGGGCTTCCTTCGCCTCTTCCTGACCGGCTACATCTGCAAAGGTCTTGCCGGTCTCAGTCTCCGCATAGATCTTGGCGTTGGACTTTCCGAAGGTCATGGCATTTCCCATGCCGCCCATCCGTTTCGCCATGCTCTTGCTGAGGATCTGGCCGATGACCACAAACATCAGGATTGGCAGAACCCAGTTGAAAATAAAGTTCTGTAACGGCGATGCCTGGGTCGGAATCTCTTTTGAGAAGCTGATGCCGGCTTTTTCCAGTCTGCTTGTCAGATCCTCATCCGGCCATAAACCGGTCTTGTAAATTTTCAGATTCTCTGAATTCAGATTTTTCAGGGAAAGCTGTCCGTTCAGTGCCTCCTGCACATCCTTTGTCCAGAAGGTAAGCTTATCAGAATCCCGTTTTACACCTGCAACCTGACCCTCATCCAGCATATCCAGAAACTGGTCATAGGTTACTTCTGTCACCGACCGCTCTGCCAGTGCCGGCATAACCAGTGCATTCAGCAGAATGGTGATCAGAAGGATGATTCCGTAGTAATAAAGCAGCCTTTTATTAGGCCGCTTTGGTCCATCTTCTTTCATACCCATACTATATTCTCCTTATGTCTTTTGTTTTGTAACTGTCCGCAATATCCTCCCAGTTACGATAATTTCCAGAATATTTTCATTTCTGTTCTATTTAGTATACAGCAAGAGCGGAGGTTTTTAAACCCCCGCTCCTGTTAAAACTTTCTAAACTCTTTGTGTTTCTTCTGTGAACTTAATCTGGAATGGTTGGAACCGCATCCGCTGGAACCGGGCTCACAAATCCTGCTGCTGTGCGCTTTTCAAACTCTGCCCGCGCCTCTTTTAACACCTCCGGCTGGTTGAACAGGTCAATGGCTGCAGCCGCCAGCACCTTTCCTGCATGGACTGCTGCCTTATGACCGATCTCGGTGCGGTCACAGGAAACATTCTGCCAGCTGTGCCCCGGGCAGCCGTTCGGCCATGCTGCCACATGGATCTGCGCCGTCGGAGTCAGCCAGCTTACATCGCCTACATCGGTAGAACCTGCCTTAAACGCATTTCCCTGATATAACGGAGCCAGGAACGCGTTCATAGCATGGCCGCAGGCTTTCTGCATGGCAATAACCTGCTCCCGTGCCGTCTCATCGTTTCCTGCTGCTACGCCCGGAACCCGGTCATTTCCCATATAAGTTTTGGAAAGGGCATCCGCAAAGGCATTTTCCTCATCGGTGTAAGACGGAACCCCCAGCTCTTTGTAGTTTTCGTAAAGCACACGCTCCAGGGCAAAGTTGCTGATGGTGTCTGCCACACCGTCAATAAATTTCTTTTCAAAGGTGGTTTCGGTCATCAGCGCCGCGCCCTGGGCAATCTTGTCCACCCGCTTTTGCAGTTCCACAGCCTCAGCCACATGGTTGGAACGCACCATATAGAGCACGCTGGCTTTGGCCTGTACCACGTTCGGGCTGCAGCCGCCGGCATCGGTGATGGCATAATGGATGCGCGCCTTATCGCTCATATGCTCCCGCAGATACTGCACGCCTGTGTTCATCAGTTCTACCGCATCCAGGGCGCTACGTCCCTTCTCCGGCGCGCCTGCTGCATGGGATGCAATGCCGTGGAACTTATACTGGATCTGAATGCAGGCATTGGAGGAACCGGTGGCTACCTCATTGACGTCCTCCGGGTGCCAGGTCAGCGCCGCGTCCAGACTCTTCCAGACGCCGTCCCTCGCCATAAAAGCCTTGGCAGCGCCGCCCTCTTCGCCCGGACAGCCGTACAGGATTACGGTGCCTTCCACCTGATTCTGTTCCAGATAAGCCTTCACGCCGATGGCTGCTGCCATAGCACCGGCACCCAGGATGTTGTGGCCGCATCCGTGACCGCTGCCGCCTTCCTTCAGCGGTTTCTCTTCGGTGCATCCAGCCGCCTGGGACAAGCCGGAAAGCGCGTCATACTCCGCCAGAATGCCGATCACCGGACGTCCGCTTCCGTAGCTTGCGGAAAACGCAGTCTCAATGCCGCTAATGCTCTTTTCCACATGGAATCCTTCCTTTTCCAGCACCTCACAGTATAGAACTGCCGACTTAAACTCCTGAAGGGATAACTCCGCATATTCCCAGATATGGTCTGCCACATTACAGATCAGTTCTTTTCTGGACTCAATGGCCGCCAGGGCCGCTTTCTTTTCTTCTGTCATGATAATCCTCCTGTCCGTCACAAAAACTTTTCTTTCTCGCTACATCTTATCACAAAAAACGAAAAAAGGCACCGGGAAAATCCCGGCACCCTCATCGCATTCCTTATAAAACTTTCGCAAGAAACTCCTTCAGACGCTCATGCTTCGGATGGTCGAAGATTTCCTCCGGCGTTCCCTCTTCCAGCAGCTTTCCGTCTGCCATGAAGAGCACGCGGTTTCCAACCTCTTTCGCGAAGCCCATCTCATGGGTTACAACTACCATGGTCATGCCCTCGTGAGCCAGTTCCTTCATAACATCCAGAACCTCGCCTACCATCTCCGGATCCAGAGCGGAAGTCGGCTCATCAAAGAGCATCACCTCCGGCTCCATGGCCAGCGCACGCACAATGGCCACTCGCTGCTTCTGTCCTCCGGAAAGCTGGATCGGATACGCGTCCGCGCGGTCCTTTAAACCTACACGGTCTAAGAGCTCCAAAGCTTTCTTCTCCGCATCTGCGCGGCTGACACCCTTGACCTTCATCGGCGCAAGCACCATGTTTTCCAGAATCGTCATATGCGGAAACAGGTTGAAGTGCTGGAACACCATGCCCATGCGCTGGCGCAGGGCATCGATGTCCAGTTTTACGGTCTTGCCGTTTTCATCCTGATATTTCTTCTTGGTGATATCCACACCGCTAAAAATGATGGCACCGCCGGTCGGCTCCTCCAGCAGGTTCAGGCTGCGCAGGAAAGTAGACTTTCCTGAACCGGATGGTCCGATAACAGCCATCACATCCCCCTTGTTGATGTTGACCGTCACACCATCCAGAGCTCTGATAGTGCCCATCTTATAATGCTTCTTTAAATCTTTTACCTGAATCATACTATCGTTTGTCGCCACGGCTCATTCTCCTCTCAAAATATGCAATGATCTTGGAAGTCGGGAAGCAGAGGCAGAAATAAATTGCCGTTGCCACCAGCAGAGGCTCCACGATAATAAAGGTTGCACCCTTGACTGCATTTACCGCAGACATGATATCCTGTACACCAATGGTGTACGTGATCGCAGACTCCTTGATGATAACAACAAACTCATTGGCAATCGCCGGGAGAATGTTCTTGAGTGCCTGCGGAAAAATGATATAGCGCAGGTTCTGAGTCTGGGACAGGCCCAGAGAACGGGCCGCCTCGGTCTGTCCGCCGTCAATGGACTGGATTCCCGCACGGATGATCTCACACAGATAAGCGCCGGAGTTCATGCCCAGAGCTACAACACCCGGGAAGAAACGGCTGAACTTGATAAATCCGAAGATCTGGAAAGACGGAAGCTGGACAATGCCAAACACACCGTAGTAGATGATAAACACCTGCACGATAACCGGTGTGGAACGCAGAATCTCGACATACGCTGTAGTCAGGAACGACAGCGGATTAAAGCGGCTGATCCAGACTAACGGACCGCCTTCGCGCATGTGACCGTCTTTATCAAGGCCCAGTGCCCGGAATGGACGGACATTGGACATTCTCATCAGGGCCAGTATCAGCGCAATGCAAAAGCCGATTGCTACCGTAAATACGGATAACAGGACCGTTACAACAATGCCCTGCCTGAACAGCTCAGCATACGGCGCAATCTTGGAAAAATTGCTCCATTGAACAAATTGACTCATCAGGTGCTCCTTTCAGTATTAGTTCTGAACGTTTCCTTCTGCGTCCAGAAGACCCTCGTATTTCTCGCCTGCTGCAAGCTCGCCGGCGTCAGCGATGAACTTCTCAAGGCTGCCATCCTCTTTTGCGGCTGCGATTGCTTCGTTTACGCCTGCTAACAGAGCCTCATTTCCCTTGCAGACGCCGATTGCAGAACCCTCAGCATCGTACGGTACATCCATAACGAGCTCAAGCTCCGGATAATTCTTCTGATAGCTCTTCGCTACATCAGTCTCAATAAATGCAGCATCCATCTTACCAGTCAGTAACTCAGAAATGATATCGGTAACCTTCGGCAGGCCAACAATATCCGCATCCGGAGTGTTCTCGTTTGCCAGATCCATCTGGATGGAACCAACCTGTGCGCCTACGGATACTTCCGGCTTGTTAACTGCTTCAAAGCTGTTGAATTTCTCTGCGTTATCCTTCACGGTTACCAGGGACTGTCCTCCCATGTAGTACAGATCAGAGAAATCCATAATGCCCATACGTTTCTCATCCGGGGAAAGTCCGGCCATACCCAGGTCAACAGATTTGGTCTGCAGCTCACTGATGACACCATCAAAGTCTACGGTTACAACCTCTAACTCAAGGCCAAGATAATCCGCAATGTACTGAGCCAGATCCATATCGAAACCAGAAAGCTTCGGAGTTCCATCCTCACCGATTGCATAGAACTCATACGGAGCGAAGTCCGGGCTGGTTGCTACGGTCAGCTTGCCAGGAGTAACTGTCTCGATATCAGCTGCTGCCTTTGTCTCCTCTGCGCTGCTCTCTTCTGATGCTGACTCAGCTGCAGTAGTCTCTGCCTCGGTTGCTGCTGCAGTGGTCTCTGCAGGCTTGCTGCCGCCG
>ERZ779842.2271-NODE-2271-length-13426-cov-2.883255_pt1 | contig 13426 bp, 10 predicted proteins | sample MGYA00511095_ERZ779842 | MGnify/ENA primary metagenome ERZ779842 (study PRJEB29588, sample SAMEA2154036) | human gut metagenome | biome: human gut; feature: human-associated habitat; material: faeces | place: Denmark | collected 2008/2010 ... | reverse complement strand
TGCAATGAAAGATAAGATCGATGTTCTGATCATCTGCGGCGGCAGCGCTACAGATCTTCCAAAACAGACTCCAGAAATGGCAAAATATTTCAATGTAATTGACAGCTTTGATACACACGCAAGAATTCCGGAACATTTTGAGGCAGTAGATAAGGCAGCAAAGGAAAGCGGCCATATCGGACTGATCTCCGTAGGCTGGGATCCAGGCATGTTCTCCTTAAACCGTCTGTATGCAAATGCTATCCTTCCAGGTGGAAAAGATTATACATTCTGGGGCAAGGGCGTAAGCCAGGGACATTCTGACGCCATCAGACGGATCGCAGGCGTTAAGGATGCAAGACAGTATACCATTCCGGTAGAAAGTGCCTTAGAGGCAGTAAGAAGCGGCAGTGAGCCGGAACTGACTACCAGACAGAAACATACCAGAGAGTGCTTTGTAGTGGCAGAAGAAGGCGCAGATCTTAAGAAGATCGAAGAAGAGATCGTTACCATGCCAAACTACTTTGCCGATTATGATACTACTGTACACTTTATCAGCGAAGAGGAGCTGTTAAGAGACCATGCAGGTATCCCACATGGCGGCTTCGTGATCCGTACAGGAAAGACCGGCTGGAATAATGAAAATTCTCATGTAATTGAATACAGCTTAAAACTTGACTCCAATCCTGAATTTACTTCTTCTGTACTGGCTGCTTATGCAAGAGCTGCATACCGTTTAAGAAAAGAAGGACAGACTGGATGCAAGACTGTATTTGATATTGCACCAGCTTATCTGGCAGCAGAAGACGGAGCATATTTAAGAAAGCACATGCTGTAGGAGAAATACTATGACTTATGTTCAGAGAACCATCTGCCCTTATGACTGTCCAGCATCCTGTGGACTATTAGCAGAGACCGACGGAAAGAAGATCTTACGTGTCAAAGGTGATAAGACCCACCCAGCCAATAAAGGTCTGATCTGTGGGAAGATGCAGCATTATGAGGAGTCCATAAACAGTGAAAAAAGGATCCTTACACCTCTTCGCCGTATCGGCAAAAAAGGCAGCGGGCAGTTTATGCCCATTACCTGGGAGGAAGCAGGAGATGAGATCGCAGAGCGTTTTCTGAACATATGCAGGGAGGATGGCCCCCAGGCTATCCTTCCCGCTGTCTACTCGGGAGTCATGGGCCAGATCCAGAGAAAGTGCGGGGAAGCATTTTTTAACCGTTTAGGTGCCTGTTCCCTGGTACTGACTCTCTGTGCATCTGCTAAAGGTGCCGGTTACAGTGCCGTTGCCGGAAAAACCGGCTGTCTGGATCCGAGAGAGCTGGAAAACAGCGATTTCTTTCTCATCTGGGGCAGCAATATCATGGCTACCAGGCTGCAGATCTTACCTCTTCTTGCCAGAAAACGGAAAGAAGGAAAACAGGTGATCCTGATCGAAGCCTGTGGCAGAGACAGTGCCTCTCTCTGCGACAAAGCGGTCTATATCCGTCCTGGAACAGACGGGGCTTTAGCTCTTGCCATGATGCATGTTCTCTGGCGGGAGCATTTAGAAGATGAGGATTTCTTAAGGAACCAGGCGGATGGCTATGAGCAGTTTTTACCGGAGATCCGGAAAGCTACGCCTGAATGGGCACAGAACATTACGGGGATCCCTGCTGAGGTGATCGAAGAACTGGCGCTTGTTTACGGAAAAGCAAAAGCGCCTGCTATTGTACTGGGAAGCGGTCTTTCCCGTTACGGAAACGGTGGAATGACCGTGCGGCTGATCACTATCCTTTCTGCTTTTACAGGAGCCTGGAAGCGGCCAGGCGGTGGCATCTGCGGATGCGACCACAATCTGGGTGATTTTGTTGATACAAAGCGGATCACAAGACCGGATCTCAGAAAAGAACCGGCACGGATCGTAAATATCAACCAGCTTTCATCTGCTTTAAATGCAGAAGGAAAAGATAAGATAAGGGCTTTTTATGTATATGCAGGAAATCCGGTGAATTCTGTATGCAACCAGACGGGGCTTTTAAAGGGAGTTGCGAGGGAAGACCTGTTTACAGTGGTTCATGAGCGGTTTATGACAGATACAGCTCTTTATGCGGACATTATCTTACCGGCCACTTTTTCTGTGGAGCAGACAGACTGCTTTAAGCCATACGGATATGGTACTTTTGCAGTGGCTAATAAAATCATTGATCCGCCGGGACAGTGTAAGAGCAACTGGGATACCTTCTGTTTTCTGGCCGGGAAGTTGGGATTTGAGGAAGATTACTTTAAACAGACAGCAGAAGATGCCCTGGAGGATCTGCTTTCCCATCCCGGAAAGGATCTGGCGCGGCTGTCAGAAGAACAGTGGCAGTTTTTAAGAGAAGGCGGCACGATTTCTGCAGATTTTGCGGATCACTGTGATTTTAAAACACCTTCCGGGAAGTTTATGATCGTAAATAAGTCGTTGAAGGATCCTGTTCCCCACTATATACCGTGTTACGACGGTACATATCCATTCCATCTGATTTCAGTGCCTGACAGTCATACCTTAAATTCTATTTTTTTGGAGCGTGACAGTCTGGTGGAAAACAGAGGCCCCATGTCCCTGTTGCTCCATCCACAGGACGGAGCAGAACTGGGGATCCAGGATGGAGATCCGGTTACAGCCTGGAATGACCTGGCAGAGGTAGAATTTAAGGCTGTGTTTACAGATCAGATCGCCAGAAAAACAGCAGCAGCATCCGGCGTGTACAGCTCCTCTATTACCGGGCAGCGTTTTCTGGTAAATGCCTTAAATCATGAACGCCTGTCTGATATAGGTGAAGCTACGACACTGAATGATAACACCATTAACATAAAAAGGAGTACCTTTTGAAACAGTATTTTGTACCATTTAAAGAATTACGTTCCCTGACAAGAGGAGAAAAATTTGCAGTATTGTCCCTGATCCCGTTATATTTCATTGTCATTGCCCTGTTCCTTCAGCCGATCAACGAGATCATTCCGGGAATTATACGGATCGTGCGGGAGCCGGACGTACTGATCACCGACTATTTTGCAGTAGGAGGAATTGGAGCTGCCCTGATCAATGCGGGGCTTACAACTCTGCTCAGCATTGCCCTTCTCTATTTTTCGGGAAAGGAGATGGACGGTCATACCATTACTTCCAGCTGTCTGATGTTCGGATTTTCTCTTTTTGGAAAGAACATTGTCAACATCTGGGCCATTATGGCAGGTGTTGTTTTGTATGCGAAATATCATGGTACTTCTTTAAAACGTTATCTGTATGTAGGTCTGTACGGCACCAGTCTTTCCCCTATTATGACACAGATGATGCATATCGGAAAATTTCCTGCGCCGGTCTGTCTTATGCTGTCACTGCTTTTGGGACTGGCTATAGGCTTTGTGCTGCCGCCTTTGTGTACCCATGTGCACTACGCCCATCAGGGATATTCCCTGTATAACGTAGGATTTGGCGCAGGTATTATTGCAACGGTAGTAGTATCTCTTGCTAAATCTTTCGGGATCAAAGTAGAATCCCGCCTGATCTGGTCTGTTGGAAATAATACCCTGTTTGCTGTTTTACTTATGTCTTTATTTGGCTGTATGATCGCATCAGCAGTGGCAGTGCGGGGAAAGACGATCCTGGAGTCTTATAGACGTATCCTGAAAACATCAGGGATTGGTGGAACCGATTATCTGAAAGATGAAGGCGGAGCTACTACTGTATTTAATATGGGTGTCAATGGCCTGTTTGCCACTCTGTTCGTTCTGGCAGTAAAAGGGGATCTGAACGGTCCTACGATCTGTGGTATTTTTACGATCGTTGGTTTCAGCTCCACAGGAAAGCATTTAAGAAATATCGCCCCTATCATGTTTGGGGTCTATCTTGCAAGCTTTACCAAAACATGGGCGATTAACCAGCCATCCCCTATCCTTGCGCTGTTATTTTCCACTACACTGGCGCCTGTAGCAGGAAGGTTTGGCCCGGTGGCAGGCATTATTGCAGGTTATCTTCATTCTTCTGTTGCTTTAAACGTAGGAATTGTATACGGAGGCATGAATTTGTATAACAATGGTTTTGCCGGCGGTATTGTTGCAATCTTTTTAGTACCTGTGGTACAGTCGATCAGTGACAGAAGAGCAAGAGCGAGAGGCGAGCTGTCCCTGTAGTGTCCTGCCTGCTGATGGGAATAAAAATTCCAAAAAACATGAAATATGGGAAAGAAGGAAATTGGCTATATGGATGAACGTTTGAAAAAACAGCTGGATTTTGCCCTGGAGATCGATAAGGAAAAAAATATTCTCCGCCAGACTCATTTATCCGGTCACGGAAGAAATGAAAATGACGCAGAACATGCGTGGCATATGGCGATCATGGCCTATCTTTTACGGGAGTATTCCAATGAGCCTGTTGATATTACCAGAGTCATGCTTATGTGTCTGATCCATGATGTAGTGGAGATCGACGCCGGGGATACTTATGCCTATGATGAAGAAGGCAAGAAGACCCAGAAGGCAAGGGAAGAGGCGGCAAAAGAACGGATCTATTCCCTGCTTCCTGAGGATCAGAAAGAGGAACTGGCAGCTATTTTTGACGAATTTGAGGAAAGTAAGACACCGGAGTCAAAATTTGCCCATGCAATGGACAATCTTCAGCCATTGATGCTTAACAACAGCAATGACGGAGGGGACTGGAGAGAACACGGTGTCAGCGCAAAGCAGGTTTACGGCCGCCAGAGCCGCACAAAAGAAGGTTCTGAAAAACTGTATGAGGTTACAGATCAGATCATAAAAAAACATAGGGAGAAGGGGAATTTAAAATGAAATTAGCAGTTATCTATGACTCAAAAACAAATAATACAGCGGCAGTAGCAGGCTATATGGCAGAGGCAATGAACAGCCTTGAAGGGGTAGAGGCAAAAACATTCCTGTATTCAGAAGTAGATACAGAGTTTGTAAAAGAATGTAAAGGCGTTGTGTTTGGCTGTCCTACTTATGCAGCTGGTCCTACATCTGATTTTTATACCTGGATGGAGAAAAATGCAGGCGGTCTGAATTTGGCCGGAAAATTAGGCGGTGTATTTGCTACAGAACAGTACATCCATGGCGGTGCTGACCTGACTATGAACGCGCTGCTCATCCACCTGTTAGTATATGGAATGATGATCTATTCCGGCGGAGCTTCCTGTGGCAAACCAGTGATCCACATGGGACCGGTAGAGGTCAGCCCAAAGAAAGAAGATTTTAAAGAACTGTTTGAGATCTTTGGCAAACGTTTTGCAACACAGGCGTTAAAGATCAACGGATAAACCTATTATCAAAAAGGAAACTACGAAAAATGAAAACAGCAGGAAACAACAGAAAAACCACATCAAACCGAGTGGCCCTTTATGGTCTTCTTATAGCTCTGGCCTTTGTATTAAGCTATGTTGAAACATTATTCCCTGTTTATCTGGGAGCGCCGGGCGTGAAGCTGGGGTTAGCCAATCTGGTAACAGTCATTGCCCTGTATGGCCTGGGAGTGAAAGAAGCCTTTGCCATTAATGTAGTGCGTGTATTGTTATCCGGCTTTACATTTGGAAATATGTCGTCGATCCTGTTTGGTATGGCAGGAGCAGTTTTAAGTCTGTTTCTTATGGCTGTATGCAAAAAGCTCCGCCTTTTTGATATGACCGGTATCAGTATCATAGGCGGAGTTGCCCACAATATCGGCCAGTTTCTGGTGGCTGCATTTGTGACAAAAACATTTGGCGTATCCTATCTTCCGGTACTGCTGATCGCAGGAACCGTGGCTGGAGCACTGATCGGACTTTTAGGCGGGATCATTTTAAAAAGGATCAGCAGGATCTTACCGAAAGGATAAAAAACTGTTTATAAATTATTTAAATAAAAAAGATTGTTTTTTTAAACTTAAAGAGTATCCTGAAGGTAATGGACATGATACAGGAGGTTTTAGAGAATGGATTTTATGATCTTAGACGGGATCCAGAAACTTCACAGTCCCCTTCTGGATACTCTTTTTGTATGTATCACCCGTTTGGGAGATAAGGGATTTGTCTGGTGTCTTATGGCACTTGTCTTTCTTTTGATCCCGGAAAAACGGAAAACAGGCTTTATTTGTGTAGCAGCCCTTCTTCTTACGGAAATAACCGGAAATCACATTTTAAAGCCCTTATTTGCCAGGGTACGCCCCTGCGATGTAAATCAGGCTGTACAGCTTCTTATTGCGAATCCAGGTGGATATTCATTTCCCTCAGGACATACGTCTGCTTCCTTTGCGGCAGCGTCTGTTTTGCGTTTCAGGGAGAAAAGGAAAGTGGCAGTACCGGCTCTTCTACTGGCAGCATTGATCGGTTTTTCAAGAATGTATCTTTATGTACATTATCCGACGGATATTGCAGGCGGTATTCTCTTGGGAACACTGATGGGATATGTCTGTGTACAGGCTGCAGACAGGATAAAATACAGGAAAAATTCAATAAACATCGAAAGAAAATGACATTGTTTTATGTATCCCCTGTGATTATAATGAAAATATCAGCAAATTTATCCGCAGAGCATTAAACGGCCTGGTGGATTTGCAAATAAAAAGGGGGATACGCAGATGGTTTACGAAGCAATCAGAGAATTGGTACGTTACGGGTTAGAGAAGGGCCTGATCACAGAAGATGATGCCATTTATGCCAGAAATCAGATTCTGGAAGTATTAAAAATGGATGAATACGAAGAGCCGGAGAAAGATGGGGAACTTACAGGCGCAGCTCTGGAGAAGATCCTGAAGGTACTTCTTGACTATGCAGCCGAAAAAGGACTTTTACAGGAAAACAGTGTTGTATACAGGGATCTGTTTGATACAAAACTGATGAACTGCCTGATGCCAAGGCCAAGTGAAGTAACAAAAACATTTTGGGAGAAATATCAGGTTTCGCCGGAGACTGCCACCGATTACTATTACAACCTGAGCCAGAATTCCGACTATATCCGCAGATACCGTGTAAGCAAGGATATGAAATGGACCACAGATACCAAATACGGTACACTGGATATCACAGTCAACTTATCCAAACCGGAAAAAGATCCAAAGGCTATTGCAGCAGCGAAACTGGCAAAGCAGAGCGGTTATCCAAAGTGTCAGCTTTGTATGGAAAATATCGGTTATGCAGGCAGAGTGAACCATCCGGCAAGAAATAACCATCGTGTCATACCGATCACCATTAATGACAGCAAGTGGGGATTTCAGTATTCACCTTATGTTTACTATAATGAGCACTGTATCGTGTTCAATGGCCAGCATATCCCAATGAAGATCGAGCGGGCTACATTCAGAAAGCTGTTTGATTTTATCAGCCAGTTTCCGCATTATTTCCTGGGATCCAATGCAGATCTTCCTATTGTAGGCGGATCTATTTTAAGCCATGACCATTTCCAGGGCGGCCATTATACCTTTGCAATGGCAAAAGCACCCATCGAGAAGTATTATAAGGCAGAAGGATACGAGGATGTAGAAGCAGGTATTGTTTACTGGCCAATGTCTGTGCTGCGTCTGCGTTCTAAGTCCTGCGACTCTCTGATCGATCTGGGGGATAAGGTGTTAAAAGCATGGAGAGGCTATACGGATGAGGCAGCTTTCGTGTATGCAGAAACAGAGGGAGAACCTCATAACACCATTACCCCGATCGCAAGAAAGAACGGGGATATGTATGAACTGGATCTGGTGCTGCGAAATAACATTACTACAGAAGAGTTCCCACTGGGCGTTTACCATCCACATCAGGAACTGCACCACATTAAGAAAGAAAATATCGGTCTGATCGAAGTAATGGGACTGGCAGTGCTGCCATCCAGACTGAAAAAAGAACTGGCCGAACTGGCGGAGTACATAGTAGAAGGCAAAGATATCCGCAGCAATCCGGATATTGAAAAACATGCGGACTGGGTGGACAGCTTCCTGCCTGTATACAAAGAAAAAGGCATTGAGATCACAAAAGACAATGCGGAAGATATCTTAAAAGAAGAAGTGGGTCAGGTATTTGCCAAAGTTCTGGAAGATGCCGGTGTTTATAAGTGCACACCGCAGGGAAGAGAGGCTTTTGAGCGTTTCCTGAATATAGTTGATTTTCATAAAGAGTAGAGATAAAGGGTCCCGCCTGGTGGCGGGACCTGTTGTTTTGAGAAATACCGGTGATACGTCCGGAGATTGCCTTTGGGTGCAGTGCTGTTTTTAGGCGGTTAGTTTTCATCCTCTTCCAGCTTGTGAGGCAGCCGCCCGCGCAGGAACCGCTTCTTTAACTCATTTAAGTGAAATGGGATCAGAGGGTAAATATAACTTTTTCCTGCAATGGTCCTGTTAAAGATGATGGCGCAGAAAGAGAAGATAATGCCGATCACAAAGCCCCAGATATTGAAAATGGCAGTGCAGATCAGTATGATGATGCGCATAAATTTCATGGCGTAGCCAAGTTCAAAGCTGGCTTGGGAATAGTTGGCAATGGTGACAAAGGCCATATACAGCATGGTTTCGGAGTTGAACCACCCGGACTCTACCGCATATTCTCCCAGCACGATACCTGCGATAACGCTGAGTGGCGTAGTAAGCATGTTGGGAGTGTTTACCGCTGCCAGGCGCAGACCGTCGATGGCAAATTCAAGGATGAGAAGCTGCCAGATGAGAGGAATATTACAGGGGTCAGAAAGCCGGATAAACCGGAGCCAGTGGGGGATCAGCTCCGTATTTTGCATCAGCATCAGCCAGGTAGGTGTCAGGAGCATGGAAAGCAGGGAGATCAGCATGCGGCTTAAACGCAGATAGGTACCTGTAACCGGTGGAAAGTAATAATCGTCTGCTTCTTCAATAATATCAAATACAGAAGAGGGCAGGATCATGGCAGAAGGAGAATTGTCCACCAGGATCACGATATTTCCCTCTAAAATAGAGGCGGCAGAGGTATCCGGCCGTTCCGAAAACTTAAATTTGGGAAACGGATTAAACCATTTTCCCGGAAAAATACACTCTGCCAGACTTTCCTGGTTCATGGAAAGGGCATCTACTTTTACATTCTGTATCCTCTTTTTGATCTTCTCGATCAGTTTTTTATCTGCCCGGCCTTCCATATAACACATGGCAATATCTGTGTGGGAGCTTTCTCCTGTAGTAAGGATCTCCATGGTCAGCTTGGGGTCCCGGATCCTGCGGCGGATGAGAGCTGTATTAAATACCAGCGTTTCTACAAAACCATCCCTGGAACCACGCATGACCTTGTCTTTTTCCGGTTCACTGACTCCTCTGGCGGGATAAGTACGGCAGTCGATGGTAAGACACTTGTTGTAGCCGTCAATAAAAAGACAGGAAACACCGGAAAGCAGCTGTATGATCATTTCACGGCTGTCAGATAAAAGACCGATCTCACCATAGGGCAGATATTTTTTTGAAAAGCTGTGGGCATCTTCCGGCATATCATCAGCTTTGATAGAAGAAAAGCCCTGTAATATTTTTAAGAGAGAGTCATCTTTTGTAAAACCATCAATAAAATACAGGCAGGCTTTTTTATCTGCAATGGTAAGGACGCGGTAGACAACGTCAAAATTTTTATCCACATGAAGGGCCTGGTTCAGCCAGGTCATGTTTTCTTCCAGCTGGTCCGTAAAATACATGGAAAACTCCTTTCTGCTGACAAAACCACAAAAGGACAAATGTCTGCCATACAAAGACAAAATGTGAATAACTTGGCAATTATGTGAAATAACACACAAACATTTCCGCAATTGTCAGACTTGTAGAGTAGTATATCCGGAAGTCAGAAAACTATGTAAGGTCTTTAAGGGATATGTTACATCTGCCAGTGAGAAACCGGACCAAAATCGACAAAAACCGACGAATTTTATAGGATAATACCTAAAAAAATAAAAGGTATTTGCTAAAATGCACAAAAAGATTGACAAAACTGTGAAACGATGCTATAGTAACATTCGTAAGCAGCACAAAGGAGTGCCTTACAGGTTTTTGTTTGGTATGGGGATGCCAGCAATATTTTATAGTGTGACGGTTTTTGATCGTGACTAAGAGCTGCCTTCTGTGGGGGAAGGGCAGCTCTTCTTGTATCTGTGAGAAATACAAACAGAGTGGCGGGAGGACGGGATAATATGGGAAAAACAAGCAGTTTGAAAACGATACTTGAACAGATAAAACTTCTGCAAAAAGATAAGAAAATACGCCTGGTGATCACTATGGCTGCAGTGCTTTTCTCTGCTTTTATCCAGGCCTGGGCCATCCAGGTGTTTGTAAGACCGGCAGAGATCATTTCCGGTGGTTTTTCCGGTGCGGCCATGCTGATCGAACGTGTGGGAAGCTTAAAAGGACTGACTATTCCCATGCAGGTGACAATGATCCTTTTAAATATCCCGGTAGCTCTTATGTGCTGTCGTGGGATCAGTGTCCGGTTTACAGTGGTGTCACTGCTTCAGGTCGTATTTGGAAGTATATTTTTGCAGATATTTTCATTTCAGCCTATTTTTACAGATGAGATCTTAAATGTGATCTTCGGGGGCGTGATCTATGGTACATCCATTGTGATCGCACTGAGGGGCAATGCATCTACCGGTGGTACGGACTTTATCGCGCTGTATGTATCCAATAAAACAGGAAAGTCCATCTGGAGTTATGTATTCTTTGGAAATGCCTTAATGTACTGTGTATACGGTGTGATCTTTGGATGGAAATTTGCGGGATATTCCATTATTTTCCAGTTTATATCCACGCATATGATCTCAGCTTTCCACCACCGCTACGATCTGGTGACACTTCAGGCAACAACAGAAAAGGGACCGGAAGTGGTAGCGCTTTATATCAAACATTTTCGCCATGGTATTTCCTGTGTGGAAGCAGTAGGGGGATACAGCGGAAGAAAGATGTATCTTTTAAATACGGTGATCTCCTCTTATGAAATAGCAGATGCCGTTCATGTGATGCAGGAGGCAGATGAGCATGTGATCATCAATGTGTTGAAAACAGAACAGTTTGTTGGACATTTTTACAGGGCGCCTATGGAGTAGGCGTCCTTTTTTGGACCCAAAATAACTGCAAAAGCAGGTGAAACAGGCGTTTAAGGCAAAAAAATAAAGCCCTGGCAAGTGTGGTAGTAGTGGTGCAGGGCTTTATAAAATGTACAGAACAGGCGTTCTGAACACTCTGAGTATACAGCAGATTGAACAAATAGTCAAGAAGAATTTGTGCTGGCAGCGCCAGCGACTATGTTTTTGTGGAGAATTGTGCTATAATGAGCGCAAAAGAAAAGCAAGCGCTGCATAATGCAGCATTTGCTTTTCTTGCGCCATTAACGAACGGATCGCCTGCGGCAGCAGGCAGTAGAGCACGTCAGTGCGGGATCCGTGAGTGACCCGGTAACGAAGGAATACACGGAGGACACAATGAAAGACGGATTTATAAGGGTAGCAGCGGCAACGCCAGACATCCATGTGGCAGACCCGCAGTATAACAGCGAACAGATCATAGAATTAATGGAACAGGGAAGCACCAGAGGTGTAAAGGTTATGGCGTTTCCGGAGCTGTGTTTAACAGCGTATACCTGTTCTGATTTATTTTTACAGGAGTCTCTGTTAAGAGAAGCTAAAAAAGAATTAAAGCGCATTTTACAGGCGTCTAAAAGCAAGGACATGATCCTTTTTGTAGGAATGCCCTGGATGCATAAAGGAAAACTTTACAATGTGGCAGCTGTGTTAAACAGAGGCCGTATCTTAGGTATCGTTCCTAAAAAACATCTGCCAAATTATTCTGAATTTTACGAACTGCGCCATTTTAATCCGGGAATGGAAAAAGTGGAGATGACAGACTGGGAAGGCGTTCAGGTACCTATGGGCATGAACCTGCTGTTTGCCTGCCGCACCATGCCGGAACTAGTGCTGGCAGCAGAACTTTGCGAGGATGTATGGGTACCATGCCCGCCAAGTATTTCCCATGCTTTGGCAGGTGCAACAGTGATCGCCAACTGCTCTGCCAGTGATGAAACGACAGGAAAGGACCAGTATCGTTATAACCTGATCTGCGGACAGTCTGCAAGACTGGTGTGCGGTTATATTTATGCAAATGCAGGAGAAGGGGAGTCATCCCAGGATCTGGTATTTGGCGGACAGAATATCATTGCGGAAAACGGCACCTGTCTGGTACAGTCTGACCGGTTTAAAAATGCCTGCATCTGTGCAGATCTGGATCTTGGAAGGATCATCAGCGAGCGCCGCCGTATGACTACTTTCAGGGATGAGGAGAACAGATCCGCATCCTACGAAACCGTATATTTTGAATTAAATACAGAAGACAGTGCAAAGAAAGACAGTAAAAAAGCAGGACAGAAGAGGGACGAACTTCTCCGTTATATTGATCCGGCTCCATTTGTGCCTCATGATGCAGGCCAGAGAGAGCGCCGCTGCGAAGAGATCCTTTCGATCCAGGCAATGGGACTGAAAAAGCGTCTGGCACATACAAACTGCAAACATGCAGTGATCGGTCTTTCCGGCGGTCTGGACTCCACACTGGCACTTCTTGTAACAGTACGTGCTTTTGATATGCTGCAGATCCCAAGAGAGAATATCCACTGCATCACTATGCCATGTTTCGGAACAACAGACCGTACTTATACCAATGCATGTACCATGGCAAAGAAAACAGGAGCATCTTTAACTGAGATCAATATCCGTGATGCGGTTACCGGCCATTTTAAGGATATTAACCATGATATTGAAAAGCACGACGTAACTTACGAAAACGGACAGGCAAGAGAGCGTACCCAGATCTTAATGGATATTGCAAATAAAGAAAATGGAATGGTCATAGGAACCGGAGATATGTCAGAATTGGCATTAGGATGGGCAACTTATAACGGAGACCATATGTCAATGTACGGAGTTAATTCCGGAGTACCGAAAACCCTTGTAAGGGTGCTTGTTAAACACGTAGCCGAAAACGGTAACATAGATGAAAGTTCAAAGGCAATACTGGAAGATATTCTTGACACACCTGTAAGTCCGGAGCTTCTTCCGCCTACAGATGAGGGAGAAATAAAACAGATAACGGAGGATATAGTGGGGCCATATGAGCTGCATGATTTCTTCTTATACTATGTTGTACGTTTTGGGTTCGAGCCGAAGAAAATATTATTCTTGGCCGAGAAGGCGTTTAAAGATGATTATGACAGGAATACTATATTGAAATGGCTGAAGAATTTCTACAGAAGATTTTTCTCACAGCAGTTTAAGAGATCATGCTTGCCTGACGGACCTAAAGTAGGAACAATAAATCTTTCGCCAAGAGGCGATTGGAGAATGCCGAGTGATGCAGTAAGCAGAATCTGGCTGAAAGAATTAGAAGAAATATAAGGATATATTTAAGTAAAAAATCTGTCGGAGTTATTTGGCTTCGGCAGATTTTTATATATAAGGAAAATAATC
>ERZ779842.2258-NODE-2258-length-13504-cov-4.741319_pt1 | contig 13504 bp, 9 predicted proteins | sample MGYA00511095_ERZ779842 | MGnify/ENA primary metagenome ERZ779842 (study PRJEB29588, sample SAMEA2154036) | human gut metagenome | biome: human gut; feature: human-associated habitat; material: faeces | place: Denmark | collected 2008/2010 ... | reverse complement strand
AGGATTTCCCCCGGAATCCAGCTGCTGTAAACAATAGAATGTACGCTCTGCGAGCATTCTATTGTCATGAATAAGGATAAGCGGCTGCGCATTGTCCTGTTATAGAATGCACGCTCCGTGAACCTTCCATTGTCAAAAAAGAGCGAGAAAGCTGTATCGTACAGCTTCCTCGCTCTTTTTTGGCAGCGCATCTCACAAGGGATCTTTTTCTCATCGCAATGCAGGCGCTGTCACCAGCTAATCTTAACTTCTTCTCTGCTCATCCTTTTTGCCGCGATGCCGCCTTTCCCTGCAGCATCCACAATAAAAACAGGCTTCCTGCTGACAGCACCAAAAACAGCACACAGGACGGAACGCTTAAAAATACGCCGCCAAAGGGCAACAGCTCTAACATCACATACACAAACAGGTTCGCAACGCTGTGGAACAGCATCGGCGCTGCAATCGTTCCATACCATTCATACACCAGCGCCAGCAGGCAGCCGATTACGGTCGCATAGACCGCCTGAACAAGATTTCCATGGAACAGACCGAACGCCAGTCCGGAAAGCACCACCGCATACGGCACTTTCAACACCTTACGCAGCTGTCCATAGACCACGCCGCGGAAAACGATCTCTTCGCCCAGCGGCGCAAGAATGCCGTAGGAAATGATTCCCAGCCACACCGGCGTATCGAACTGCATCTCCGAAACCCTCTGAAAGGTCGGAGAGAACCGATACAATTCTGTCAATGTCAGAACACCGTTCATGCCGATTGCAATTGCCGCCGCCAAAATCACCATCGGAACGATGGACAGTTTATCGATTTCTTTTGTCGAATGGAACCGGATCCTTTTGTGCCAGATTCCGTAACAGATCGTAAATGCACCAACTGTCGAGAGTGCGCTCGCCACATTCAGCCAGAAATTGTAGGAAGAGCCCTCCAGCTCCTGCAGCCCGATGGCATACACAATCGATACCGCCGTCAAAATTACGCTGCTGATTAGGAGACTGATTACATAATAGGCAAACATCGCCAGTGCGCTGGTTCCAACTGCACTCCAGAACTGCCCGGATTTGGTCTTCGTTTTTGCAGCGCTGCCGCGGTAGCGCTCTGAAAGGGAATTCGAGCCAGTCGCCGCGCTGTTTCCTGCCTGCGTGTCTCTTCCTGCCTGCGTGCCACTTCCTGCCTGCGTGCTGCTTCCTGCCTGTGTGCCGCCCAGCAGTACGCTTCGCAGTCCTTCCACATCCCGGACAATGATCTCCGCACCGGCATTTTCCAGCTCTCCCGGCTGTGCATACCCATATGACACCGCGATACAGTGTGCACCGATCGCTTTCGCACCCTCCACATCGAAGCTGCGGTCGCCGATCATCACCATCTTATCCGGATCGCTTTCGCCCCGCGCTGCAAGCTGGGACAGCACCTCTGCAACCACTTCTTCTTTGTGCACTCTTCTTCCGTCCAGCTCGCTTCCGACCACGATGTCGAAATATTCCCGGATTCCGAAATGCACCAGAATATCCTCCACATAAACGGTCGGTTTGCTCGATGCAATCGCCAGCGTCGCACCGGATGCCTTCAGATCATGCAAAAGCGCTCCCATTCCGGGATACAGCACATTTTCGTATTTGCCGGTTACAGAAAACCGCTCCCGGTACTTCTCAACTGCCTCCTGCGCCTGCTCCGCCGTAAAGTTATAATATTTCATAAAGCTCTCTGCAAGCGGCGGTCCGATAAACGGCTCCAGCCGATCCAGCTCCGGTTCTTCAATCCCAAAGCTTCTGAGCGCATACTGCACACAGCCGCAAATTCCCTGTTTCGGATCGCTGATCGTTCCGTCCAGGTCAAATAAAATACAGGAAAACATAACAGTCTCCTTTCATTTCTCTTCTGTTCTGCAGCCAAACGCCTGCAGCCTGTCTTTATAGTGTACCAGAAAGCACACGAAAAGGTTATGAAATTTTTGTGAAATAGAGATTTTCCGTTTCCTGCGTTCATAAGTTGTAACAAAAATCCGGCAGGAGCCTTCATGATCCGAGATTTCGTTCATCTGATTCAAAATAAACTGCGCCACTATGCCGTTTTTCCCTCCCTGCACAGCCTCTCCCGCTCGTCTGCATTCCAGACCGCCCTGTTTTTGCTCGGCGTCCTCGCCTTTGCCCGCGCGTGCATTTTTCTCGCCCCTCCGTCTGTAACAACACTGGCGTCCGCCTCTGTAAACGGCACGTTTATGCCCATCTGCCGTGTCGAAACCGACCAGAAAAAAGTCGCGCTGACCTTCAACTGCACCTACAGTGCACAAGACATGCAGCAGCTTTTGGAAATTCTGAAAGAAAAAAATGTGCACGCCACCTTTTTCGTTTCCGACGCCTGGGCAAAAAACTATCCGGAACTGCTCTGTACGATTCACAACGCCGGACACGATATCGGCGGTCTGTGGACAACGCAGGCATCTCTTTCCATCCGGGAACAGACGCTCACACTGGAAAATCTCACGCAGCGAATTGATCGCCTTACCGATTCTGAAACGACGTTGTTTCGTTTTGAAGATGGAAACTATGACAACTCTGCTATCCGGCTCATCCAGGAATCCGGCGGTTATCCGGTGCAGTGGAACATCAATTCCATGGACTGGAAAGACTACGGGGCACAGGACATCCTCCATCGGATTTTAAACAGTCGCCAACTCCAAAACGGCTCTATCCTCCTGTTCCATGCCGGAACTGTTTATACCGCACAGGCGCTTCCCGACCTGATCGACAATCTGGAGGATCAGGGCTATCAGCCAGTTCCCATCTCCGAGCTGATCTGGAAGCACTCCTATTATATGGATGCAGACGGCGTGCAGATTCCGAAGACGGAACCGTAAACAATAGAATGCACGCTCTGCGTGCATTCTATTGTTTCTTTTCTTCTTTTTTATCTTCTTTTTTCACTTCCAGCATAGACGTACAGTACGGACAGCGGGTTGCCTCTGCCGCAACCTTACTTCTGCAGTAAGGGCACATTTTCACAGCAGGTTTTTCCGGCTCCTTCTTTTTGCCAAGACCAGCCAGCGCGTTCATCCCTTTTACCATCAGGAAAATAATCACTGCCATAATAATGAAATTGATCACTGCGGTCAAAAATGCACCATAGCGGATTTCCACATCCCCGACCATCACAGACAGATACGTCAGATCCGTATTGGCAAACAGACCGATCAGCGGTGAAATCACATCGTTTACCAGCGAATTGATGATCGCCTGAAACGCAGCACCAATGATAACGCCGACTGCCAGATCCATGACATTTCCTCTCAGCGCAAATTCCTTAAATTCCTGCAACAGTTTTTTCATAGTGGTATCCTTTCTTTTGTTATGTTATACTTTGGGACATGAAACGAAGAAATTTATCCCATTTAAAACTTACAATCTTTTTGATCCTGCTCGCTGTCCTGATTTTTGCAGCGGCAGCCCTGATCCTGAAAACCATAAAAAACGCTTCCACTCAGGTGCTCTCCTGGTCGGAAGCTGTTGAAGCCGTTTCCTCAGAACCTGTCAAAAATGTGCAGCCATCCTTAAGTGTCCCCACGCAGATTACCAAAATCGGTGACGATTATTTTCTGGTGGACTGCTATCACAATCAGATTCTGACCTCGAAAACACCGGATGCTCTACTTACCGACTGGTATGTAATGACCGATCAGATCAACCGCGGGCACACTATTGCAGGAGACGGCACCGTTTATCTTGCAGATGACACCGAAAACAACCGCGTCCTCATCTTTGAAGAACAGGACGGACAGTTTTACCTTACCCAGCTTTTCAACGAAATCGGCACTCGCCCGCATTACGTCGTCTATGATGAAACGGAAAAACGTTTTTATGTACTCAGCTCCATGACCGGACAATTGTACGTCTTTTACCGTCCCGATCCGGACAGTCCCTCTGTTGCTCTCGAAAAAATCCTCTCTGTGCCAGAGCTGGATCAGATTTATGTCCGCTCCTTTACAATCGACGGCGACGACCTGTACTTTGTTTCCGGCAATCAGTCGATTCTGCGCACCCGCAAAAAAGACCTGAAGATCCTGGAACGGTTCCCGGTTCCTGCCGAAATCTCCGGCATGATCCAGCTGACACACATTCAGGACTGGTTTTACATCACCGTTTCCACCGACCTTACCGGCAATCAGGATTATGCGACGATCCTGCGCGTGCAGGATTTAAACGATCTTTCTTCCGGCAGCTGGGAGGATATTTATGACAACTTTGCCGGAGGCGGAACGCCTTATTATATCTCTTCCTTTGACGGACATTATTATCTGACGGAGCACAGGATTCCCGGACACAGCGTCTGGCAGTTCGATGTCATCGACAACGCACTGACAGACATCCGCGCCCTGTTTTAGGACTCATCGACCGTTTCTGATCGTCTTGCGTTTCGAAAGCCCATGTTTCGTACTTTGCTTTTTAGTATATCTGTTTCAGCTTTCCTGTACAATCCTTTTATCGCGTTCCCGCTTTGAAAAAACGCAGCCGCAATAATCCTGACGGTACAGGTCGTACTGGCGGCTTAACTCGATGGACCTTAAATAGCCGCCCTTTTTCTTAAAATCCGACGGCAGGCATGCCACATGATATTCCTCCGCCAGTCGGCTGCCGATTTCGTTGAGCTTCTGCGCATTTTTCAGCGGACTGATCGTCAGCGTTGTTGTAAAAAAATCATAGCCGCCCTCTGCCGCCAACCTCGCCGCTTCCCGCAGCCGCAGCTCGTAGCAGATAAAGCAGCGCTCTCCGCCCTCCGGACAGTCCTCCAGCCCTTTCGTCACCTCGAAAAATTTTTCCGGCTCGTAAGCGCCCTCCAAAAGTGCGATCTGGTTCAGCATTTCAGACCCTTTCGCCTCTTCATTCAGCGTGCTCACCAGACGTTTTAATTCCTCCACCCGATGCCGGTATTCCTCCAAAAAGCTGATGTTTGGATTGTAATAAAATACCGTCACGTCGAAATACTGCCGCAAATATTCCAGACAGTAGCTAGAGCACGGCGCACAGCAGCTGTGCAAAAACAGCCGCCGGTGATGATCCGGAAGCTTATCGATCAGGTGTTCCAGTTCTTTTTGATAGTTAATTTTGTTCATTTCTCCTCTTATTCACATGCAGAAAAATTTTATATTTTAACCATTTTCTTCTGCATCGGAATCTTCTGATTTACTTTTCCTGCCGAACTTTTTTACATACTCCTGCGCTTCTGCCAGAGAAATGTTCAGCTTTTTCTGTAATCTTGCAAGAATCTCTTCTTCTGAAATCCCAAATTCATATCCAGTCTCAATAATTCCTTTTGCTTCTCCTTCTGCTATCCCCTCACGCCTCGTCTCTTCAAACACGGTGCACATATCAGCACCTCCTTTCCTGGCAATTTTATTATAATCTATTTTACAGTTTGCCGCGCCCGCAGCAGTCATAATCACTGTCTTTTCCACTCGATGCTCTCTGGCGTAGTTTATCGCCCGATCTCTTGTTTCCTGAAGCTTTCCATTCCGATCCAACAGAATACCGAGCAGATTAAACAGATCCCGGTTGTTGATATTATGCAGCTTCAGATCATTTTTTCTCGCTTCCACGAGGTGCATCCGGTAATCATTGACAAATGGCTTCATTTCCTCTGAAATATGCAGCATCCCATGCAGAGACACCGCACCGTCCCACGGCTTTTCCCCATAATAAACAACAACTGTTATAACAGGAACCAGCCGATCATCCTTTTTCATTTTTGACAGATATTCCTCTTCTGTCAAGCTCTTTGCTGTTTTATACTTTGCCGCATTGTCCACATATTGCTTCTGATAAGCTGCATAATCATACCCCATTACCCGCATGGGCATCGCATAATGAATATGCTCCTGTCCTTCCATTCCCAGTATAACAAATTCCACGCCATATACGGTAGACTTTTTTCGAATTTTGACCGTATCTCTCGACGCTCCGATGCTTTCCGCATATTCTTTATGCTCAAAAACGGAGGATTCTTCCGTATCCAAATCGCATTGTTCCATAATAGTCCTATCTTCGTACTACCTTAAAAGGTACTACCCCATAACCACGAAGACCCCACAGAAGAGATTTCTCCCTTCTGTGAGGTCTTCGGAATTATTGTTTACAGCCTTTTACTTAAAGTATGCCACACCGGACTCGAAGATCTTCAGATCCTGTTCGCCGTAGATATTCTGTGCAACGCTTCTGTCGCGGCGCTCGGAGTGCGCCATTTTGCCCAGGATACGTCCATCCGGAGAGGTGATGCCTTCGATCGCGCTGTAGGAGCCATTGATATTCCATTCTTCATCCATGGAAATCCTTCCTTCCGGATCGGAATACTGGGTTGCTACCTGTCCGTTTGCAAACAGCTTGTCAATCCACTCCTTCGGAGCTACGAAACGTCCCTCACCGTGGGATGCCGGATTGACATATACTTTTCCAAGCTCAGCGCCCTGCAGCCAGGGAGACTTGTTGGAAACCACCTTGGTGTATACCATCTTGGAAATGTGACGGTTGATCGTATTAAAGGTCAGGGTCGGAGAATCGTCCTTCTGTCCGACGATTTCGCCGTAAGGAACCAGACCGAGCTTAATTAACGCCTGGAATCCATTACAGATACCAAGACATAAGCCATCTCTTTCCTTCAGAAGCTTCATAACCTCTTCTTTGATCTTCTCATTCTGGAATGCAGTTGCGAAGAACTTTGCGGAGCCATCCGGCTCGTCGCCTGCGGAGAAGCCGCCGGGGAACATGATGATCTGAGCCTGGCTGATCTCTTTTGCAAACGCATCGACGGAAGAACGGATGTCCTCTGCGCTCAGGTTTCTGAATACATGGGTTACAACCTGTGCACCTGCGCGTTCAAATGCTTTTGTGCTGTCGTATTCACAGTTCGTTCCGGGGAATACCGGGATGAATACGGTAGGCTTCGCTACTTTATTCTTGCATACATAAATGTGATTCGTCTCATACAGGCCGGTTTCTACTGCGTCCGTGTCCTTGACTGCCTTTGTAGGGAATACCTTTTCCAGAGGTTTCTTCCACGCATCCAGCGCCTCTTTTTCGGAAAGGGTCATGTTTCCATAGGTAAATACCGGCTCTGCCGTTACCGTGCCGAGCAGCGTATAAGCAACATCCATATCCGCCAGACGGTCTGCCGGAACTTCTGCCACCAGATCGCCAAGGCCGTTTGTAAACAGCTCCTCTGCAGAAACCGTTTCCTCAATTGCAACGCCAAGTCCGTTACCGAATGCCATGCGGGACAGAGCTGCTGCCACACCATAGCTGTCCAGTGCATATGCGGAAACGATCACGCCCTTGCCCATCAGCTCGGTAATCTTTGCATACAGTGCCATTACCTGCTCATAATCCGGCAGATCGTAAGCATCCTTCTGAATGGAGAAACGAACCAGACGGTTTCCAGCCTGTTTTAATTCCGGGCTGATAACATCTTTTTCCTTTGCAACATCCACAGCGAAAGAAACCAGGGTCGGAGGTACGTCAATATCGTTAAAGGTTCCGGACATGGAATCCTTACCGCCGATGGACGGAAGTCCGAATCCCATCTGCGCGTCATAAGCGCCCAGCAGCGCCGCAAAAGGCTGGCTCCAACGTTCGGGATCCTGGGTCATGCGGCGGAAATATTCCTGGAAGGTAAAGCGGATTCCGGAGAAATCGCCGCCTGCCGCTACGATTCTTGCCATGGATTCCACAACCGCGTAAATTGCGCCGTGGTAAGGGCTCCAGGAGGACAGATACGGATCAAAGCCGTATGCCATCATCGTTACCGTATCGGTCTTTCCTTTCAGGACCGGAAGCTTGGCAACCATCGCCTGGGTCTCGGTCAGCTGATACTTACCGCCGTAAGGCATCAGCACGCTGCCTGCGCCGATGGAGGAGTCGAACATTTCCACAAGACCCTTCTGGGAGCAGACATTTAAATCCGACAGCAGCGCTTTCCATGCCTTTTTCAGATCGCCGGCTTTTACGGCTTCCTTTACAGCAGGAACTGCATACTGCTCAAAATAGTTATCTTCTTTCGACGGAACATCTACAAAAACATCGGTTTCCTGGTGTGCTCCGTTGGTATCCAGAAATGCTCTGGACAGGTTTACAATGCTCTTGCCGCGCCAGTTTAAAACCAGACGGGGTTCTTTGGTTACAACCGCAACCGGAACTGCCTCCAGGTTCTCTTCTGCCGCATAGCCTAAGAAGGTATCAACGTCTTTCGGAGAAACAACGACTGCCATTCTCTCCTGAGATTCGGAGATTGCAAGCTCTGTGCCATCCAGACCGGCATACTTCTTGGGAACCTTATCCAGATCAACGGTCAGGCCATCTGCCAGCTCGCCGATGGCAACAGAAACGCCGCCTGCGCCGAAGTCGTTACACTTTTTAATCAGACGGGAAACTTCTTCTCTGCGGAACAGTCTCTGAATCTTTCTTTCGGTCGGGGCGTTACCCTTCTGCACCTCAGCACCGCAGGTTTCGATACTCTTTTCCGTATGCACCTTGGAGGAACCGGTTGCGCCGCCGCAGCCATCGCGTCCGGTACGTCCGCCCAGCAGGATGATGATATCGTCCGGATCGGAGTTTTCACGGATGACGTTGCGTCTCGGAGCCGCACCCATAACCGCGCCGATCTCCATACGCTTTGCAACATAATCGGGATGATAAATTTCTTTTACATAACCGGTCGCCAGGCCGATCTGGTTGCCGTAGGAAGAGTAACCGGATGCTGCGCCGCGCACCAGCTTTTTCTGGGAAAGCTTTCCCTTTAAGGTGTCCGCAACCGGAACGGTAGGATCCGCTGCACCGGTCACGCGCATTGCCTGATATACATAACCTCTGCCGGAAAGCGGGTCGCGGATTGCGCCGCCCAGACAGGTTGCCGCACCGCCGAAGGGTTCGATTTCGGTCGGGTGGTTGTGGGTTTCATTTTTGAAAAATACGAGCCATTCCTCGGTGACAGGACCATCGCCGTAGTCCATTTCAACGGGAACAATAACGGAACAGGCGTTGATTTCATCGGACTGCTCCATATCCTCCAGCTTGCCCTCTTTTTTAAGCTTACGCATCGCCATCAGTGCAAGATCCATCAGGCAGACAAACTTATCCGGACGGTCTTTAAAGATCTCTGCACGCGCATCCAGATAACTCTGGTAGGTTTTTTCCATCGGTTCCCGGTAAAAACCATCTCCGAATGCGACATTTTTCAGTTCAGTGGAAAACGTCGTATGACGGCAGTGGTCGGACCAGTAGGTATCCAGCACACGAATCTCCGTCATGGAAGGATCTCTCTTTTCCTCGCCTGCAAAATACTTCTGGATATGCTTGAAATCCTGCAGGGTCATCGCAAGACCAAGAGAATCGTACAGCTGCTTTAATCCGTCTGCATCCAGCGTAGTAAAGCCGTCTAAAATCCTGACATCTGCAGGCTCTGCAAACTCGGTTACGAGCGTCTTTGGCTTTTCCATACCGGTCTCTCTGGAATCCACCGGGTTAATGCAGTAAGCCTTGATCTTGTCAAATTCTTCGTCTGTCAGATCTCCTGTAATCAAATAAGTAACTGCGGTACGGATAATCGGCTGCTCCTCCGCTTTTAAAAACTGAACGCACTGTACGGCAGAATCTGCACGCTGGTCAAACTGTCCCGGCAGATATTCAACGCTGAATACGCGTCCGTTTGCAGGGATTTCGATCGTCTCGCGATACAGAATATCCACGGGCGGCTCGGAAAAAACAGTACGGCATGCCTGTTCAAAAACCTCATCACTGATATTTTCCACATCATAACGAATGAACATCCGGACATCTTCGATCCCTGACATATTCAGATAACCGATCAGATCCTCCTTCAGTTCCTGTGCCTTAACCGCGTAACCGGTCTTCTTTTCCACATAGATCCGTCTTACGTTTTCCATTTGTCCTCCTTTTGCCGCACAGGCGGCATTTTACGTTTCCAGCTCAGTCTTACCAATTCTATCACAAAATTTCTTTTCATGGTAGCAAAAGTGTCGATTCTGCTCAAGTATCGTCGGCATTACTATTTTCGGACAGAATTTTTGTTTTCGTGTGTGCATCTTTTTCATGCAGCGGCCGCGGCAGATCCCAACAGTAATGTGTCGCAAGCACCCGGATCACAATCACCACCGCAGTTCCTGCTGCCAGCGCCAGATACAGATGGATATGGATCAAAAGCACACACACCAGTGCGCCCGCAAAAGCCGCCATCGCATAGATATGCTTATACAGGATAAACGGCATCGTATCCGCTAAAATATCCCGGATCAGACCGCCTCCGATACCTGTCATCATGCCCAAAAACACTAAAAAGAAGATTCCGTGATAACCCTCGCTGTGCGCGGTATATACGCCGAGGACTGTAAAAATCCCAAGTCCAACCGCATCACAGTAATTCATAACCTGCTCATAAATCGTCAGATAGCGGCTCGTCATGATCTCCTGCTTTCCATAGACAAGTAAAAATAAAAGAGCGGAGGTTCCCAGCGCCACCAGCGCATAAACCGGATCCCGGAATGCTCCCGGCGGCGTCCGCCCCAGGATAATATCCCGGACAATGCCGCCTCCGACTGCAACACACAGTCCCAGCACCAGTACCCCGAACAGATCCAGATTTTTGCGGATACCCAGCATTGCCCCGGACGATGCAAAAGCGATCGTCCCGATGATCTCCGCCGTAAAAATAATCGGATTTTCCATGTTCTCCTGTCCCCAGTTCCTTTTTTGTTAATACAATAGAATGCATGCTCTGCGAGTATTCTATTGTCATGAATTATGGCAGGCCGTATTCAGCCGAATGGGCGTATTCTGCTGCTTTATAGTATCCTGCGCCGCACTGCAGACGGAGCCACCCCATATTTTTTCTTGAACAGCTTGCTGAAATGATAGGCATCCTCATAGCCGACCTGCGCCGCGATTTCCTGAATGCTCATTTCCAGATTCTGCGTCAGCAGGTTATAGGCCTTGGTCAGACGAATATCAATCAGATAATGAATCGGTGTGTTTCCGGTTTCCGCCTTGAAAATCCTGGACACATAAAAGGTGCTCAGATACATATTGCCGGCGATCCGGTCAAGAGAGATTTTCTCTGCATAATGATCCTCAAAGTAATCCGTGATCTTCTCCACGAGATATTTCCGGTTCGCGGATTCAAAGGAGCATCCACCTGCCTTCTGCGGCTTACCGGTCTCTTCTTCTTCCCGCAGCAGCAAAAGAAGCATTTGCATGGCATACGTCTTCATCATATAATAGCGCCCGATCCGGCAAAGCTCCTGCTCTGCCTCCATTGCCATACAGAGCTTGGAAAGCTTACGCTGCAGCTCTCCCTCCGTACGAAATACCGGGCAATTCCCCGGTAGTGGAAAGTGGTTGCGCCCAAGCCCCGCCAGATTTAAATCTGTCAGCCCCACGTAAAATTCCGCAACCGGCGTTTTATGCTCTCCCGCCAGGCTTTGATGATAGACTCCTTCATTGATGACCAGCAGGTCACCCTCTTTTACTTCATATATAGTATCGCCGATTCTGTGCTTTCCTGTCCCGGATTGGATATAACACAGCTCCAGATGCTCATGGCAGTGATAGTTCGGCTCATCCTCCACACGTGTTCCCTTCCACATAAACAAGAAGGTCGGATTAAACTCCTCCTGAAATACCGTGTTTTCCCGTTCCATATCCACCAGCTTCCTTCCCGGATGCCTGAAATTTATCTTTTATTTTCCTGCAACATCCCACAAAAACATTTAACGTAACTGTTCAGTTTCCTCACAGTTACCATTCAACAACATTTTACATGAAACCTGCAAGATTGTACATTCCAAATAAAATATTTTGCGATACACTTTTTTTATCCATGACCTATCAAAGCCCATGGATACTTTTTTAAGGGAGGAAAAAAGGAAATATGACACCAATGAAATGGTTCTGGGGATTTCTCAGAAAGTACCGCTTCAAGCTTCTGGGCGGCCTGATCCTGACGACTTTCATTTCCGTTCTCGCCATCGTAAACCCTTACGTTTCCGGTATGATCGTAGATGATGTCATTCAGGGCGGTCAGTATGACCTGCTTTGGAAGCTTGTTCTCATCCTGCTTTTAGTTACGCTGGTCCGCGGTGCCCTGCGTTTCTTTTATCAGGTTATTTTCGAGGTATGCTCGCAGGGCGTGCTCTACGACATGCGGGACGTTGTTTACCGCCGCCTTCTGACAGAGGACTTCGCCTTTTACAGCAAGAAAAAAACAGGCGACCTGATGAGCCGTCAGACCGGCGACATGGAAGCAATCCGCCACTTCGTTGCTTACATTATCTATCAGGTTTACGAAAATATCCTGCTGTTCTGCTTTGCGCTCTTCATGATCTTTACGGTAAATGTGAAGCTGGCGCTCTGCATGCTGATCGTTCTGCCCTTTACAGCCATCACCACAGCAAAACAGTCCAAAGAGGTTCGACCGACATTCCAGCGCATCCGCGACTGCTTTTCTTCCCTGAATGCCTTCGTTCAGGAAAATGTCAGCGGCAATCGTGTCGTAAAAGCCTTTGCCAAGGAAGACTTTGAAATCGAAAAATTTAATAAGGAAAACGATGCCTACATGGACGCACAGTTGAACTCCTCAAAGGTCTGGATGAAATACCTTCCGATCTTCGAAGTTCTGGCATATGTCTTAAACGTTGTCCTAATGCTCTACGGCGGCTGGATGGTAATTACCGGAGAAATGACAATCGGTAACCTCGTAACCGTCAACGGCTATCTGTGGATGTTAAACGCTCCGCTGCGTATGGCAGGCTGGTGGGTCAATGATACCCACCGTTTTATCACCTCCGTAGAAAAAATTTATACAACCTATGTGGAAGAGCCTCTTGTAAAAATGCCTCCTGTGCCGGTTTCCCGCAAACATATGGAAGGAAATGTTGAATTTAAAGATGTTTCCTATACGGCAGATGATGAGGATATCGTAAAGGATATCAGCTTTTCTGTGAAAAAAGGACAGACAGTCGGCATTCTCGGTTCCACCGGTGCCGGCAAATCCACCATCATGAACCTGCTGTGCCGTTTTGTCGACGCGACCTCCGGCGAGGTTCTGGTAGATGGCGTAAACGTCAAGGACTGGAATCTTTACGATCTGCGTGACAACATCGGCATGGCAATGCAGGATATCTTTCTTTTTTCTGATACAATTGAAGGGAATATTGCATACGGTCGTCCGAACTGTACATTTGAGGAAATTCACGAAGCTGCTGTCATGGCAGATGCCAACCATTTCATCAAGGCTATGCCCGAAGGCTATGATACCATCGTCGGCGAGCGCGGTGTCGGACTCTCCGGCGGTCAGAAGCAGCGTATTTCCCTTGCGCGCGCCCTGTTAAAGAAACCGTCCATCCTGATTCTGGACGATACTACTTCCGCCGTTGATATGGAAACAGAAAGCTATATCCAGCAGCAGCTCGGCAAGTTAAACGGCCAGTGCACGATCTTCGTCATCGCCTACC
>ERZ779842.2254-NODE-2254-length-13517-cov-4.909969_pt1 | contig 13517 bp, 14 predicted proteins | sample MGYA00511095_ERZ779842 | MGnify/ENA primary metagenome ERZ779842 (study PRJEB29588, sample SAMEA2154036) | human gut metagenome | biome: human gut; feature: human-associated habitat; material: faeces | place: Denmark | collected 2008/2010 ... | reverse complement strand
TCCTGTGGCGGAGCAGTTTCAGATCCGCTGTCGGTGGAACCGCCTGATGAACTGCTGCCGGAGCTGCTGCCGCCGGATGATTCTTTCGTAAATGCCATTCCGACCACATCACTCATGATATGACCATCTTCTATCGCAATTGCCTGGATCGTAGTCGTCTCTGTCAGCGTAATCGGTGCATTGTACTGCTGTGATCCATTTGTTGGCACTGTACCATCTGTTGTGTAATAAATGATCGCACCGGGGGGGCGCTGTGATCGTCACCTCCGTGCGGTCTGAAAACTTGTCAGTACCGGAGATCGTCGGAACGTCGCTGGCGCTCGGAGTTGTGATCTCACGATTGCCAGCTGCCAAAATCGTATCGTCTGATCCGACCGCTCTGACGTGAAGATCAACCTTCTGACTGGCGCCAAATGTCTCCTGCGTCTGAAGTTTCTGCAATGAGTAATAATCTGTTCCATTGATACTATACTGATAGCTCATCCTATCAGTATCTGCCAGACTTGTCACCTGCATAACATATACGGTAGCGCTATCGTTTGGTCTTATACTCACATCAAACTGAATTGTTTCCTCCTGTGGCGGAGCAGTTTCAGATCCGCTGTCGGTGGAACCGCCTGATGAACTGCTGCCGGAGCTGCTGCCGCCGGATGATTCTTTCGTAAATGCCATTCCGACCACATCACTCATGATATGACCATCTTCTATCGCAATTGCCTGGATCGTAGTCGTCTCTGTCAGCGTAATCGGTGCATTGTACTGCTGTGATCCATTTGTTGGCACTGTACCATCTGTTGTGTAATAAATGATCGCACCGGGGGGGCGCTGTGATCGTCACCTCCGTGCGGTCTGAAAACTTGTCAGTACCGGAGATCGTCGGAACGTCGCTGGCGCTCGGAGTTGTGATCTCACGATTGCCAGCTGCCAAAATCGTATCGTCTGATCCGACCGCTCTGACGTGAAGATCAACCTTCTGACTGGCGCCAAATGTCTCCTGCGTCTGAAGTTTCTGCAATGAGTAATAATCTGTTCCATTGATACTATACTGATAGCTCATCCTATCAGTATCTGCCAGACTTGTCACCTGCATAACATATACGGTAGCGCTATCGTTTGGTCTTATACTCACATCAAACTGAATTGTTTCCTCCTGTGGCGCTGTGCCCTGATCTTCGGATTCTGCCGTCCCGGTGTTGTCGCTCGCGTATACCGTTTCCGGTGCGAGCAATCCACCAGGTACACTCATGGATGACACGACCGTAGCTGCGGCAATCCCCAAGGTCAGGATTTTTGCTAATGATTTGCTTTGTTTTGATTTCCGTTGTTTCATTTTTTGTTGTTTCATTTTTCGTTGTCTCATTCGTCGATTCCTCCTTTTACTGATGCTGTTATTAGGCGTTTGCGAAACTATTTTTATTATCTGGGCTACCTAGCTGTGGGCGCAGTGGCATTCTGATCAAGCTGCTCTGGATTTTCTCTGTTAATCCGATCTACAATATAATTGATAGAATCTTTGATGTTAGCTGCATTGATAGGATTGTTCGTCTTAGAAGTAAATACCAGATCCTCAAATCCTTCTCTCGGAGAAAACCGAGTAGCAATGTCTTTATGGTATGTTCTCTGATATATAAGCACATCATGCACTTTTTTAATCATTGGAATCTTGCGAAATCCTGCATATTTATTTTACCTATATAATTTCCTCCCCAAAAATATGGAGAAGATTATATGTCTCTCTTCTCCATAAATATATCATGTTTATCACTTAATTTCTACGGCTTTTAAGCTAGGGAAACGCTGATTAATTCATGCATCTCCTTCCCCTTTGTCTTATCTACTGCATCCCTTCCTGCAGGTGTCCCGGACACCCTTGCCTTCATTGCTGCGAGCCTTTCTTGCAATGAAGTCCGTTCTGCCGGTCGGTCTGACAGCTTACCCGGCTGGTCGGCTCTCTGTGCAATCTCTTAGTATCCCTCGTTCACAACTTCCCCTGTTCCATTATTCAGTTGTAAAGTGATTGTGCGATTAGGCTCTTGAATTCCAAAGAAACAACTTCAAAGACTGTATTCTCATAATAGGCTCTGGCTGCTTCATCTGCTATTTTCAACTCATCATTGGGTGCTGCTTCTGTAATAGAAATTAAATTGTCAATCGGGGGAGTCGATTCTTGAAAAAAGTCCGAGCAGACTATTTGTACACGCGTACCAGTTTTTAATTCCCAATCTTTTGTTCCTCTGTCAATTCAAACAGCACTTTATCATAGCTTAGTCCTGAATTTTCCTCGACATCAACAAGAATAATGGGAACTAAACTTTCAATCACATTGTCAATGATTGTTCCTGTGAAAGAAATACTATTTGGAATGACAATTTGCTCTGGTTCATTCGGATCTGCTTCTTTGTAATTATCCTCTATAACAGGTGCGGCACCGATTGCTTCGCTATCGGGACGATTTATAAAAGTATCTTCTTCGCTGATTTGGTAATCATCAAAGGACGCAAAGAATCTACCGTCATCTAACAGAGAGATTGTAATTGCCTTTGTTGTAGTTTTTCCGTTTTCAAATGTAATCTCCATGACGATAATATCATTCCGCATTTCCTCCGGCAAAGCTGCAATCGTACTGTCCTCATTGTCAGTCAGTTCCCGAATGATAGCATTAGGCACCCAGCTGATCGTCAAATAATATTATTCGCTTTCGTCCTCCCCATAGGCAACAGTAAAGTTCTGGGCGTTCCCATATTCATCTCTTTTTTTCTGTCCAGTCCAAAAAATTGATTTGCTGGTTTTTGCAAGAAAAACGGACTGTAGCAATATCTTTGCCAGAAAGATAGAACATCAACGGCTGTCCTTTCATCTCTCCGCTATCGCTGATTGCGCCGCTATTCATTAATGCTCCGGCTGTAGTAATTTCTTCATCTGTGCCATAAGCGTAAGCCGATACAATCATGCCGCCAGAAAAAGGAGCTAGTATGCCGTCTACGGCAATCACGATTGCGAGACAAGCCGCAACCGCGCCCAATTTAATCCAAAAGGGCTTTTTATTTTTCTGCTCCTAACGCTGTGTTGTTCATAATGGACCTCCATTTCATTATTTCATGTGTTTGTTGCACCTAAAACCATTCACAAATGCGCAAAAAGGACATTCCTAAGTAATTAGAAATGTCCTTTGGTTTCGATGTTACTGTCACGAGTAACAAACTGTTGCACCTGTACGGTTTTGTTGTACTCATTTTTCCATAACACGTTACAATATTTTATTGAAAATCCAACTATTCTTCTGAGAATAACCGCTGTTTGCGCTGTATCATCTCATCGATTCTCTCGATATACTGCCCGACATCCTTGACATTGTCACAGCGTTCGATTCTGCCATCGCCATAGACGCGTTTGGAGATGGTTCCTGCACCGAGTGCCATGATCGTCTGGACCTCCTCCATAATTAAAATATTATAAATACCCGCCTTCCCCGGTTTTGCATAGCCGACATTTTCGAAATTGCCGGACATATTTTTCTGTCGGTAGAGATAATACGGTTCCATGCCCATCTGCTTTGCCCCCTGGGCAGCAATCGCCATTGTTTCGTCCGTGTTGTGCAGCGTGCTGATGCCGTGCTCCAAAATCCACTGGCTCAGCCTGGAAGCTCGCTTAATTGCAAGAGAATGTACCGTCAGACTGTCGGGTCCAAGCTCCTGCACTCGGCGGATTGTCTCTTCGACATCTTCCTTCGTTTCTCCCGGCAGCCCGAGAATCAGGTCCATATTGATATTGTCAAAGCCTTCCTCCCGCGCCAGCCGAAATGCCTCAACCGTCTGCGCCACAGTATGCCGACGACCGATCAGATCAAGGGTTTCCTGCTTCATCGTCTGTGGATTGACCGAAATTCTCGTCACACCATAACGCTTCATCACACGCAGTTTCTCTGCCGTAATACTATCCGCGCGCCCTGCTTCTACCGTAAACTCCCGCACCTGTGACCAGTCAAGCGTATTTTGAAGCTTCAAAAAAAGCCGCTCCAATTCCTCTGGTTCCAGTGTAGTCGGCGTGCCGCCGCCAATATAAACGCTGTCCAAAACGCGGTCTGCGCAGGCTTCTTTTACGAAATCGATTTCCTTTTCCACGGCGCTTAAATAGTCGCTCACGCGATTTTTCCATGCACAGATCGGAAAAGAGGTAAAGGAACAATACAGACAGGTCGTTGGGCAGAACGGAATCCCGATATAAAGGCTGTATCCTTCCTCATAATGAATTCCGGATAAAATCTGTATTTCCCGTTTGGCAATGTCAATCGACAGCTCCGTTTTTTCTTTCGATGCCAGATAGGTATGCTCCATATAGGCAGCAACTTCCTGTTCTGTTTGTCCCTGTTCCAGAAGCTGTTTCGCAATTTTCGTCGGACGAATACCGGTCAGGGTTCCCCAGGGAAGCGTCTTTCCTGTTTCTTCGGAAAGGAGCGCGTACAAAAGCTGTTTTAAATCGTTTTTAACCGTTCCCCTGTCCTCCGGCGTCTTTAGATTGACTGTTTTAGTCCCTCCATTTTCAATTCCTGCGCAGATGGACGTCTCATCAAATTCCACGAAAAACGCCGGCAGCCCGGCGTCACTTCGTTCTTCTTTGGTTCCTTTTACAAAAACTTTGATCTCCTGCTCCGGATAAAAGGCCTTTACCAGAGAATGGATATCATAGGCATATCTGTCTTCATTTAACGTTACAATAATCATCTTTTTACTGGCAGTAGGGATTGTACTGCTTCTCCCTTCCAATTGTAGTAATATCTCCGTGTCCCGGATAAACTTTTGTATCTTCCGGAAGGACAAAGAGTTTTTCTTTCACAGAGCGTACCAGACTGCTCATGCTGCCGGTCGGGAAATCTGTTCTGCCGACCGATTCCTCAAACAGCGTATCGCCGGAGAATAAGAAACCGCCCTCTTTACAGTAATAGCAGCATCCGCCTACAGTATGCCCTGGCGTTGCAATGACCTGAAATGAAATCCCTGCGGTTTCCACTGTCTGTCCGTCTGTCAGCCATTCATCCGCTTCGATCGTCACAACAGGGGGCATCTGGGCAGACAGGTTTAACTCCGGCGTCCGGCAGACTTTCTTCTCTTCTGCCAATGCATACACCTTTGCACCGGATGCTTTTTTTAATTCTGCTGCGCCGCCAATATGGTCAAAATGACCGTGTGTCAGAAGAATCGCTTCCACAGTAAAGTCCTTTTCGGAGAGCAATTTGAAAATCCCTGCTCCGTTTTCCGCAGGATCGACTACGACCGCCTTTGTCCCGCCTTCCCGGTATAAAAAATAACAGTTTGTTGCGCAGACACCCATCGTCTTTCGCCCAATTTTAATTTCAGACATTCGTTTTCCTTTCCCAGAAGCCAAGCGGCAAATCGCTATTTTCCGATAGCATTGCAAACGTTGAAACGCCGCCAATTCCATATCGGCTTTCCCAGTACCTGCTCGTACCTGCCGCCGGCATCGCATCAGCCCGTTGTACGCTCAATATCGATGACGCTTTCGATGTTGCGCAGCTTCGCTACGATCTGATTTAACTCTTCCCTGCTGCTGATCTCAAATGAAGTAGACAATGTAGCAATTCCCTGCTTGTTCGTTCTCGTATTCATCGTCTGGATATCAATATTGCGCTCCGTCAGCGTTTTACTGATGTCTGCTAAAAGTCCGCTTCTGTTATGTGCAAAGATATTGATCTCCGCCATATATTTCTCACCATCTGCGCCAGTATCTGAGGGCTCCCACTCCGCTTCAATGAGTCTGGCACGTTCGATCTCCGGCAGGTTTAATACATTGATACAGTCCGTCCGGTGGATCGAAATCCCCCGTCCTCTTGTCACAAAGCCGACGATCTCATCCCCGGGCACAGGAGAGCAGCATTTGGAAAAACGTACTGCCACGTCATGAATCCCCTTGACCACGATGCCGTTTTTACTGTGGGGGTGCATCTGCTTCGCCTGATTGGCATTATTTTCTGCAATGGAGGCAAGCACTTCTTCATTGGTCATCACCTTCGGATGGTCTTTCTCATAAAGCTCCTGCATCCGATTGGCAATCTGACCTTCCTTGAGCGCGCCGTGTCCGATCGCCGCCAGCACGCTGTCCCAGTCCATAAAGCCGTATTTCTTCATGACAGCCGCCTGATATTCCGGCTTCATAATTTCGCCCAGGTTGATCGAACGTGCCTTACAGTAGGTGTTGAACTGATCCTTGCCCTTAGTGATATTTTCTTCCTTGACTTCGTTTTTGAACCACTGGTTGATCTTGTTTTTCGCCTGCGTACTCTTGACTACCGTAAGCCAGTCACGGCTCGGTCCCTTGGAATTCTGCGAAGTCAGAATTTCCACGCGGTCGCCGTTTTGGATTTCGTAATCGATCGTCACAAGCTTTCCGTTGACCCGCGCCCCGATCATCTTGTTGCCGACTGCAGTATGGACGCTGTAGGCAAAATCAATGGGTGTAGAGCCTGCAGGCAAGGTCTTGACGTCGCCGGTCGGCGTAAAACAGTATACGCTGTCGGAAAACAGATCCAGATCGCTTTTCAGCATGTTCATGAATTCTTTGTTATCCGACATCTCGCGCTGCCATTCCAGAATCTGACGCAGCCATGCCAGCTTTTCTTCTTCCTGTGCCTCAACCTTTTTGCCGTCGGAGGCTTCTTTATATTTCCAGTGGGCGGCGATACCGTATTCCGCCACACGATGCATTTCATAAGTTCTGATCTGAATCTCGAAGGGCTGCCCGGAGCTTCCAATCAACGTCGTGTGCAGAGACTGATACATGTTTGCCTTGGGCATCGCAATATAATCCTTGAAACGCCCCGGAATCGGCTTGTACATCTCGTGGATTACGCCCAGCGCCGCATAACAGTCCTTAACCGTATCTACGATAATCCGGACAGCAAACAGGTCATAAATCTGGTCGATGGTCTTATGCTGATTCTTCATCTTTTTGTAAATGCTGAAGAAATGCTTGATACGACCGTCAATCTTAGCTTCGATTCCCGCCTTTTTGATGTGCTCGGAAACCTCGTCCACGATTCCCTGAATATACTTTTCGCGCTCGCTTTTGCGCATCGCGATCTTGTCCACCAGATCATAATAAACGTCCGGTTCGAGATATTTTAGCGAAAGATCGTCCAGTTCTACCTTGATCTTGGAAATACCGAGACGCTGTGCAATGGGCGCATAGATGTCCATCGTCTCCCGCGCAATCCGGATCTGCTTTTCGTGGGGCATATGCTTGAGGGTGCGCATATTGTGGAGGCGGTCCGCCAGCTTGATCATGATTACGCGGATATCCTTCGCCATCGCCATGAACATCTTGCGCAGGTTCTCCGCCTGCATCTCCAGCTGTGCTTCTGTCTTATTGCCGGAATTGTCCGCAAGATGCAGATGCTGCAGCTTGGTCACGCCGTCCACCAAAAAGGCAACGTCCGTTCCGAACTGTTCTCCGACCTGTTCGACCGTCATCACGGTATCTTCCACCACATCGTGCAGAAGTCCCGCCACGATCGTCTCCTTATCCAGCTCCAGATCCGCCAGGATAATCGCCACGCACAGCGGATGGATGATGTAAGGCTCGCCGGATTTACGCACCTGTCCCTGATGGGCGTTATCTGCCAGCCGATACGCTTTTTCAATCATGGAAATATCATCCGAAGGATGATACTTGCGCACCCGCTCGATCAGGTCCTGATATAGTTCTTCCGGGCTTATAAATTCCTGAATGCTCTCAATTCGTCCGTCATCCAGCACCAGCTTGGTTTTCGGCTCTTTTGATCTGTCTTCCGTTCTATCCATCTTCCGCACACCTTACCATCGTCCAGTTTTATCAGTTTCTGCCAAAAAAGAGTTACGTCGTAACTCTTTTTCGAAAATCAATTATTTGGTTACAGTTCACTCATGGTTTTTGTGGGCAGATTCCATGCTCGCATAAGAAGCTGTGTACAAGAAGCCACGAGTAAACTGTAATATTATTTGCCTTCATATACAATTGCGGAATCCAGACGATATCCTGCAATTGCTTCTCTTCCCTTCAGTCCTGCCAGCTCGATCAAAACCAACACGCCTGCAACCTCGCCGCCCAGTCTCTCTACCAGGGAGATCATCGCCTGAGTCGTGCCGCCGGTTGCGATCAGGTCATCTACGATCAGCACTTTCTGTCCGGGTTTAATAGAGGTCTTGTGCATTTCGATCACTGCCGTGCCGTATTCCAGAGAATATTCCTGAGACACGGTTTCACAGGGCAGCTTGCCCTTTTTGCGGATCAGTGCAAAGGGCTTATGCAGGTTATATGCGATGGGTGCGCCGAAAATAAAGCCTCTGGACTCTGCGCCTACGACTACGTCAAACTCCAGATCCTTTACCAGATCCTGCATGGTATCGACTGCGAGGTGCATGCCGTCAGCATCCTCCAGCACGCTCGTAACATCTCTGAAAATAATTCCCTCCTGCGGGAAATCCGGTATACTTCTTACATATTCTTCCAGTTTTTTCATTTTCCTATGCCTCTTTTTCTTCTCTTTTCTTTAAAATGGAACCCTGTCAAACGGGACTTATCGATGTTATCATTATATTATTTTCCTTCATTAAAGTCAATACAGCCGAAAGCCCGGATTTTCCCTGCCATGACAGCATCTGAAAAATCCGGGCTTTCTTATTCCTTATTCTGATGAAAAAATGTTATTGTACCAGCCAGTGCTTCGTTTCAACCTCTGCTGCGCCTTATAAGTGGTTCACCACACCCGTAAAGAGGATTTGATCGCCTGCGTCTTCGCCGTTTCCGGTTAAAACAAACGCAAACGGGCTGTCAAAGGTAAGCTCTATCGGATCGGTTTCGGGCATCAGCGCCATTTTTTCCAGTCCCATCACGGTAACTGCGGCAGCTGTCAGTCCGTTTTCGTCCACCTCAACCATTGCACTCTGCAGTGCACTCGAAATATAGAGAGCCTCGTTATCCAGAACCTCTGTCAGCGCAGCGTCTGTTGCCTGCATCAGCGGAATCCCCATGGCTTCCAGAGCCTCTTTGATCGAGAAGACATTGCTTTCCAGCTTAAACTTTGGCAAAGAAAGCTGTACGCAGCGGTAATCCGCTCCGCTGATTTTCTGCAGCTTTTCTGTCGTCAGGCCCTGCAGTACCTCTTCCGCACTATAGCCGTCTTTGGGCAGGCACAGAACCATCTGCCCTCCGCTTGTCGTCCAGAGCACGATAGCCTGCATCGTCTCGTCCTCATAATAAATGCCATCGCTTAACTTCTGATTCATAAACTCTGCATTCTCGTCCTGCTTTGCGCCGTGGAACGTGCCCTCCGTCGTATTTTCTTCCAAAAACGGGCTGCTCCAGCTGTCCGAAAAATACAATGCATTCGCAATCGCCGCTACCGTATCCGCATCGAAGGAGTCCACAATCTCTACAATCTTTCCATCGGTCTTCTCTGAGGCCCAGCTGTTGATGGCATTTGCTGCAGAGGAATCCGAAAAGTCAACAGAAAAGAGTTTTCCATCGTAATTGTCCGAAAACAGCTGTTCAAACGTCTGATTTACCGCTGCATCCTTTTGAACAAACAATGCATTTGCGATTTTCAGTGGACTTTCAAACGTTTCTCCATATTCTTCGTAGCTTTTTCTGCGTTCCTCCTGAGAAAGCCCGGCATTGACCGCCTTTACCGTCTGATTTAACGTTTCAGCGTCGATCCCGGCTTCGCCGATCACTTTCAACAGCTGTTCCTGTGTTGCCCCGCTGCAGCCGTTTACCAGCGCCGCCAGGGGCAGCCATGCGGAATACGGGGATGCGATCAGGTTTTCTCCCTCTTTTTTCTGCTTCAGCAAAGCATCCGTAAAACGCAGTGCAAAGCCGTTTTCCTCATCCCGCGCAACATCCTGATCCTGTGTCTTATCTGCAGCCGTCTGATTGTTTTCATCCGTTTCAGACGTCTGATCCTGTTTTTTTGAATCGCTTGACTCCATAGACTGCGCTTCTTCCGTTTCCGTCCGGGTCTGTGCAGGCTCTTCCCCGATACTCTTTTGTCCGCAGCCGCTAAATAACATTCCCTGTGCCAGCAGGCTCAGGCTCATAAAAAGTGCAAGCATCTGTTTTTTTCTCATATCCGAAAATTCCTTCCTATATGGTGTTGTAAAATCGACAGTTTTTCAACCCTTCCGGCAGGAAATCGTCCTGCCGCAGGATTCTTTTGTGCCCTGCTATCTACATACACGCAGACAGCTGCCGTCCGGTTTCACATAGTTTGAAAATTTTTAAAAAAATTTCAGGTTGCCATATAGTCTGTCCTTCACGATACCAAAACATTCCCGCAGCACATTATTGGGCAGAAAATAAACACCGGAATCCGCAGAAATCCCAACCGGATCTAAAAAGCCCTGCTGTTTTGCCAGCCGCAGGCTTCTGTAAACATGAAAATTGCTTGTCACAATGCCGACCTTCTGAACCTCCTGCGGAATCAGCTTTCTGGAAAAGCGCAGATTTTCTACGGTGTTGGTGGACTGGTCTTCTAAAATCAGCCGTTTGGGGTCAATTCCTTTTTTTACCAGATCCTCATACATACCCTGTGCCTCACTGACCGGCTCGTTGCTGCCCTGCCCGCCGGACAGTACGCAGAGCGTCTCCGGATTTTCCGTCAGATAGGTATATGCCCGACGCAGCCGCTTTTCCAGAACGACACTGGGCCCGTTCGGCTTCATCTGTGCACCCAACACAATAAGATAGGAAAGCTGCTGCTCCCCTTTTGCAGAAAAGGTGCTGCCAATCAGGATCAACAGACCGCACAGACAGGCAATCCCCACGCCTGCAAGCACGCCGATTCCCGCCCGCAGTCCGATTGGCAAACGCATCCAGAGCCCTTTTTGTATAAAAAAGCCGAACAGACCAAACAGTGCCGTCCCTGCCAGCCAGATCAGGTAAAATTTCGTTCCAGCAGCCTTGGTTGCAACCACGCCAACACAATATACCAGACACAGTGCCGCCAGCACATAACAGAGCATCGCCATTTTCATTCTCCTCGTCCGCTTCTTCTCCATTTTAATCTCCATCCCGCATACAGTTTTATCCAAACGGTTTACTCGTTTCGAAACAGATCATAATTGATCTTTTTGTAAAAGAGACGCTCGATTTCCTTTCGGTCTTCCATGTGCAGACCCAGAATCCACATGATCTTCGCAAGCACCGCTTCCAGCGTCATGTCGTAGGTTTCCAGAAACGGCAGCTGCTCCCGCGCTGCGCGCCCCACCACATAGGTGTCCATGCTGCTGCCCTCATACGTCACCTGCGTCGCCATGATCAGGATCTTTTCATGCGCCTTGTAATGCTGCATTTCCTCCAAAAGCGCCTGACGCAGACGATCCGGCAATCCACCGACGCCGAATCCTTCAATAATAATACAGTCATACACGCTCAAAATATGCGGAATAATCTCCGTGGACATCCCCGGTGTCAGTTTTAACAAAAACACCTTCCGATCCATCCGGTTAAAGAAACGCACCGGACCGCAGATATCCTTCTGGATATAATAGACCACCGTGTTGTCGTGAATCTGCCCAAGCACCGGAAAATTGATGCTGGAAAATGCATTATAGCTGAAGGTCGCCGTCTTTTTCGCCCGCGTTCCCGCAATAATTTTGCCGTCAAACACCAGCATAACGTCCCGGCTTCGGTCATCAAGTGCGCACCGGATGCTGTCGTGCAGATTTTTCCGTGCGTCGGTGATCTCCTGCAGAATCGATTTCTGCGCGCCGGTCAGGACAATCGGCTTGACAGAATTCTGAATCAGATAGGAAAGCGCCGCAGCCGGATACGCCATCGTATCCGTCCCGTGGCAGATCAGAAACGCGTCGTATAACGTATAGTTTTTCTGAATCAGTCCCGCCAGCTTCAACCACCACGAGGCTTCCATATTCGTCGAATCAATGCTGCAGACCTCGTATGGAACTAACTCGCAGACATCTTCAAATTCTTTCATATAATCCAAAAAATCGTCGGAGGACAGCACCGGTGCCAGACCGTTCCCGCCATCCTGTGAGGCGATCGTCCCGCCGGTTGTCAGCAATAAAATTCGCTTTTTCATACGTTCCCCGTTTCTCAGCGTCTGTCCGTGCTTCCAAATCCGCCATTGCGGACTCCGTCCGCCTCGTCATCCTCCGTGATGCCATACGGCATGAAAATCCCCTGCAAAAAGCCCTCGCCCGGATGGATTTCTAGCACCTTGCCCTCGTTGGAATCGTTCGTCAGCTTCGCCATGATATGTCCTTCATTGTCGGAATTATAGTAATCGCTGTCGATAATTCCGACGGTATTATTCAGCTGCAAACGGTACTTAAAGCCCTGTCCGCTTCTGGGAAACAGGCACAGCACCCAGTCCTCGTCCATCCGCGCACGGATTCCGGTCGGGATTTTAATCGTCTCGCCCGGCTTTAACACAAACGCCACCGGCGCAGAAAAGTCATAGCCTGCGCTTCCCGCTGTCGCCCGTTTTGGTTTTGTAATATCATCATAAATTGCACGAATTTCCGCCGTTTCATGGCCTGGGAACGCGTCCGCGAAATCCTTTTCGTACTGTGCAAAGCTCACCTTTTCAAATGCTGCAATTCTTTTCATATTCTTCTCCTGCTGTCTCGCCTGCGCACCTTTTCTGTACGCCTGCAGTCGGTTATTTTTCTATCAGAGTTCTTCATCCGTCTCATAGTCGCCGCAGTGTAAAATCACCTCTGCCTCTGCTCCCGTCCTTTTTGATAATCTTTACCGCTCTTTCCGGACGGTAAATCTTTCCATAGCAAACCTCTGTTTCCGGAACCTGCTTTTCCTGCGTCATACTGCCTCCATCTTCCTGTTCTTCCAAAACGGCTCTGTGCCACAGCTTTTGTCTTATGCGTCCATGCACTGTTTTCCCGCCGTCACAACACGAACCGGCAGCAGGCAAAGTGCCCGATGCCGGTTCGTGTTTTAACTACGCCTGATTCTGCCGCAGTGTAATTCTGCGCAGAATATTTGTTACAGTTCACCCGCGCCATTCGCAAAAGCGCATCTTCGATGCTCTCCGCTGCTTCGCAGCTCATTTTTGCTCATAAAATGGCGCTCCCTTCGTACCCTTTTGCGTTCAGATTTTCGTGCAAGCACGGAATCTGAACGCAAAAGGGTACGAGTGAACTGTAACGAATATTTTACTCCTGTGCGTCTGCACTCTGCGCGTTCTGCGCATCCTTTGCATCCTTTTTATGGCGCGCGGTAATGCCGACCTTCACTGCAGCTATAATCACAGCTGCAAATACAACAAACACAAGCAGATACGATATAAATGAATTGATAAATGCAACCAGATTTCCCATAGATCCGTCTCCATTCGCTAGATTTTTCGTTACAGTTCACCCGTACTCTTCTGAGTTCAAATTCCGTGCTTGCACGAAAATCTGAACTCAGAAGAGTACGAAGGGAGCGCCATTTTATGAGCAAAAATGAGCTGCGAAGCAGCGGAGAGCGTCGAAGACGCGCTTTTG
>ERZ779842.2235-NODE-2235-length-13623-cov-3.757960_pt1 | contig 13623 bp, 9 predicted proteins | sample MGYA00511095_ERZ779842 | MGnify/ENA primary metagenome ERZ779842 (study PRJEB29588, sample SAMEA2154036) | human gut metagenome | biome: human gut; feature: human-associated habitat; material: faeces | place: Denmark | collected 2008/2010 ... | reverse complement strand
TTTAGCGAAAATAAGCTCTTATAAAAGGCCAAAATCTCCTGTTTTTGTATTTTTTTAGAAAAAAAGGGCGTTTTTAATACAAACAGAACTCCCGGAGGAGTGGCATCACTTTCTATTTCTTTACTGACATCTTTTCTCAATAAGTATTTCCCCTATTGACAAAACAAGGAATCCTTACTATAGTGTTCCTGTAAAGAACCACTAAAAGGAGTACCTATGGAAGAAGCGGCAATCATAGAACAACTTATCCTGTTCGGACTGAGCAGGCAGGAGGCTGCCATTTACCTGTGTCTTCTTCAAAATGAAGAACTGACAGGCTATGAGGTGGCGAAGCTGACGGGGATTTCCAGATCCAATGTCTATAATGGACTGGCATCGTTGGTGGAGCATGGAGCTGCTTATGTGATCGAAGGAACCTCCTCAAAATATCTGGCTGTAGCATTATCCGAGTTCTGCGATAACCGGATCCGGTATCTGCGGAAAGCAAAAGAACATCTGGTGGCGGATGGCCCCAGGAAAAATTTACCTAGAGAAGGCTATATCACCATCGAAGGCTATGACCACATCTGTGACAAGATCCGACACATGCTTCTGGGTGCCGAGAAGCGTATTTATTTTTCCGCAACAGGTGAATTCCTGGAGCAATGGTCGGAGGAGATCAGGGAGCTGGTCCGGGCACAGAAAAAAGTGGTGCTGATTTCAGAAGACAACAGAGAACCTTTTCCGGAAGATGCGGAATTAAAGGCCGGGATCATAGAATACCTGGTGCCGGAGCATTTCAGAGAGCTTAAGGAAGAGGAACAGCAGATGGATCAGATCCGTCTCATCATAGATTCCGAGTACATTCTCACCGGTACGGTGACGGGAAAGAGCAGTGATACCTGCCTTTACAGTGGCCAGAAGAATTTTGTCAGAGTCTTCAAGGATGCCATGCGCAACGAGATCGCCCTCATTCGGTTGAAGCAGGGTGAGCAATAATTATGTAGAAAACGCTTTTGCCGGGTGGAAACGGCCGCAGCGTTCTCATAAATAGGATAAAATAGAAAGGGATAGAAAAATGAGTATCAGAGTCGCAATTTTAGGTTATGGTAACTTAGGAAAAGGAATGGAATGTGCAGTAAAGCAGAATGATGACATGGAGCTGGTAGCCGTATTTACCAGAAGAGATCCTGCTACAGTAAAGACTTTAACAGATGTGAAGGTTTATAATGTAGATCAGTTACTGTCCATGCAGGACAAGATCGATGTCCTGGTGCTGTGCGGAGGCTCCGCAACCGATCTGCCCAAACAGACCGCAGAGTATGCAAAATATTTCAACGTGGTAGACAGCTTTGATACCCATGCGAAGATCCCCGAGCATTTCGCACAGGTAGATGCTGCAGCAAAAGAGGGCGGCAAGGTAGCCATGATTTCCGTAGGCTGGGATCCCGGTATGTTCTCCCTGAACAGACTGTATGCCAATGCCATTTTAAGAGACGGCAGCGATTATACCTTCTGGGGTAAGGGTGTCAGCCAGGGACATTCCGATGCCATCCGTCGTATCCCCGGTGTCAAGGATGCCAAGCAGTATACCATTCCCGTAGAGTCCGCACTGGAAGCTGTCAGAAACTGTGAGAATCCGGTTCTGACCACCAGACAGAAGCATACCAGAGAGTGTTTTGTGGTAGCGGAAGAGGGCGCAGACAAGGCACAGATCGAAGAGCAGATCAAGACCATGCCCAACTATTTTGCAGATTATGATACTACTGTACATTTCATCACTGAGGAAGAACTGCAGAGAGATCACGCAGGTATCCCTCACGGCGGATTTGTACTGCGTACCGGCAAGACCGGCTTAAACGGTGAGCACAACCATGTGATCGAGTACAGCTTAAAGCTGGATTCCAACCCGGAGTTCACTTCCTGCGTACTGACCGCTTATGCAAGAGCTGCTTACCGCATGAATCAGGAAGGCCAGAAGGGCTGCAAGACCGTATTTGATGTGGCCCCTGCTTATCTGAGCACTCTGACTCCGGAAGAGATGAGAAGTGCGTTACTGTAAATAAGATAGATGCAGAGGAGATACTTATGGAAAAAAAGGCATTTGTTACCAAAGAAATGATCGAAAAGATCGCAGAAAAATATCCCACACCGTTTCATATCTATGATGAAAAGGGAATCCGGGAGAATGCGAAGGCGCTGAAGGAAGCTTTTGCGTGGAACAAGGGCTACAAGGAGTTCTTTGCGGTAAAGGCGACTCCCAACCCTTTTCTGATCAACATCTTAAGAGATTACGGCTGTGGATGTGACTGCTCCTCTTTGACAGAGCTGATGCTCAGCAATGCTATGGGGGTAAAGGGAGAGGACATTATGTTCTCCTCCAACGATACCCCGGCCCATGAATTCGAATATGCGGCAAAAATCGGTGCCACCATCAATCTGGATGACATCACCCATATCGATTTCCTGGAGAAGACCATCGGTTATCTGCCCAAGACCTTAAGCTGCCGTTACAATCCCGGCGGATATTTTTCCATCAGCAATAACATCATGGACAATCCGGGCGATGCTAAATACGGTTTCACCACGGAGCAGATGTTTGAGGGATATAAGATCCTGAAGGCAAAGGGTGTGGAGAATTTTGGTATCCATTCTTTTCTGGCCAGTAACACGGTAACGAATGACTATTATCCCACTCTGGCAAGAGAACTGTTCGAACTGGCAGTAAAGCTGAAAGAGGAGACCGGTGCACACATTACCTTCATCAATCTGTCCGGTGGTATCGGTATTCCTTACCGTCCGGATCAGGAACCCAACGACATCAGAGTCATCGGCGAAGGCGTGCGTAAGGTATATGAGGAAGTTCTGGTACCGGCAGGCATGGGTGATGTGGCAATCTACACAGAGCTTGGTCGTTATATGATGGCACCTTACGGACATCTGGTGACCCAGGTCATCCATGAGAAGCATACTCATAAGGAATACATCGGTGTGGATGCCTGTGCCGTGAACCTGATGCGTCCCGCCATGTACGGCGCTTACCATCACATTACTGTACTGGGCAAGGAAAACGAGCCCTGCGACCACAAGTACGATGTGACCGGTTCCCTGTGCGAGAACAACGACAAATTCGCCATCGACCGGATGCTGCCAAAGATCGATATCGGTGACTATATTGCCATCCACGATACCGGTGCACACGGTTTTGCCATGGGTTACAATTACAACGGTAAGCTGAAATCCGCAGAGCTTCTGCTGAAGGAGGACGGCAGCGTGGAACTGATCCGCCGTGCCGAGACACCGAAGGATTATTTTGCAACCTTTGACTGTTTCGATATTTATAATAAGATTAATTTTGACGCATAACACTTACCCATAGGAGGTTGGCGTGACTGCTTGCAGGCAAAGCAGACCTCCTATGAGGGAAGTGAACGAACATGAGCAAGAAGGGCGATAGCCCGGAATGCGAATGGGAGTACCCATAGGAGGTTGGCGTGACTGCTTGCAGGCAAAGCAGACCTCCTATGAGGGAAGTGAACGAACATGAGCAAGAAGGGCGATAGCCCGGAATGCGAATGGGCGATATAGGAGGATACGAAGCAATGAAATATCCGAAACATATACAGCGGGGAGGGACCATTGGATTTGTGGCCCCTTCTTTTGGCTGTCAGATAGAACCTTATTACACTGCCTTTGGCAATGCCCAGAAGAAATTCCGGGAAATGGGCTATCAGTTACAATTAGGCCCCAACTGTTATGCCGGAGAGGGCATCGGTATCAGTAACACCCCCGAAAAATGCGGGCAGGAGCTGACGGATTACTATTGCAGCCCGGAAAATGACTGTCTGATCTCCTGCGGTGGCGGAGAACTGATGTGCGAGACCATGAGCCATGTGGATTTTGAGCGTCTGCAGGCAGCAGAGCCCAAGTGGTATCTGGGGTATTCTGACAATACCAACATGACCTATCTGCTGGCAACCATCTGTGATACCGCCTCCGTCTACGGCCCCTGCGCGGCCGCCTTTGGCATGGAGCCCTGGCATGCATCCCTGAAAGATGCCTTCGGAATATTGACCGGAGAGACCAAAGAGGTGCATGGATATGACAAGTGGGAAAAGGAGTCTCTGAAAAATGAAGAACAGCCTCTGTTGCCCTATAACACCACGGAATCCAGAGTGCTGAAAAAGTATCTTGGCAGACAGACAGCAGAAAAGGAACCGGAGATCCGCTTTTCAGGTCGGTTGCTGGGCGGCTGTATGGATTGTCTGGTGAATCTACTGGGAACCCGGTTTGATAAAACACAGGATTTTCTGGAAAAGTATAAAGAGGACGGAATCATCTGGTTCCTGGAAGCATGTGACCTGAATGTTTTTGCCATCCGCAGAGCCATGTGGCAGATGGAGGAAGCCGGATGGTTTCAGTATGTCAAAGGTTTTCTCATCGGAAGACCGTTGTGTTTCGGACAGGAGATGATGGGACTGGATCAGTACCAGGCAGTTCTGGCCGTGGCGGGAGAGAAGAATGTTCCCGTGATCATGGATGTGGATCTGGGACATCTGGCACCCATGATGCCGATTGTCACCGGAAGCTGTGCGGAAGTACAGGTACAGGGCAATGATGTCACCCTCCGTTATGACTATCGGTAAAAATGTATAAATTCATAGAAAAAGTGTAGAAATAAGAAAAGGCTCATCCCAAACGGGAGAGCCTTTTCGTGCGTCTATGGAACGCTCTATTCGTCGAAAACGATATTAGCAGCCAAAATTGAAGTAGCCGCAGAATGCATTCAACCACTGAGAACAGTTAATGAATTTGAAACACATACTTTCTTCCTCCTTTTCCTGTTGCCTGGTGTTCGGTTACGTCTGTGTTAGCTAAGCACAAATGAATTGTAACAATTTTGTAACAATTAATCCATAGGAGATGATTGGAAAAAAATTAGAAAAAGCAGGAAATGCGATGTGGTTATAAAAATACAAAAAGAAAGCGCAGAACCGATTTGATTCTGCACTAACTGCCGGCAATGGGACTTGAACCCATACGGTGTTGCCACCAACAGATTTTGAGTCTGCCTCGTCTGCCATTCCGACACGCCGGCATTCAAACACTCACAACAGAGATTATTTTATCATAGATTAAAAAAGTTGACAAGAGTTTTTTTCTGGAATCTTGCTACTATTTTTCTAGTCTTTTTACACAAGATGTTGTATAGTAGAAGTGTATGAGTATATGGGAACGCAATCTGTAGAACTGTTTTGGAATAGGGTGGAAGCATGAATTGCAAAGAATTTGAAAAGAATATTCCTGATTTCATTGCAGGAAAACTGGATTTTCAGACCTTGCAGGAATTCGGGGAGCATATGCGGGAATGCCCGGGCTGCAAGGAGGAATTGGTGATTCAGTTCCTTGTAACGGAAGGTATGCAGCGTCTGGAAGACGGCGATGCTTTTGACCTGCAGAGAGAACTGGAACTGAGACTTGCGGAAGCAAAGCGCAAGGTAAGATTTCATATGGCTTTTCTGAAGACAGGGGCCGTACTGGAAGTGCTGACGGTGATTTTTCTTATGGGATTTCTGGGATGGATCATCTCTTAGCGACACCTGATAGAATCAAGAGGACAGAATTAAGATAGGATAGACAGAGTATGAGTCAGAAACTGGTATTGATCGACGGACACAGTATATTGAACCGGGCATTCTACGGAGTGCCGGATCTGAGTAATGCAGAGGGACTGCACACAAATGCCATTTATGGTTTTTTGAATATTATGTTTAAAATTCTGGAGGAGGAAAAGCCGGAATATCTGGCAGTGGCTTTTGATGTTCATGCACCGACTTTCCGCCACAAAATGTATGAGGCTTACAAGGGAACGAGAAAGCCTATGCCGGAGGAATTGCGGGAGCAGGTGCCCGTCATGAAGGAAATCCTGAAGGCCATGCATATTACCATTATGGAGCAGGCGGGACTGGAAGCAGATGACATTCTTGGAACGCTGGCCAAAAAAGCAGAGCAGGCCGGATTGGAAGTATCACTGGTCTCCGGTGACAGAGATCTGCTGCAGATTGCCACGGATCATATCAAGATCCGGATTCCGAAGACGAAGCAGGGCAGAACGGAGATCGAGGATTATTATGCCGCAGATGTACTGGCTGCCTATCAGGTGACTCCGTTACAGTTTATCGAACTGAAAGCCCTGATGGGAGATACCGCCGATAATATTCCAGGAGTGCCGAAGGTGGGGGAGAAAACCGCACAGGCACTGATGGTGGAGTACGGTTCTCTGGATAATATTTATGCCCATGTGGAAGAAATCTCGAAAAAAAGTATCCGGGAATCCCTGATCGAGCATAAGGATCTGGCAGATCTGAGCAAGACGCTGGCAACGATCAAGACCGACTGCGAATTGCAGTTGGATTACGAACAGGCCAGAGCAGAGGGGTTCTATACCCCGGAAGCCTATACCTTGTGCAAACGTCTGGAATTCAAAAATCTGTTGGGAAGATTTGAAAAAGATGCCGCCGCCAATGACAGCAAGATCGCAGAAAGCTTCCGACAGATTGAAGATAAAAAAGAATTTTTACAATATCTGAAAAAAGCGCAGAAACAGAAGGAGATCGGCCTGTGGCTGATCACGGAACCAGTGGATGCTACTACGAAAAAAGAAGAATTGCTGGGGGTGGCATTGTCTATGTCCGATGAGGAGACGGTATTTTATGCCCTGACACATGAAAAGGAACCGGAAGGGCAGTTAAGTCTGTTTGCGGAAGCGGTGGAATCTGTGGATGACACCGCAGAGATCACGGAAGCTCTACAGGAACTTTCCGCAGGTACGGATACACAGATCGCTACCTTTGATGTGAAGCACCAGTATGACTATCTGGACCGCAGCAGTACAGAACAGTATTTTGACGTATTGATCGCGGCGTATCTGCTGAATCCTCTGAAGAATGATTATGACATGGAGGCCATTGCTTCGGAGCATCTGGGAATTCTGATCCCGGGCAGAGCGGAAGTATTCGGCAAGAGAGATTTTCGGACACTGCTTTCCGAGGACGCCGGGAAAGCCATGGAGTATGCGTGCTACGGAGCCTATGTCTCCCGGAAAGGCAAAAAAGTCCTGAAGGACAAGCTGGAGGCAGCAGGCATGAAATGTCTCATGGAGGAGATGGAGATGCCTCTTTCACTGGTACTGTATGACATGCAGAAAGAAGGTGTGGCTGTAAAGCGGGAGGAACTGAAGGCTTATGGGGATGCACTGGTGGCCCGCATTGAGGAACTGGAACAGTCCATTCACACACAGGCAGGAACAGAGTTCAATATCAATTCCCCCAAGCAGCTGGGCGAGGTACTGTTTGAGACCATGCAGATCCCCGGCGGCAAGAAGACCAAGACCGGATATTCCACAGCTGCGGATGTGCTGGAAAAGCTGTCGGCGGATTACCCTATTGTAAGAGATATCCTGGAATACAGAGGTCTGACCAAGTTAAAGTCCACCTATGCAGACGGACTGGCAGCTTTTATTGAAGAGGACGGCAGGATCCATACGAATTTCAATCAGACCATTACTGCCACGGGGCGTATCAGCTCTACAGAGCCGAATCTGCAGAACATTCCCATGCGTATGGAACTGGGCAGACAGATCCGCAAGGTATTTATCCCCAGAGAAGGCTATGAATTCATGGATGCGGACTATTCCCAGATCGAACTGCGTGTGCTGGCTCATATGTCCGGAGACGAACAGCTGATTGATGCTTACAGACAGGAAGAGGATATTCACCGGATCACGGCATCCAAGGTATTCCATACTCCTTTCGAGCAAGTCACGGATCTGCAGCGCCGGAATGCCAAGGCAGTCAATTTCGGTATCGTCTACGGTATCAGTTCCTTTGGACTGAGTCAGGATCTGAGTATCAGCAAAAAGGAAGCGGCACAGTACATTGAACAGTATTTTGCCACTTACCCGAAGGTGAAGGAATTCATCGACAAACTGGTGGCGGATGCAAAGGAAAAGGGCTATACGGAGACCATGTTTGGCAGAAGACGCCCTATCCCGGAACTGTCATCCTCCAATTTCATGCAACGGTCCTTCGGCGAACGAGTGGCCATGAATGCCCCTATTCAGGGAACGGCGGCGGATATTATCAAGATCGCCATGATCAAGGTATGGAAAGCATTGAAAGAGGAAGGGTTAAAATCCCGTCTGATCCTGCAGGTGCATGACGAACTGTTGATCGAGACCGCACAGGAGGAAGAGGCAAGAGTCCGTGAAATCCTTACGGAAAATATGAAGTCCGCGGCAGATCTGGCGGTGACGCTGGAAATCGATCTGCACACGGGCAATAACTGGTATGAGGCGAAATAAATGCGTTTTATAGGTATTACCGGCGGTGTGGGTGCCGGGAAAACAGAGATTTTAAAATATATCGGACAGCATTATAAATGTGAGATCTATCTGGCAGATGAGATCGGGCATAAAGTCAAGGAACCGGGAACCGAAGGCTATCATGCGCTGGTAGCGCTGATGGGAGACGGAATCCTTGCGCCGGACGGACAGATCGATAAGCCGGCAATGGCGGCAAAGATTTTTGCAGATCCGACACTGTTGGAACAGGTGAATGCCATCATTCATCCTGCGGTAAAAAAATATCTGGCGGATCGTCTGACAGAGGCAAAGAATAAGGGCGATGTGGAACTGTTTTTTGTGGAAGCGGCACTTTTGATCGAGAGCGGGTATGAACATATAGTGGATGAAATGTGGTATATCTACGCCAGAGAAGATGTACGCAGAAGAAGACTTTCGGAAAGCCGCGGTTACACACCGGAGAAGATAGAAAAGATCATAGCATCACAGCTTTCGGAGGAAGAATTCCGGCAGCATTGTGATTTTGTCATTGATAACAGTGACAGTCTGGAAGACAGCTACAGACAGATCAGACAGAAACTGGAGGCATATTCATGGAAGGAGTAAAAGAAAAACAGGGACAGTTGGTATTCGGACTGGATATCGGTACGAGAAGCATCGTAGGTACGGTAGGATACTTAAATGGCGGGAAATTTCATGTGCTGGCGCAGCGCTCCAGGGAGCATGAGACCAGAGCCATGCTGGACGGACAGATCCATGACATCGGCAAGGTGGGAGAGACTATTTCCCAGGTAAAGGAACAGCTGGAAGCGGATCTGGGCAGAGAACTTACGGAAGTATGTATCGCAGCTGCAGGCCGTGTGTTGCGTACCGTCACTACCTATGTGGAGCACAGCTTTGAGAGTGACCGGGAGATCACGCAGGAAGATGTGTATTCCTTGTGTACCATGGGCGTGGAGAAGGCTTACGAGGAATTCCAGAACAGCAATACGGATACAGATATGAAATTCTACTGTGTGGGTTATACGGCCATGCGGTATTACATGAATGGCTACCAGATGGCTAATCTGGAGGGACATAAGGCAAAAAACATTGCAGTGGATCTGATCGCCACGTTTCTGCCGGATGATGTAGTGGACGGTCTGTATAAGGCAGTAGAACTGGCGGGCCTGCATGTGGCGAATCTGACACTGGAGCCTATTGCTGCCATTCAGGTAGCAATTCCGGAGAAGTTCCGTATGTTAAATATGGCATTGGTGGACGTGGGTGCAGGCACCAGTGATATTTCCATTACCAAAGAGGGAACCATCACAGCCTATGGCATGATCCCCGTAGCAGGAGACAGCCTGACGGATATTCTGGTACAGCATTGTCTCGTGGAATTCGAGGTGGCCGAGCAGATCAAGAGAAAATGCAGAACCCAGGAGACTATCGAATACGAAGATATCATGGGACTGCCCCAGACCATCAAAGCCAGCGAAGTGCTGGAACTGCTGGATCCGGAGATCGAACGTATGACCCAGCTGGTATCCGATACCATCAAAGAACTGAACGGGGACAAACCGGTCAGTGCCGTGTTCGTGGTAGGCGGCGGTGGAATGGTGCCCGGTTACACGGAGAAGCTGGCAGAAAAGCTGGGCATCGTGAAGGAACGTGTGGCAATCCGGGGACAGGAAGTCATGCAGACCATTACATTTGAACTGGAAAATGCCAGAAAGGATGCCATGATGGTAACACCTATCGGTATCTGTTTAAGCTATTATGTACAGAGCAATAATTTTATTTTCGTGGAATTTAACGGAGAGCGGGTAAAGCTCTATGATAACGGCAAATTATCCGTGACAGATGCCGCTATGCAGATGCAGTTCCCCAATGACCAGCTGTTCCCCAGAAAAGGGGAAGCCCTTCTGTTTACTGTCAATGGTAAGACCCGTATGGTGCGGGGCGAACAGGGAGAGGCAGCAGTCATCCGGGTCAACGGAGACGAGGCGGATATGTATACCCAGGTACATAATGGGGACCGCATTGTGGTAACACCTTCCACGGAGGGCGAACCGGCGGTGCTGGAGCTGGGAAAACTCTCTGAACTGGGGGATGCACTGCAGGTCTATGTGAACGGTAAACAGATCAGTCTGCCGAAGACAGCGGAAGTCAACGGTCACAGAGAGAATGAATTCTACCGGATCGGCCAGAACGATGATATTCGGATTCGGAATTCTTATACTGTAAAGGAAATCGCAGAATTTCTGGATGTGCCTCTCGGTGCGGATATCAGGGTCAATGATACAGCGGCGCAGCCGGATACCAGAGTTTATGAGCATTTCACCGTAAGCTGGGATATGAAGAACCCGCTGCCGGAAGGGAGTTATGCAGACCTGCCGGATGCGGACACAGAAGAGGATGCCTATAGAGAAGAGCCTGTTTATGGAGAAGGGCCTGTGATGCAGAAGGCAGAGGCTGTGGCAGGAGAAGCGGCGATGACACAGGGGACAGAGACTGCAGCAGAAAACGGGACGGCTTCCGTGACAACGCAGGGGACTTCCGGGAAGCAGGACGAAAAGTACGAAAGCGTGGAACAGACGGCACAGAGCCAAAGCGTGTCACCACAGGGACCGCATCCGTTAACAGTGATCGTGAACCATTCCCCCATCACCATGCAGGGTAAGGCTTCCTATGTATTTGTGGATGTGTTTGATTATATTGATTTTGATCTGGGATCCTCCGCATCCGCAGGCAGATCCATTGTGACGAACTTAAATGGACGCCCGGCACAGTTCATGGAACCTTTGAAAGAGGGAGATGTGATCGAGATCTACTGGAAAAGCATGCACTAGTATGCATTAATGCCGAAGATGGAAAACGGCAAAGAGTAAGACAGAAGTAAGATAGAAAAGAGATTAAGAAGTTATGAGATTATGTAGTATTGCCAGCGGCAGCAGCGGCAACTGTATTTACGTGGGATCAGAGGCCACGCATCTGCTGGTGGACGTGGGAATCAGCGGCAAAAAGGCGGAGGCCGGGCTGAACAGTCTGGGACTCACCGGAAGAGATCTGGATGGCATCCTGGTGACCCACGAACATATGGATCATGTGGCGGGACTGGGTGTCATGGCGAGAAAATATGAAGTGCCGATCTATGCCACAACGGGAACCCTGGAAGAAATCCAGAAGATGGGGAATCTGGGCAAGATCGATCCAGCCCTGTTTCGGGAAGTGAAGGAAGATGTGAAACTGACTATCAAGGATCTGACTGTCAATCCCATGAAAATCTCCCATGATGCGGCACAGCCGGTGGGCTATCGTATTGCTTACGGAGATAAAAAGGTAGGAATCTGTACGGATTTAGGAGTCTATAATGATTACACCGTGGAGTGCCTGAAGGGAATGGATGCCTTGCTGCTGGAAGCGAATCATGATGTGAAGATGTTGCAGGTAGGACCTTATCCCTATTATCTCAAACAGAGAATTCTGGGGGACAGAGGACACCTTTCCAATGAAAATTCCGGCAAGCTGCTCTGTCGAATCCTGCATGACAAGCTGCAGGCTATCGTGCTGGGACATCTCAGCAAGGAGAATAATCTTCCGGAGCTGGCCTATGAAGCAGTCCGGATGGAAATCACCATGGGAGAGAACCCTTACCGGGCGGAAGACTTCCGGATGATGGTGGCAGACAGGAGCAATGTATCTCCGGTGATCAATATTGCGTAGCGGATGCGCAGCGCATCAGCCAGCATTATTCGTTGGAGCCGCATCATAGCACGCTTTTGCGTCATTTCATGACTAGCTTTGCTCCATAGTTTGGCGCTCGGTGCCTGAAACATATTCGCTCACAAAATGATGCAAGTATGATTTCTGTGTCTGAATATGTTCATAGGCTGAACTTGAGGTTGCAAATTGTAGTAAAGTGTAGTTTAATAGATAAAAATAATAGCATGATTTCATGCAGAAAATGAGGGCGATTATGAAAAGAACAATTATTACGGTAGTTGGTAAGGACACAGTAGGCATTATCGCAAAGGTATGTACCTATCTTGCGGAAAACGGCATCAATATCCTGGATATTTCCCAGACCATCGTACAGGGATATTTTAACATGATGATGATCGTTGACACCAATCAGATGCAGAAAACTTTTGGTGATATGGCAGATGAACTGGCTGCTCTCGGAGAAGAGATTGGCGTAGTGATCAAGTGCCAGAAGGAAGAGATCTTTGACAAGATGCACCGCATCTGATAAGCCCCACGATTTCGAAATAAATAAGACCCGAAGGGGCAGATAGGAGCCGTAATGATCAATTTATATGAAGTAACAGAGACCAACAAAATGATCGAGGAAGAGAACCTGGACGTGCGTACCATCACACTGGGTATCAGCCTGTTAGACTGTATCGATTCCGATCTGGACAGATTAAATGAGAAGATTTATAACAAAATCTACGAAGCAGCCAAGGATCTGGTGAAGACCGGAGAGGAGATCTCCAGAGAATTTGGCATCCCCATTGTAAATAAGAGAATTTCCGTAACTCCCATTGCACTGATCGGTGGTGCGGCATGTCATACGATAGAAGACTTTGCAAGTATTGCAAAGACATTGGATAAGGTAGCACATGAGGTTGGTGTGAACTTCCTGGGCGGTTATTCCGCATTGGTCAGCAAGGGAATGACCCCGGCGGACGAACTGCTGATTCGTTCCATTCCTCTGGCGCTGTCTACCACAGAGCGTGTGTGCAGCTCTGTGAACCTGGGCTCCACCAAGACCGGTATCAACATGGATGCCGTAAAGCTGATGGGTGAGATGGTCAGGGAGACTGCAGAGTATACCAAGGAAGATGATTCCCTGGGCTGTGCAAAGCTGGTAGTATTCTGTAATGCACCGGATGATAATCCTTTCATGGCAGGTGCCTTTCATGGTGTGACCGAAGCAGACAAGATCATCAATGTCGGTGTCAGCGGCCCCGGCGTTGTAAAGACCGCACTGGAAAAGGTGCGCGGCGAGAACTTCGAGGTTCTCTGTGAGACTATCAAGAAGACTGCTTTTAAGGTAACCCGTGTAGGTCAGCTGGTAGCACAGGAGGCATCCCGGATGCTAAATGTTCCCTTTGGCATCGTGGATCTGTCTCTGGCACCGACCCCGGCCATCGGCGACAGCGTAGCGGATATCCTGTGTGAGATCGGTCTGGAACATGCCGGAGCTCCCGGAACCACTGCAGCCCTGGCGTTGTTGAATGATCAGGTGAAAAAGGGCGGTGTTATGGCATCTTCCTATGTCGGCGGTCTCTCCG
>ERZ779842.2234-NODE-2234-length-13624-cov-3.762031_pt1 | contig 13624 bp, 12 predicted proteins | sample MGYA00511095_ERZ779842 | MGnify/ENA primary metagenome ERZ779842 (study PRJEB29588, sample SAMEA2154036) | human gut metagenome | biome: human gut; feature: human-associated habitat; material: faeces | place: Denmark | collected 2008/2010 ... | reverse complement strand
AGAGGGCAGACCAGTAGCGGAAGAAAACTGGATTCGGGTTGAAAAAACTCATGAAGCTATCATAGCAGAAGAAATATTTCAGTATGTACAATCATTGCTGGAACTGGATACCCGTACTGCACCGGATGAAGATTCCGTATATTTGTTTTCGGGATTTTTACGCTGTGGAGATTGCGGACAGAACATGGTAAAAAGAAGCACATCTAAAAAAGGGAAGAGATATTATTATTACCATTGTTCTACATATAAAAACGGAGATGGGTGCAGTTCACATCTGATCAGTGAAAAAATTGTACATGCAGTTGTGCTGGAAGCGATTCAGAAGCAGATTGCATTATTAGTAGATGCGGAAAACATTATCCGGGACAGTGGAATGGAAAATTATAAAAAAACAGAATTTGATTCACTGGAAAAGCAGTTGACTGTTCTCCATGAGGAAGTGGAAAGATATAAAGATTTAAAAACTCGTTTATATCAGGATATGTTGGATAATATTGTGACCAGAGAAGAGTACCATGAGTATAACCAGAGATTTTCGGATAAGTTGCATAATGCGGAAGAAGCAAAACGTGAGCTGGAAAAAAAGAAAGAAAAGGCAGTAGTGGAAGGAAAAAGGGAACATCCCTGGATAGAAGATTTTAAAAGCTACCAGAATATCACACAGCTTGACCGTAAAGCAGTAGTCACATTAATTGATAAGATTATCATTTATGGAAAAGACCGTCTGGAAATTCAGTTTAAGTATGCCGATGAAATACAGGAAATGACGGAGGTAGCTCAAAATATTCGGGAAATAGAAGAAAAGGAAGGTAGATTCAAATGCGGTGCGTAAGTTACACAAGAACCACATCATGCAAATCCAGTGAAAGCATTCCGACAGATATTATTCAGCAGCAGAATGAACAGATTCAAAAATATATACAATCGCATGGCTGGAAGCTGGTTGCAAAATACAGTGACAGAAAAAGGGATGATAACGAGAATACAGCATTTGAAGAAATGACGATGGATGGTATCAGCAGGAAGTTTGACATGGTGGTGGTAAATAGCATTGATCGCTGTGGTAAATATATTTCCTGTGCTGAAGATGTCCTTGCAAAAACATTCTTCCCGGCAGGAATCCATTTTTCAGTAGTACAGGATGATTTTTGCAGTATCGAAAAAAGCAGAGAAGAAATTGATGAATATTTTAGAAAAGAAAAAATTGCGGTACAGATAAAGAGTATGCGGGAGTTCGCTGTGCGAGAGCAAATTGAAGGATATTATAACGTACATGATGAAAAGTATGGATACATACTTTCAGAAGACCGGAAAGAGTTACTGGTTGAAGAAGAAGCAGCTACGATTGTACGTGAAGTGTTTCAGATGCTTTTGGAGGGTGTATCAGTAAAAAAAATAGCCGATATTATGAATGAGAGAGGTGTTGAATCACCTATGGTACATAATGCCAGGGTGGGACATAAGCATTGGCCACATTATGAAAATAAATGGAGTGAAGGATCGCTTCGGAGAATCTTAGACTGTACAGCGTATGACGGCTATTGGAAGAAAACAATCAATGGAAAACTCTGTACAATTCCAATTACTCCGATATTGGAAAAAGGCGTATTTGATAAGGCAAAAGAAATTGTAAAAAGCCGGTCAACGACAAAAAACCGCAAAGGCGGAAAACTGGGACCGTATGTTCATAAAATATTTGATGAAGAAACAGGAAAACCACTGTATTTGAGAAATTTTCAAAGCGGAGAGTCTGTATTTGTATTGAATTCAAAGATAAATGAGCTACCAAAGAGCAAAAGAATTTATATAGAAGTAGACGTAGTTACAAGAGCAGTAAAAGAGGCAATTCAATCGGAAATGGATATGGCAGAAAGAATGACTAGATATTTGGAAACGGAAGCTATACAGAAACTGTTACAAAAAGAACAACAGCAATATTCAGAAAAGGCTTGGATGATATTTCAGGAAATGGAGCAGGTAGAAAAAGATCGTATTCCGATATATGAGAAATTTAAAAATAATGAGCTTACAGAGACAGAGTATCTGAATAAAAAAGAAGAAATACAGTCACAGCTACAAATGTATGAAATGGATTTTGAAGGACTTATGGAGCGGTTTGCCGAGATGAAGAAAGCATTCAGCAATGAAAATGAATGGATAAAGACATTTCAGAGAGTGGAGCTTCCAGAAGATCTGGAATTTGAACATGTGAAGAAATGGGTAAATAAAATAATTGTTTCAAATTTCAAAGAGGTGCATGTGTATTTAACAATGCAGAAATGGAGAGATTATTTTCCGGAAGAATGGTTGGAGGAATAGCTTATGGCGAGAAAAAGCAGAAGAAATAAAAGTACTGAAGTAAATATTTCTCAGGACACAGTAAAAAATAAAAATCTGTTAGATACAGCAGTATATGTTCGTTTGTCTGTTGAGAACGGTGGGAATGAGACAGATGAAACGCTGGTAGTACAACAGATGTTGGTTGAAAAATATATTGAAGAACATCCTGACTTGCGACTGGCAGGTACATATAGTGATAATGGATTTAGCGGAACGAATTTTGATCGTCCTGGATTTATAAAACTTATGGAAGATGTGAAAACAGGAAAAATTCAATGCATTGTTGTAAAAGACTTGTCACGCTTTGGCAGGGATTATCTGGAAACAGGATATTATCTGGAAACCATTCTTCCAAGACTTAATGTAAGGTTTATTGCAATTACGGATGATTATGACAGTTCCAGAAAGGAAGATCAGGAGAATATTAGTGTACCTCTGAAAAATATGGTTAATGCCATGTATGCAAAAGATATGTCAAAGAAAATATTGGCTGCAAAGGATGCACAGAGGAGAAATGGAAATGTGACATTGAGTAAGGTGGCGTTTGGGTATATTCGCTCAGAAGACAGGCACAGACAGATTGTGGATGAGGAGACAGCCCCATTTGTAAGAATGATATTTCAGTGGTATATGATGGGAGTCAGTAAGCCTAAAATTGCAGACAGATTAAATCTTATGGGTATTGCAACACCAGGGCAAAGAGAGAAGATGGGAAATGTAACAGTTCCACTGGAAAAGACAAAATGGCGTGGGGACAGTGTAGATAAAATTTTGAATAATCCGACATATGCCGGAGATATTGTGACAGGAAAATTGAAACAAGCGTTGTATAAAGGCGTCAAACAGTATAAGACAAGTCCGGAAGACTGGAATATTCAAAGAGATATGCATCAGCCTATGATTGCCAGAGACGATTATGAAGAATTGCAGGAAAGAGCAAATGAAATGAAAAAAATAACGAAGGACTGGCGTGTGAAATATATGAAAGATCGGGAGAAATACAAAGATTACTTTGCCGGAATGGTACGATGTGGAGATTGTGGTCGGACGATGTATTGCGTTCGATATACGCATAATTATAAAACGATGGAGAAAGTTGGAATTTATTACACGTGTTCCGCCCAAAATCATACCAAAAATCATTGTGACCAAAAAATAGAAGAAAATTTACTGAAAATGCTTGTGATGGATCAGATTCAAATTCTTATAAGGAGTTTATGCGACAGGAAGAAGTTGTTACAGAAAATGAAAAGCGATACCAGTGAAAAAAATGCTTTTTATGAAGCCGGTGCAAATGTGCGGATGTTGGAAAGAAAGGTATCGCAGGCAGAAGAAAAGAATGCAACATTATATGAAAATTATGTATGTGGTATTGTTGAAAAAGAAGATTTTGACATGATGAAGGAGCGGTACATTCAGAACTTACAGGAATTAAGGGATGAATTGCAAGCTGCAAAACAGAAACAAAGAATGCTGGAAAAGAAAGCTGACAGATATATGGATATGGTAAATAATCTGGAGCCATATTTGTCTGAACGAAGTTTCAATGAAAAGCTGGTGCAGGAACTTGTAGAATATGTGGAAGTATACAAAAATGGGAACATTCATGTATGTTTCAAATGTGATGATAAATTCCAGCAGATAATAGAATTGATAGAGGGTGTTAAGAGTGCTGAAGAACGCATTATATCTTAGATTGTCACTTGCAGATGGTGATCTGGGAAAAAATAATAAAGATGAAAGTAATAGTATTGAAAATCAGAGAACGCTTCTTGTGAACTTTTTGCAGGATAGGGATGATCTGGCTGACGAATATATAGAATACGCCGATGACGGCTATACAGGAACGAATTTTGAACGTCCGGAATTTAAAAGAATGATAGAAGATGCAAAGGCAGGAAAGATAGATACGATCATTGTAAAAGACTTTTCCAGATTTGGAAGGGATTATATTGGTGTTGGAGATTATCTGGAGCAGATACTTCCGATACTGGGAATTCGTTTTATTTCAGTCAACAATAATTATGACAGTAATGATTATCTTGGGAAAACGATGGGAATGGATATGGCTATTCATAACCTGGTTAATAATCTTTACAGCAAAGATATTTCGAAGAAGATAAAAAGTGCGTTGAGAGTGAAATGGAAAAACGGACAATGGACGGGAGGAAAACCGCCATTTGGATATTTAAGAGATACTGAGACGGGAGAATGGGTGATCGATCCGGTAGCAGGAAAATATGTAAGAGCTATTTTTGACAAAGCAATAGAAGGCTGTAATACTACGCAGATTATGTATTATATGAATGAGCAGAAGATACCTACACCAGGAAAATATAATAAAGAAAATGGTCTGACACATTATGGATATAATCAGAAATTACCAGAGACAGAAGTATTATGGGATTGTGGGATGATTCGTACAATCCTTTGCAGATATGAATATACAGGAGCATTAGTACAGGGAAAGCGTCAGAGTGTTGCAGTTGGAAGTAAAATAACCAGAAAATCAAAATATGGAGATATGGTTATTACAAAGAATGTTCATCCGGCAATCGTATCAGAAGAAGAATATGAACTGGCAAAAGCAACGATCATGTTTATGAATAAGCCAGGATACCGAGGAACAAGAAAATTTGCATTGAAGGGGAAATTGAGATGTGGAAACTGCAGACGTTCGATGGTTCTGATGGAGTCTGGTGCAAATGATAAAGTGTACTGTCCGCATAAAAAACTGACGGGGAAGTTTTCAAAATGTTCAGATGAAGCGGTTCCTGTTATGATTATAGAGGGGCATGTATGGTATGCACTGCAACAAGTTCTCTATGTACTTGATATGATTCGGGAAGATATTGAGGAAAAAGCAAATGCGTTAGACGGTGTAAGGAAAAAGAAGCTAAAGCAATTGGAATTAGAAAATGACAAATTGAAAAGTGAGCGAATGCGGCAATATGAAGCATATGCAGAAGGAATTATTACAAAAGATAAATATTTGCTTATGAAGCAACAGCTTACAGATAAAGTCAACCGCAATGAGACGGAAATGGAAAGACTTACTCAATTATCAGTAGAGGAAAGTGCTTATAAAAACAAAGTAGCGTCTGCGATAGAGCTGCTTGATGGAGAAATGCAGCATGAAAAAATCACACAGGAGCTGGTTGATGCCACGATTGATACAGTATATGTGTATGATAAAAAACGGATAGAGGTTGTGTTTAAGTTTGATGATATTCTCATGCGAGCAATCGAAAAATACCAGAAGGGGGAAAAAGAAGCATGACATTTAAGAATTTTATGTGTAAAGGGGTTTTAGTATTCACAGGTTTGTTGCTGATCGGCTGGCTTGGACAGTATATTTATATAGTGAATGGAGAAATTGACTGGTTCCGCTTGATGTTGGTGTATGGAGTTCCGGTAGGAATACCGCATATGTTTATTATTGTTCCATGGCACTGGGATTTATCCGGTATTCTTGGAATGGTTGCCCTGTGCGTAATTGTAGGCGGCGTATTTGGATGTGTGATTGCAGCAGGTCTGGCAGTCAGAGCGATATGGTACATAGTAGGCTACCCGATCAGCAGAACGCTGGTCGGATATAACGGAAAAAGAATGCAAAGGAATAATATGGTAGAGAATATGACCACGGGTTGACAGCCTGTGGTTTTATTTTGCCATTTCTTGATGAAAGAAGATGTGGTAGAATATCAATCAGTACATAAACAGGGAGAGAAGAAATATGTTAGATGATGAAAAATGTCTTTGTGGATCAGGACGAATATATGGGATTTGCTGTAAACCATTCAGTGGAATGAAAATAGAGGATTATAAGAGGGAGCTTGAAAGTAAGAATCATATAAAAGCATATTACATAGCAATCGCTATGCTGACGGATTACCTGGTGGAAGTTAAGAAGCATACAAATAGAATTTTAAAGGATAATCCGGCAATTGGGAAATTCATACTTCATCAAGATATAAACGCATTATCGGAACTGGCAGACCGCATTTTTTGCAGCATTCCGGAAGGAAATACTGATAATTGGGGAGAAAGATTTGAGACTATAAAAAAATTGGTTGATGCGGAAGAATGGAAAAATGAATGCGAATACTACCAGTTATTGTATTATGATTTGAATAATGAAGATGGCAGATTCACAGAACAAATTGAAGCTATTGCAAAGAATATAAAAGTCGATGTACACACAGATCAAAGAATGCTGGAATTACTGCGGTCAGTAATATTACCAACAGGAGAGTTGACAAAGTTGCTGAAATTAGATGATATTTTGATCGAAAAATCAGAGGATTCTCTGATGAAATTAAAATATCAATTTGACAAGGCAATACAGCTTTCGTTAGTATCCGATAATGAGGGTGCAAAAAAGATTGCAGATGAAGTGATTGAGAAATTGGAAAAAGGAGTACCTTATACGGAAATTGAGTTGTATTCACAGGATATAACTGCTCAAATGTATGAAATGTATTATAATTTTGAGCCAGATAGAAAATGGCTCGATAAAGCTCTGGAGATCCGCAAGCAAATGAAGGTTGATAATTTCAATAGTTCTGGCAAGGCAAAATATTTTTCTGACATAGCCTATGTAAATTGGAAGTTGGGAAATTATGAAGTGGCAGAGCAACATTTTACTACAAGTCTGGGATATGAAGAAAACGCATTTGCACAGATTTATTTGTTGGATTGCCTGGTAGAACAAAATAAGATTAAGAATTTAAAGGAATATCTGGAAAATGTCGAGTTTAATACATTGGGCGTGGATTGTATAGATTTTCTGATAATATTAGGAAATGCAGCCATACGCTTGAACGACACTTCAAGCATAGAAACACTGAAAGGTTATTTGAAGGAAATAAATATTGCAGTTCCATATTATAAATTGTGCTTGAAGGAGCTGGAATTAGAGCTGGAAAAGAAAGGTGGTCGGATTAGGAAGATACTTGGTAAACTTTCACCGTTGAAAGAGTATTTGATTTTACAGCCACAATTTAATGGAATGGGTATTAATCTGGAAAAAATCATAGAAGATTTGAAAAAATGATAGTACGAAAATGAGAGGATGCAGCATGTGACAACTGTTTTCCTCTCATTTTGTATTTGGTTGCGAAGAATTATAGCTACTCAGAAGTATTACGCATACATTCTTTTATAAGTTGTACAGACTTTAAAATCCATTCCATTTCCTGTGAAGTACAATCAGATAACAGGTTCTGTATTTTCTGATAGGAAGGATCGAAAAAAGCAGAATCAGAAGCTGGAGCAGATGCTTCTTTGATCGGAGCTGTTTTTTGAATATCTGTACTGTCATCAAGAAGCTGATTCTCTAATTCCTGAAGTGCCTGGGTGTATTGTTCCTTTTCTGAATCTGCCATTTTATTTAGAAAAGCAACGTAAGTAGAAAGTTTTTGGTTAATTACCGGATTTCCAAATGAAAGCGTCAGGGTATCGGGCAGAATATTCCCATTGCTGTCTTTTTGAGAATTAAAGTTTAAATCCAGTTGCTCATTCATTTTGAAAATAAGTGAGAGCAGATCAGAAACGGTATGAATATCAAAATCCATGAAAACATTTATACTGATACCGAGTGCCTGGGATATTTTTAAGAGCTGTTCCGGTTTAGGCTTGCGTTCATCGGACTCATATTTTTGCAATGTACTTATGCTTAGACCAGTAGCTTGTATAAGCTGATCCTGGGTAAAATCATGTAAAGTTCTAAAATATTTAATTTTTTCACCAACAGTCATTATGCTACCTCCATAGCTGGATTATATCATATTTCCTATCATAAAATACACAAAAATATATAAAAATGTATTGACACATACAAATGTATGGTATATATTTAAAACACACACAAAAGTAATATTTAAGTAGAACAAGACATACAAAAGTGATAGCAGATTACAGATAAGTGCTACTTAAATATTAGTAAAATTGAAACTGAGGGATGTGCTGGTGTTACTTAAAGTACAGTTAAAAAACAGGAGGAAAAGCAATGGCAGAGATTATTTTTGGAATTGACCATGGAAACGGAAATATGAAGGGAGAAAGCGTATGTTTCCCATGTGGACTTGTTCGATATGTGTCAGAACCGGGAAGATTTATGAATGAGGATATTTTGGAATACCAGGGAACCTATTATACGTTGTCTGATACAAAAATGCCATTTAAGGCGGATAAAACAGTAGATGATGATTATTTTATTCTGACGTTATATGCTCTTACAATGGAAGCCCGGAATAAGGGGATTACGTTGACGGGAAAAGATGTAGTACTGGGAATCGGATTACCTCCTGCAGATTATGGGCAGCAGGCAACATCATTCAAGAAATATTTTTTAGATCATGCAAAACATGGAATTACATTTAAAATGAATGGTAAAACTGTAAGTTTCTATTTGAAGGATGTATTTGTCAGTCCTCAGAACTTTGCAGCTGTTATGTGCTTTAAAGCAAGCCTTTTAAAGAAATACCGCACAGTGAACTGCATTGATATTGGAGACGGAACGGTTGATCTTCTGGTGATTAGAAATGGAAAACCGGATTTATCTGTCCGTGTCAGTGATCGTTCTGGTATGGCAGTTCTCAGGTCGGAAATTTCCAATGCAATACAGCAGAACTATGGTATTCACTTAGATTCTTCTGATGTGGAACAGGTGTTAATGCAGGAGGAAACCATTCTGGAAGAGGAAGTAATTGTGGAAATTCAGAGAATGGCAGAAAACTGGTTACAGAGAATCATCAATAAACTACATACTCATGTGACTGATTTCAGAACTAATCCGGCTGTTTTTCTTGGTGGTGGAAGTTTGCTGTTGAGAAAGCAAATTGAAAATTCTTCAGAGTTTAAATATGTGGAATTTATTGATGATGTGCGTGCTAATGCTATCGGATATGAAAAATTGACAGCAGCTCGCCTGCGTAGAGGGTAGGAGGTGCGGCTCATGGGACAAATAAAGGTCGTGCTGATCTTCAATGAAGATGATGAACGCCAAAGAGAAGCGGGAGAATATTTAAAGACCAAGAAAAGATGCAAGACGGCACTTGTGACAGAACTGGTTCATGCCTGGATGAAAAATGAAAAGACAGCAGTGAATACGGTTTCTTCCACCGGAAACGTAAATATAGAAGATATTAAAAGGCAATTATTGCAGGATAAAGACTTTTTATCAAGAATTGAGAAATCTATGACTGAGATAGGTGATCAGAATAATCTGGAAGCGGAGCCAGAAAATAATGAAAATCTGGATATGGATGAAGATATGATGTTGGCAGGGTTGTCGATGTTTGATTCGGAAATATAAAATTTGAAGTATGGTATAGGGGAGTTGTGCTGAAAAAGATAGGCACTAACTTCCCTATATGTTGTATATTTGTAAATAATATGTTAGCATATTTAGTATGAATATTGACGGGAGGCGGTAAAATGCGATGGGATAAGAAAGACATTCCACACAAAGGATGGACGGAAATAGGAATGGAAGATTTGGGGGAAGAAGCAGAATTTGGAGAAGATATAGAATACGAACGATGTGAAATGTGTGGTAACGAGAAAATACGATATGTGCATATTATGACACATCCAGAATTCCCAGGAGAATTGAGAGTAGGTTGCATTTGTGCTTGCCATATGACGGATGATTACGAAAATCCGGAAGCAAGGGAAAGAGATTTGAAAAATCGAGTACAACGAAAAAAGAATTTTATGAAAAAAGAATGGCGTAAGGTAGTTAGAACTGGGAATTTTACATTAAAGTATAAAGGCGAAAACATTACAATCATGCGTAGCAAATACGATACGGGGTGGGGCGTTATATACGCAGGAAAATGGCGGTGGAATTATCATGGGAAAAAGATCACTGATTTTAACACAGCGAGATTAGTAGCTTTTAATCTGTTTGATGAAATGTATAATTCCAGAAGCGAAGCACAGCCATATTGGGATGGTGATCGTTGGCTGTATTGTGAGTAAATATATGCTGCTGATATGCAATGATCGTATATCAGCAGTAATTCTGTTAAAAGTTAAAAACAGCATGTATTTGATTTCCGCAAATAGGGTCATATTTTACATACTCGCCAATAAGATTTCTGGCTTTTGTTCCGCCTAATTGTTCGGCAACAGATGAATCGGTAATATAAGCAGAACCAAGGGTTATTGATGAAATATTTCTGGCATTTTCAATTGTTATTGAACCATTTATTATTGTTTTGATGTCCGAAGTTTTTGCAAGATTGCTTTTTACTAGAAGAATATAATTATCAGGCAAGTTAGTGGTGATTGTAATAGAATCATCATTTTTTTGGACATCAAAGGTGACATATAATTCTTTGCCGCTTTCAGGAGCTTCAGGCTGCATACTCATTGGTAATGGTGGAATTTCTCCCATACGAATTTGGCGTCCATTATAATACCAAGTATGGTTTTCATCACAGCTAAAATATTCGTCACTTCTGGTTAATCCATGAAAAGTAATAAATTTTGATTCATCTTCGGGAAGGAGAGGCAACTTTACACCTTTATCAGTATAGATTTTATTGTCAACTTTTCTAAACTTCCATACAGCATCTAAAAAACTGATATTGAAATATTGAGCAGCATCTATAAAAATCAGATCATCTCCATGGAAGTACCCATATTTATTGTTGTAATCGTCGCTGTATTTTTTTACAAAATTATACACTTCTTTATCAAAATCTGTATAACTGAGTTGTTTATGTAAAATGGTTTTGGTGAGAAGAGCATTAACACTGGCTGGAATTTGGACTTGATATTTGGAATACACATTTCTGCGTACTCGTGTAAATAACTCATCTACGTCAATATTGGGTTCTAATATCTCATCACAGATGGCTTTGGTAAAAGGACTCATTTGATTGGCAATACCGATAGAAGTACGCTGAAATTGAGTTCCGTAAGCAATATATACATCTTCAGCAGCAGTTATCTCAGAATAATAACCTTTAGATGATCCAAAATCAGAACGACAAGCATCAAGAATGAGAATAAGTCTTCCCTTGCCTTTATATATAGAAATAATATCTTGAATATTCATTGCAGATGTTTCAACATTCTTGCTTTTATCAAAGCGGGATGCAAAGTCAGTTGGATAAATATAATTATTTCCGTCAGTATGCCCACCATGACCAGAAAAATATACGATATGAATAGCATCATAAGGGGAGTTGGAAGCATTGTCCTCTAAAGCAGGAATGATTTGATCTTTTGAGACGTTTTCGATTTGTTTGACATCAAATCCGATTTGAACAAGTCGTTTATGCATAGCCTGAATATCATATTTTACACCAGGAAGATCGTCTGCTCTGACTAGAGACGATTTTTCATAATTGCTTGCTGAGAAAAGTATAGCGTTTTTTTTCATTTGAATCCTCCATCGTTTATTATAAGAGTGCAAGGAAGCAAGACCGCAAAAGGATAAAAGAAGGATGCAGAAATAAAGGAGTTTCTGCATCCTTGAATTATTTGACGGGCTTGTAGTTGCGTAATGCAGTTTTTGTTGATTTTATAATTTCCAGTAAAAATTCTTTTTCCTGATTGCTGCAATCAGAAGTAAGTTCTTTTATATCAGCATCGAACTTGGAAACCAACACAGGGGTATTATCGTATAAGAGCTGATCCACGGTTGTATCAAGACTCTGTGCAATCCCTAACAGAGTAGCCAGACTTAACTTGGTATGCCCGTTTTCGATACTGCTGACATAGGTAGGGGCAACGTCGATCATATTTGAAAGTGTTTCCTGAGTCATTTTTTTTGACAGACGTGCAGTGCGGATCCTTTTACCGATAGCAAGATAATCAATTTCTACTTCCAAACCTGTCACCTCCTAGACTTTGACTATTAGTTAATGTTTACAATGAAACTCCATACACATTTGATATTCCTTATTGTATTCCTAAAAGAGATATATTATAATTAAATATAAGTAGAACTTTAGTGTAATTATTCACATGTAGTAGAAAAATACATGAAACACCGGGGGTATCAAATTTGGAAGATACAATTACAGGTGTTGAATTTTATTCCAACGTGAAAACCTCGGAGGTGGAATGGATATGGTATCCATATATTCCCTGTGGAAAAATTACAATGTTACAGGGTGATCCGGGAGAAGGAAAATCAACATTAATTATTCATATTGCAGCTATATTGACAAAAGGCGGATATTTACCGGACGGTCAAAAGATAAAAGAACCGGAGATTGTGATATATCAATGTTCAGAAGATGGAAAAGGCGATACGATAAAACCAAGACTTGAACAGGCAGGGGCAGATTGTAATAGAGTTGCATTTATAAAAGACGATAATGGAGAACTGACACTGGAAGATGAACGCATAAAGACTGCAATTAACCAGATTGGTGCCAAAATGGTTGTGCTTGATCCGATACAGGCATTTATTGGACATAATGGAAATATGACCAATGCCGTAAAAATGCGGGATACACTGTCAAAACTATCCAAGGTTGCAGAAGAAACAAACTGTGCGATTGTTCTGGTGGGACATATGACAAAGAGTAGCGGTGGAAAGCAGATTTATAGAGGATTAGGAAGTATTGATATTGCCGCAACAGTGAGAAGTATTCTTATGGTATCAAGAGACAAAGAAGAACCACGGAAAAGATATATGTTTCCGGTGAAATCGAGCCTTGCACCAGAAGGCGAACCAATCGGATTTGAACTGGATAAAGAAAAAGGTTTTCACTGGATGGGAAAATGTCAGATAAATATAGAGGAATTGCTGGCTGTGGAGAAAAGTACCGCCAAAAAAGATGTTGCGGTTGAATATCTTCAAACGTTGTTGGCGGTGGAAGATCTGCCAAGTACATATATCTATGAAAAAATGAAAGAATATGGTATTGCTAAGCGAACGGTACAGGAAGCAAAGAAAATTGCGGAGATTAGTGCATATAAAAAAGGCAAGATATGGTACTGGCATATGGAAGTGGGGGACAGCATATGAATGAACAAGAAAAACATGCTGTAAGCCAGGAAGAACGAAAAGAGAAGATTCGTGCAAGATACAAAGGTGTAGATCGTAGTGAATTGGAGTTCATTCCAGCGAAACAGAAAGAAAAACTATTTGAGGATGTAGGCACAAAAAGAGTGTGTGCATATTGTCGTGTGTCTACGGATGATGCTAATCAGACATCTTCATATGAACTGCAGAAAAATCATTATGAAGATATGATAAAAGAACATGCAGGGTGGACACTGGTTGGAATATATGCGGATGAGGGAATTTCCGGCA
>ERZ779842.2230-NODE-2230-length-13647-cov-3.010447_pt1 | contig 13647 bp, 9 predicted proteins | sample MGYA00511095_ERZ779842 | MGnify/ENA primary metagenome ERZ779842 (study PRJEB29588, sample SAMEA2154036) | human gut metagenome | biome: human gut; feature: human-associated habitat; material: faeces | place: Denmark | collected 2008/2010 ... | reverse complement strand
AGTACATGGACATGAACCTGAATCATGCGCGTATGCCAATTCCGCCACAACTGCAAATACACTTGTCTGCATTGGTTATTATGAAAACAGTGCGGGCGACAGGACTTGAACCTGCACGTCATTGACACTAGAACCTAAATCTAGCGCGTCTGCCAATTCCGCCACGCCCGCTTGCTATTCACAATCTGACATCGTGACGCTTGCCCCAATGCATGAAGTATAATATCATAACAATATCGTTTTGTCAACAAGAATTTTCAAAACTTTCAAAAAGTTGATAAAAATAGCAATAAGACTTGCAGTTTTACGCATTTCCTGTTACAATAAACTACAGTTATGCCGATGAAAACAAAATTGGACACAATATATAGTGGTACTGTATATTGTGCTTCGTACAAAACAACAGCAGGCAGAATGAGAGGTAGCACAGCCATGATAGAAAAAGAACGTCAAAGTGAATTAATTAGAAAGTTCGTCGTATCACAGGAAATGCCAGATGACGAGATTGGAGATCTGAGCCTGGACGAGCTTACTTATATTTACTTCAACACAGAGATTGCAAAAAAAGATGAGAAATATAAGGCAATTCATTTCCCGATTAAGCAGCAGATTATTTATTGGGGTGTTGTCGATGCGATTAAGAAAGCAGAGACACTGTATGTTGCATTTACAGAAAGACCGAAGTATCCGTATCTTGATCCGGGCAGAAATGTATGGCTGTTTTCAACAGAGGATAACCTGACTAGAGCACTTAAGAAACTTGAGGAAGATCGTGGAATGCATCTGATTTATCAGAAGCTGCCAAATCAGGTAATTGTTCCGTTTTTTGCTCAGCTGTATTATTGGGGCATTGAGCAGGTGATTGTTGACAACATGAATCATCCGATGATCGTAAAGCGTTCTGATGTGATGCCAGAGATGGATCAGAAGAAGGATGAGAAGAAGCAGGATCTTTGCAATGGAAAGCTACAGGCAGCATTAATTCAGCATGCACAGTTTATGGCACAGAATCCTGATGCATCTGTATTTAAGGATGATAAAGAAAAGTTAAAGGTTTATACGATTTTAGCTAACAATGTATTCTTTGAAGTATGTGACGCTAAATTTATGGCACCGACAGTTATGGAGAAGGATGGAAAGACCTTCCGTGCTGGAGAGGAGATTCCAGAGGGTGCACGCCCTGCAATTGTGTTTATGGGAAAGAAGGATTCTGATCAGAAGGCACTTCCACTGTTTACTGATATTACAGAGTTCATGAGAGTATATAAGCCGCATGAGATGGGTATTTCAGTTCTGACTTACGAGGCAGCCGAGAAGATGGCAAAGGCAAACAATGCCGAGATCGTAATCAACAGAAATGGAACTGGACTTACTGTAAACGAGCATGTAATGGGTCTGATTGATAAGATCCGTGCAAAGAAGGAAGAAGTAAAGGCGAAAGCTGCTGAGGCTGCAGAAAACGGTGAGGAGTCCGCAAGCGAGCCAACACCTACACCAGTTTCGAATGTACCAAAGACAGTAATGCCGACTGAGACAAAGACAGAGAGCGCATCTAATGAGGCGCAGGGTGAAGTCACATATGGAGATCTTGTTGATGAGCCAGATATGTTGATTGGCGCCTTAAAGAGAACTGCAAAGGCAACAAGACAGGTAAAGCGTATGTGGTTAGCACAGCGTGTACAGGGAAGCAAGGAGGGTTATCTGTTAGTAGCAGAGACTACAAGCAGCTCTGATACCGTTCTTGAGCAGTTAAAGCTTGCTGCGAAGGATTACTTAAACGGAAAAGAAATTGAATGCCGCAGAGCAGATCCGGCAGCGTTAGCAATCGTAGACAATATCAAACCATTTTATAAAAAAGGTATTTTTGGCTAATGCTAAGAATAACGGGCCATTCTGAATCAGGCAGAGTGGCCTTTCCTTTTGATTAATAGGAGGAGCAATGAATATTCTTGATATTATCGGACCAGTTATGGTCGGCCCGTCAAGCTCCCATACAGCGGGAGCTGTTCGAATTGGCCTGGTAGCAGGAAAGCTTTTGGCAGAACCGATCAAAGAGGCACAGATTCATCTGCATGGTTCCTTCTGGGCGACTGGAAGCGGCCATGGTACAGATCGGGCAATTGTCGCCGGACTTTTGGGGCTTGCAGTAGATGATGCAAGGATTCCACAAAGCTTTGAGCTGGCAGATGAGGCTGGAATGAAATTTTCATTTGATCATGTGGAGCTAGTCGATGCACATCCTAACACTGTCAAGCTAAATCTTACAGGTGTAAATGGAAGTGTGCTTGAGGTAGTAGCAGCTTCAATAGGCGGCGGACGCATTCGTGTCTGTGAAATTGATGGTCTTCCAGCTAATTTTGAGGGTGATTATCCGACATTGATCGTGAGAAATATTGACCAGCCAGGACATGTGATGGAGGTTACGGCAATGCTTGGTCACAAGGGTGTCAATATCGCTACGCTTCAGTTGTTTCGTCAGAGCAGAGGAGGCCAGGCTGCGATGGTTATTGAGTGTGATCAGGAGGTTCCAGCAGAGTCAATCAAGTGGCTGTCCAGACAGGAAGGCATTGTCAAAGTCACATATTTGAGTCAGGCACAAAAGAAAGATTAAAATGATGCAGTGCGAAAGGATTGAGATATGTATAAATCATTAGAAGAAATTGCTCTAGTGTCACAGCAAAAAAATATACCGTTTTGGCAGGTGATCCTTGAGGATGACTGTAAGGAGCGCATGGTAAGTCCCGAGCAGTCAAAAAAAGAATTGATGGCAATGTATCAGGCGATGAAAGAGGCAGATGCAGCATATGATGCCAAACAAAAGTCAAGAAGTGGTATGGTAGGCGGAAATGGACAACTGTTTCACGATGCAGTCGTGTCTGGAAAAACAATCTGTGGTCCGGTAATAGCATCGGCAATTGAAAAAGCATTGAAGATGGGTGAGTCAAACGCCTGTATGAAGCGTATTGTGGCAGCACCTACGGCTGGTGCCTGTGGCGTGGTTCCAGCCGTATATCTAACACTTCAGGAACAGCGCCAGATTGATGATGAGCGTATGATTGAGGCAATGTATATAGCATCAGGTGTGGGTGGTGTCATTGCAAACCGTGCATTTCTTGCGGGCGCAGCAGGCGGCTGTCAGGCAGAGATTGGTTCTGCAAGTTCCATGGCAGCAGCAGGAGCTGTTTACCTTGCAGGAGGAGACACCGAGGCAATAATTCATGCAGCAGCCATGGCAATGAAAAATCTGCTTGGCCTTGCATGTGATCCTGTAGCCGGTCTTGTGGAGGTGCCTTGTGTGAAGCGAAATGTTGTAGGTGCAGTCAATGCGCTCTCGGCAGCCGATATGGCACTTGCTGGTGTTCGAAGCATCATTCCGCCAGATGAAGTGTTTGACGCTATGAGAAGTGTTGGAATCAGTCTTCCTGAGGCTATCCGCGAGACAGGAAAGGGAGGACTGGCTGCAACAACAACAGGCCAAAAGATTGCGCAGGAGCTTCAGCATGAGTAATCAAGTCCATTGCAGACGACCTGTCAGAGGTTTAACTTTGACAGGTTGTTTTGCCGCAGTATTAGGCGGGCTCATTTTATTTTTGTGCCTTGTCTGTGTAAGTGTAACCGTTACGCTGAATTTTCGCCCACTCTACTATTTAGATATGAAATTGCTTCATATCTCAGACAGCAGCGGTTACAGTAATGACGTGATCAGAAAAAACTTTGATGCGTTGATTCGTTACAATAACATCTGGCATACGGGGATACTTAATTTCCCAGATTTTCCGATGTCAGAATCTGGGCGTATTCACTTTGAGGAAGTGAAAAAAGTATTTAGTGTTTTTGAGTATGGTGCATTGATTTTAATTCCATTGTCAGCTGCTGAAATTATAGCAGCAAAGAAAAAGCGTTTTGGAAGTCTTTTTGCAGCAGCGGGAATTATTAGTGTCGGTATACCGGCAGCACTTGGACTTTTGATCGCAGCAAATTGGGAATGGGTATTTATTACATTTCATAAGCTTGTGTTTCAAAATGATTATTGGCTGTTTGATCCATATACGGATCCAGTTATTACGATTTTGCCAGATGAATTTTTTATGCACTGTGCAGCGCTTATTATGATTCTTGTGCTGACAGGGAGTCTTGCTTTTTTTGTAGCATGGAAAAAACTGACAAAGAAAAAATAAAATAAGTACATGCCATAAGGCATCAAAGCAAAGGAGAAAAATGGAAACGATTAAGGAAGCAACAGGTGCGGCGATTCGCCCTTTAGATCTTTCATATGAAACAATTCTTTACGCATCCGATTTTGGAGCAGCGCCTAAAAAAAGTGCTGTGGAAAATACTCAGGCGATCAACAGTGCAATTTTGGCAGCATCAAAGCAGGGCGGTGCAACTGTTGTAATTTCAAAAGGAGAGTATCGTACCTATACTATTGAATTAAAAAGTCATGTGCATCTTCATTTCGAGGAAGGCGCAGTGATTCGTGCAGCAAGAACTGATATCAAGCATTCTTACGTAAATCAGGATGGCGAGGGCGGTAATTACCTTGAGCCAGAAATCAATCGTTTTGCTGGTCTGCAGGATCACGGTCACAGCTATTTTGCAAACAGTCTTTTTTACGGTGCAGATTTGTGTGATATCATGATTTCAGGTGATGGTCTGATTGATGGAAGCAGCTGGAATGAAGAAGAAAAGTGCCGTGAATATGTGCTTTTGGGCGGTGATCCGTCTGAGCCAGCTTTTAGAAATGAGAGAGGTCATAACGGTGAGTGGTTTGGAAATAAGGCAATTGCACTTGTGCGCTGTAAAAATGTTGTACTGACAGATTTCTCACTCGTAATCGGCGGCCATTTTGCCATTATTGCAGAGGGTGTTGAAAACATGTATGTTGACGGCATTTTGATTGATACAAATAGAGATGCATTTGATGTAGACTGCTGTAAAGATGTTACAGTTAGAAATAGTGTATTCAATTCACTTACAGATGATGGCCTTGTTATGAAAAGCTCCTATGGTGCTGGTATTTTTATGCCGCTTGAAAATGTGCTTATCGAGGATTGCAAGGTATCTGGCTACGATGCAGGAAGCGTCTATGCAAAGACATACACAAATGAAAAGCTTGTGGCAGAGGATCGCTGTGGCCCGACAGGACGTGTAAAGCTTGGAACAGAGTCTTCATGTGGCTATCATCAGGTAACAGTGCGCCGTGTTGATTTTGAGCATTCAAGAGGTTTTGCATTAGAAGCAGTAGACGGAAGTGATCTGACAGATATTATTTTTGAAGACAGCCATATGAAGTATATTAGCAGCTCTCCAATTTTTATCCGCATTGGTGATCGCTGCCGATTCCCTGTGACAGGTATGCAGATGAGTGAGGAGATTCAGGCTAAGGCACCTAATATTCGTCTGGATAACAGGGGTTTTGTTATTCCAGATAACGAGCATTATCCGGTAATTCCGGCAGTGCGTTATACACCGTCCTACAATAAAACAAAGCTTGTAAGTGTGGACGGACGTTCCTTTTTCACAGTTGTGGATGAAGAAAATCCAGTTACGCTGAATCAGGCAAATTTAGTTAAAGAAGATGGCGTAACTTATGGCAAGGTGTATGTGGCAGGAGAAGGCTATGTGGCAGACCGTACAAAAGCACTTGACGCACCAGAGGCAGCATCAAGGGCAAATGGATGCTCAAGACCGCTTGCAAGGGTAAAAAATATTAGAATTGCACGTGTCAGTGCAGAGAGTGTTGATCCAAGATACCCGATTCTTCTTGCCGGTCTTGATGGCAGCAGCATTGAAAATGTACAGCTGGAAGATATTAAGGTGACTTACCGCGGCGGATTAACGATGGAGCATGCGACAGAGCAGCGTCAGTTAAATACGAACTGGGAGTATACACAGTATCAGACAAAGCCATCCGTTCAGAGCCTTCCTTGGCTTGTGAATACATTTTTCCTGAAAAACGAGGGCTTGCTTCCAAGAGTCGATTGGGACGAAAAAACAAAGAGCTGGAAGGATGATCCTTATAATGTGCCAGAGCTTCCAACTTCTTATCCGGAGCCAAGTATTTTTGGTATCTTGCCGGCATACGGATTTTATGCCCGTCATGTAAAAGGCTTAGAGGTAAAGGGTTTGTCAATTGGTTTTGAAAAAGAAGATACGCGTCATGCAATTGTTCTTGATGATGTGGCAGATGCAAGCTTTGAAGATCTTTCTCTTCAGACAGCCAAAGAAACGCAGGAAGTAGCTTTTGTAACAAGCATGTATAAGCGTCCGGCAAATCTCGAATATGTACCAGATCAGCCATATCATATGACAACGATTACAAATGTAACGCTGCCAGAAAATGTTTCTGTTAAGCTGGCAACAGTTGAGGCACCAGCGCCGGGAACACCGAGAGATTCCTTCTATAGTTGCCCAACACTGCCAATTCCGGAAAATGGCTACCGCTATCAGAAAGAGACAGATGTATATCCATTGCCTCTTACTGTTTTTCCGCCGTTTGAAAATCGTACAACCGGAAAGACAAGAAATCCGGCAGAGGAGACGAGCCGTAAAGAGGTGCCGGGCATGATTTATAATGAAGGTCTTGCGCAGCGTGAGTACACTGTTTATCGTGATCATGGCAAGCATGTATCTGTTACTATGAAGAAGATGACAAAAGAGCAGGTTGGAGAGATTGCAGCAGTTGAGCGTGAGTGCTTCCTTCCGGCAGAGGCTGCATCTGAAAAGGATTTTGAGGAGCGTTTTTCAAGTCCGGCATTCGTTTGCTATGGTGCATACAATGAAGAAGGAGAGCTAATTGGCTTTATTGATGGTGCTTCCTATGATAAACCAGAGCTTCCTGATGAGCTTTATCATGATACTACAAAGCTTGTGGAAAATGGTCCATGGCAGACTGTATTTGGTGTTAATGTGATTGCACGCTACCGCAGAATGGGTGTTGCAGGTCAGATGGTACGTCATTACGTTGAGGAGAGTCGCAAGCGCGGACAAGACGGTGTTGTATTAACGTGTAAGGATCATCTGCGTCCTCTTTATGAAAAGGCTGGCTTTATCTGGCAGGGTGTATCAGCTTCCACCCACGGCGGTGTGAAGTGGAATGATATGCTGCTTCACTTCCGAAAAGGAGAATAAAATAAATGAAGAAATTATTGATTTATTTAAAGGCATACCGTAAGCAGGCATGTCTGGCACCAATTTTTAAGATGCTTGAGGCTGTCTTTGAATTGTTTGTACCGCTTGTTATTAAGGGAATCATCGACTATGGTATTGCAGCAGAAGACCGCGCATATTGTCTTCGCATGGGACTGCTGCTTTTACTGCTTGCCGTAATCGGTCTTGCAATGGCAACTACAGCGCAGTGGTTTTCGGCAAAAGCAGCAGCCGGATTTGCAGCTAAAATTAAGCAGGTATTAATGGAGCATATACAGAAGCTTTCTTATACTGAGCTTGATACTATTGGTACATCAACGCTGATCACACGTATGACAAGCGATGTCAATCAGGTTCAGACAGGAACGAATCTGGTGCTTCGTCTGTTCATGCGTTCTCCATTCATTGTATTTGGTTCTATGATTATGGCATTTACTATTGATTTTAAGGCTGCCATGATTTTTGTGATTACAATTCCACTTTTGTCTGTTGTTGTATTTGGCATTATGCTTTCAAGCATTCCGCTGTATAAAAAGGTACAGTCACAGCTTGACCGCGTGCTTGGTATTACAAGAGAAAATCTGACAGGTGTGCGTGTAATTCGTGCATTTAATAAGGAAGAAGAAGAAATTAGCCACTTTAAAGCAGAGAATGAGCAGTTTACCAGACTGCAGACTTTTGTTGGAAAGATTTCAGCCTTGATGAATCCATTAACATTTGTTATCGTTAATTCTGCAATTCTTGTTCTTGTTTGGACTGGTGCCTGGAGAGTAGAGGGCGGCATTTTGACACAGGGTGCAGTTGTAGCTCTTGTCAACTATATGTCTCAGATCTTAGTCGAGCTGATTAAATTAGCAGATTTGATCATCAATATCACAAAGGCAGTTGCATGTGGAAATCGTATCCAGAAAGTTCTCGAAGTAGAGCCGTCTATGGAAAATGGAAGCAAAGAGTGCGTTGAAGAAAAAAACACTCAGGAAAATGCAGTTGATTTTAATCATGTATCATTAACGTATGCAGGTGCAGGAGCACCATCTCTTACTGATATTGATCTTCATGTAAAGACAGGTCAGACAATTGGTATTATAGGTGGAACTGGTTCAGGAAAAACATCGGTTGTTAATTTGATTCCTCGTTTCTATGATGCGACACAGGGAAATGTCCTTGTATTTGGAAAGCCTGTAAAAGAACAGGATATGGAATCACTTAGAAGTCAAATTGCCGTCGTGCCTCAAAAGGCAGTGTTGTTTGCCGGAACCATTCGTGAGAATATGAAGTGGGGCAAGGAGGATGCAACAGATGAGGAGATCATGGAGGCACTTACAATTGCTCAGGCAGCTGAGGTAGTACAGAAAAAGGAAGGCGGCCTTGATGCTTTTGTTGAGCAGGGCGGAAAGAACCTTTCTGGTGGTCAGAGACAGCGTCTTACTATTGCACGTGCATTAGTAAGAAAGCCACGCATTTTAATTCTTGATGACAGTGCCTCAGCACTTGACTTTGCAACTGATGCAGCTCTTAGAAAGGCAATTCGCGAGATGAAAAATGCACCAACTGTATTTATTGTATCACAGAGAACTTCCTCTATCAGATTTGCTGATCAGATTTTAGTGCTTGATGATGGAAAGAGCGTTGGTGTTGGCACTCATGATGAGCTTCTTACAACGTGCAGTGTATATAAAGAAATTTATGATTCTCAGTATAAAAAGACTGACGGCAAAAAGTCAGGAAAGGAGGCGTAATCATGGCAGCGAAGAAAAAATATGATCGTACCAAACAGAAGGAAACACTTGCAAAGGTATTAGAATATATAGAGCATTATCGTGCTGTTTTAGTGTTCTCACTAATTTTAGCTGCGGTGACAGTTGCATGTACGCTTTATCTTCCTATTCTGACAGGAGACGCCATCAATTTGATTTTATCGCCTGGACAGGTGGATTTTGATGGAATTAAGCCTATTCTTTATAAAGGTGCAGCTGTTATTATTATCGGTGCTGCTGCACAGTGGATTATGAATATCTGCAATAACCGCATTACTTATGCAGTTGTGCGTGATATTCGTCAGGAGGCCTTTGAAAAGATTGAAAGACTTCCATTAAAATATATCGACAGTCATCCATATGGTGATATAGTAAGCCGTATTATTGCCGATGCTGATCAGTTTTCTGATGGTCTGTTAATGGGCTTTACTCAGCTTTTTAGCGGTGTTATTACAATTGCAGGTACACTGATTTTCATGCTTACAATTAATATTCCAATGACAGCAGCAGTTGTTGTTCTGACACCAATTTCATTTTTTGTGGCAGGCTTCATTGCTAAGAAGACATTTCATCTGTTCAAGAAGCAGTCTGAGACTAGAGGTGAGCAGACTACGCTTATTGATGAGATGATCAATAATCAGAAGGTTGTTAAGGCATTTGGTCAGGAAGAAAAGGTAATGGATCGCTTCAATGAGGTCAATGAACGCCTTCGTGACTGTTCTGTAAAGGCTACATTCTTTTCATCTATCACAAACCCGGCAACACGTTTTGTAAACTCTCTTGTATATGCAGCTGTTGCTGTATTTGGAAGCTTTTTCTCTATTGGCGGCGGAATAAATGTCGGTCAGCTGTATAGCTTTTTAAATTATGCAAACCAGTATACAAAGCCGTTTAATTCTATTTCAAGCGTTGTTACGGAGCTTCAGAACGCGCTGGCATGTGCAGGAAGACTTCTTGATCTGATTTATGAAGAGACAGAAGTACCAGATGCAGATAATGCAGAGGTTTTGCAGAATGTTGACGGAGCTGTAAAACTGTCTCACGTAAACTTCTCTTATGATCCTAAACAGAAGCTGATTGAAGATTTAAATCTGTCTGTAAAGCCAGGACAGAGAGTAGCTATTGTTGGTCCAACTGGATGCGGAAAAACTACATTGATAAATCTTCTTATGCGTTTTTATGATACAAATGCTGGTACAATTGAAGTTGACGGTCATAATATTCGCAATGTGACAAGAAAGAGCTTACGAGAAAATTATGGTATGGTGCTTCAGGAGACATGGCTTAAAAGCGGTACCATACGTGAAAATCTGATGATGGGACGCCCAGACGCAACAGAGGAAGAAATGATTCAGGCAGCAAAGGCAGCTCATGCACACAGCTTTATTAAGAGAATGCCAAAGGGATATGATACAGATATAGGACAGGATGGCGGATCTCTTTCTCAGGGACAAAAACAGCTGCTTTGTATTACGCGAGTTATGCTTTGCTTACCACCGATGCTTATTCTTGATGAGGCAACATCTTCAATTGATACACGTACTGAAATAAAGATTCAGGAAGCATTTAGCCGAATGATGCAGGGACGAACAAGCTTTATCGTGGCACACCGTCTTTCAACTATTCAGGAAGCAGATGTGATTCTTGTTATGAAAGATGGTCATATCATCGAGCAGGGTAACCACGAATCATTGCTTGCAAAGAATGGATTCTATGCGAAGCTGTATAATAGTCAGTTTGCGCTGTAACAAAGGGGTACAAACAAAATGAGTTTAGTGGAGTTATTTATTCTGGCAGTGGGTTTGTCTATGGATGCGTTTGCTGTATCAATCTGTAAGGGCTTGTCTTTGGGGAAAATTACAAAAAAGCACATGGCTGTCGCAGGTGCGTGGTTTGGAGGCTTTCAGGCACTGATGCCGCTTATCGGATATTTCCTTGGAAGTTTTTTCGCTGATATGATTACAAAGTATGCGCACTGGATTGCGTTTGTATTGCTTATTATTATCGGTGGAAATATGCTTAAGGAAGCAATGGGAGAGGATGAAAATGTTGATGCCTGTATGGATGCCAAGGAGATGCTTCTTTTGGCGATTGCAACTAGCATTGATGCACTTGCCGTTGGTGTAACCTTTGCATTCTTAAAGGTACAGATAGTTCCAGCTGTAAGCTTTATTGGTTGTGTAACCTTTGTCTGTTCTGCAATTGGCGTTAAGATTGGAAGTATATTTGGATCTAAATATCGCTCAAAAGCAGAGTTTTGCGGAGGTGTGATTCTTATTTTAATTGGACTGAAGATTTTACTTAATGGATTAGGAATTATGTAAAAAAGAGAGCAATCACCCAGATGTTAAATGTCTGGATGATTGCTCATTTTTATTAGGTTTCGTCTTGATTGTCAAGCAGCGCAAACCCTGCAACCTGCGTAGTAGGAAGTGAGAATACAATCGTTCCGGCTTTGCTGTCAGGACCTGCTTTTTTCAGGATAGACTGCATTATAGCTGCTTTTTGGGAAGTTGCTGCAACGATCAGGATCATCTCTTTTTCCTGTGCAATTGTGATGTTATAGAATTTTGGTGCGCCCTTTGCACCAGTTCCTTTTCCGTGAAGGACGGTGCCGCCTCGTGCACCAGCTGCACGTGCCGCATTCATAACCATATCGGTGCAGCCCTGGCTGCAGACGGCAACGATAAGCTCATGCGCATAATTAAGCGAAGGCGTGTAAGCTGCGTTATCTGTTTCTCCATTTAAAAAGGCCACTGTTTTTCCTCCTCCAACACTTTTAATAGGGACAGCAATCACGATTCCATGACCAGGAACCCCAATGTGCATATGGCGTTTTTGCGCCTGAATCAGTTTTTTTGTTTTTTCTTCATTGGCCACGGTAAACACAATACGTCGTTCATTAGATTCTATGCCAAGAAGATCGAGCATACTTTGCACTGCTGTGCCGCGACCTGCCATTGTAATACTAAGCGGCAGATCAAGCTGATTGCAAAGATCCATCAGAATGGAAAGTGAGTCCGGGTTTATGATTGAGATTATGTAATTCATTTAGCATGTTCTCCTTCCCACAATTCAACAATATCGTAGTCGCCATAGACAACAGTAGTTTCTTTGGTACGTTTTTGCTTGCGCTCATAGAAAAGACCGACAAGCTGAATGGAGACGAGAGGCATCATAGCAACGAGTGCAACAACGCCAAACGCATCTTGGAGTACATTACCGCCAAGTGCGATGCTCGCGCCCATAAAAAACTGAAGCATAAATGTTGCTGTCATCGGACCAGATGCAACACCGCCAGAGTCAAATGCAATAGCTGTGTATATATCTGGAACGAAGAAGGTTAAAATTAATGCAGTTGTATATCCTGGAATTAAAAACCAGAAAAGAGAAATTCCAGTGAGAACGCGAATCATGGAAAGTCCCATTGCAAGTGCAATTGCAATGGAGAGACTGCGCTTGATTACCCGGCCAGGTATAGCACCGGCACTGACTGTTTCAATTTGTTTTTCAAGAACTGCAACAGCCGGCTCAGCTGATATGATAAACCAGCCGATTGCCATGGCAAGAGGAACGAGCCACCAGACACTTTTTCCAGAGGAAAGTGCTGCACCAAGTTCTGCGCCAAGAGCAGAAAATCCGATGTTAACGCCGGTCAAAAAGAGTACAAGACCAATATACGTATAAAGTAAGCCAATCATAATCTTTCCGAGATTTCTGCTGTCAAGATGAAGCAGTGTAAATTGAAACAGAAAGAAGATCACGATAATTGGCAGCATAGCAATGGCAGTTTCCTTTAGATAATGTGGAATAGCATGAAGAAAGGCATATCCAATATCTGTGGTCGTGCCATAAGAAGCAGTGCTAAGATCTGCAACGGCGGCATTGTCCTTATAGAAAAATCCAAGAATCAAAACTGCAAGAACAGGGCCAATCGAGCAAAGCGCAACAAGACCAAAGCTGTCGGCTTCGGCGTTTTTATCGCTTCGTACATTAGACACACCAAGTCCAAGTGCAAGGATAAAAGGAACAGTCATTGGTCCGGTTGTAACACCGCCGGAATCAAAAGCGATGCCAAGAAAATTTTTGTCAGCAAAAAAAGCAAGCAAAAAGATTATGGCATAAAAGAAGATCAGCAGCAGGCGAAGGCGCATTCCTGTTAGAATACGCAGCATACATACGCTCATAAAAAAGCCTACTCCGGCACCAACTGTGATAAGCAGTACCGTGTTGCTGATATGAGGGACGGTCTGGGCAAGGACCTGGAGATCCGGTTCAGCGATTGTGATCGCAAAGCCCAGAAGAAAACTGACAGCAAGGATCAGCGGGAGATTTTTTGTACGTGTGAGCGCAGTTCCAATTTGGTTTCCAATTGGTGTCATGGATTGCTCAGCTCCCAGCGAGAAAAGGCCCATACCGATAATCAGCATCATGGCTCCGACAAGAAAGGTCAGGAGAAGATCCGGCTGCATAGGGGAAATGTACAGGCACAGAATAAAGACGATAATAACGATTGGTAAAACAGAAAATAATGATTCTACCACCTTTTCTGTGACTGCGGTGCGTGTTTCTCTCAGATGAATCTGTCTGATAATGATACCTCCTTTAAGATGTTTTCTTTTAGTATACCAGATGGCATTTAATCGCGCAACCTGCAAAAATAATTGACAGAAAGTTAACAGGTGAGTATAGTTGGGAGTGGATAAAAATGAATTATAATGATTCAGCGCAGAAAACACCG